>Ga0299912_10002781_pt1 | contig 14312 bp, 8 predicted proteins | sample RVTome_2_FD_207667 | JGI IMG/M metagenome (GOLD analysis project Ga0299912, IMG submission 207667) | Soil microbial communities from uranium-contaminated site in the Upper Colorado River Basin, Wyoming, United States - RVT95D214 (version 2) ...
CCAACCGCACGTACCACTACTGCCATGTGTTCGTGCCGGGCGTGCAACCGGGGCAGATCTATGGTTATAGGGTCGACGGACCGTCCGATCCGGCGAAGGGGATGCGATTTGACCCTGATAAGGTCCTCCTTGACCCCTATGGCCGCGGGGTGGTGGTCCCGAACAACTACAGCCGTGACGCTGCCCATGAGGAAGGCGACAACACCGGGTCAGCGATGAAGAGCGTGGTGGTGGATTCCCGTGCGTACGATTGGGAAGGGGACAAACCCCTGAAACGGCCCTCCTCTCAGACCATCGTGTACGAGATGCACGTGGCAGGTTTCACCCGCCACCCCAGTTCCGGAGTGGCCGAGAGGAGACGCGGAACCTTTGCCGGGCTGATCGAGAAGATCCCCTATCTGCAGTGCCTTGGCGTCACTGCGGTGGAACTGTTACCGGTGTTCCAGTTCGATGCCCAGGACTGCCCGCCGGGCCGGGTCAACTACTGGGGTTATGCACCGGTCTCCTTTTTTTCGCCCCACCAGGCTTTCAGCTCTCGTCAAGACCCGCTAGGGCCGGTAGACGAATTTCGCGACATGGTCAAGGCGCTTCACCGGGCAGGTATTGAAATCATTCTCGATGTGGTGTTCAACCACACCGCAGAAGGCGACCACCAGGGGCCGACACTCAGTTTCCGAGGTCTGGACAACAGCATTTACTACATCCTCGAACAGGACCGGTCGCGCTACGCCAACTACACCGGGTGCGGGAACACGCTCAACGCCAATAACCCCATTGTCCGCCGCATGATCGTGGACAGCCTTCGCTATTGGGTCGAGGAGATGCACGTGGACGGTTTCCGGTTCGACCTGGCATCAATCCTTACACGGGATGCGTCGGGCCACGTGCTGGCGAATCCGCCGGTGCTTTGGGATATTGAGTCAGACCCCTCGATTGCAGGAACGAAGATGATCGCGGAGGCATGGGATGCGGCCGGGCTGTACCAGGTGGGCGGTTTTGTCGGCGACAGCTGGAAAGAGTGGAACGGCCGGTTCAGAGACGATGCGCGCAGCTTTTTCCGCGGGGAAGACGGATCCGTGGCACGCTTTGCCGACCGGCTGCTCGGCAGCCCTGAAATTTATGGTCACGAGGAACGCGAGCCTGAACAGAGCGTCAACTTCGTGACCTGTCACGACGGGTTTACCCTTAATGACCTCGTGTCCTATGACCGGAAGCACAACGAAGAAAATGGTGAAGTCAACCGGGACGGCGCAGACGACAACCGAAGCTGGAACTGTGGCGCCGAGGGTATGACCCACGACCCCGAGGTGGAGAAGCTGCGAAACCGGCAGGTGAAGAACTTTCTGGCCGTCACGATGCTCTCTCTGGGGATGCCCATGATCCTCATGGGCGACGAAGTGCGGCGCACGCAGGCCGGGAACAACAACGCCTACTGCCAGGACAGCGAGATCAGCTGGTTCGACTGGACGCTGGTCGCGAAGCATGCGGATGTGCATCGTTTCGTGACCCTGCTCGCCGCTCGGCGGCTCCTGCGAGACGAGGAGCACGAACGCCGGCGCATGAGCCTCAATCAGCTCCTCCGTCAGGCGAAAACCGCCTGGCACGGCGTGAAACTGAACCAGCCGGACTGGAGCCCTTCTTCGCGCAGCGTGGCCTTCACCGCGGAGATCACGAAGGAAAAACTGCGTTTCCACCTGATTCTAAACGCCTATTGGGAAGCGCTCGACTTTGAGCTTCCACCGGTAGGCAATGGAGGAGGGAACCCGTGGCGCCGATGGATCGACACGGCCCTGGACTCGCCGAACGACATCGTGGAATGGAAGAGTTCGGCATCGATCACAGGGAGCAGCTATCGGGCCGAGCCACGCTCGGTGGTCGTGCTTTTTGCAGGAATCGAATGAAGCTGTCCGAAGTCCCGAGCCTGCTTGACGGAGGGGTAGCCGCTTGTTAGATTGCTTTGGTTTTTCTCTGTAGTCTCCGGTACGCCATTTGCGTGACCGTTATTGTGAAAAGCAGAATCAAGTGCTGAACAGAAAGGGAGAAACGGAAATGAATCAGTCAGAGTTATCTCTATCCCGCGTTTTCACCCGCGTGCCCTGGGTTCTCCTCGGGCTCGTCGCCGCGTTCTCTGTCTTTACATTGGCTGCCGGCTGCCAGAAAGAAGAGAAAGCAGCAGGGCCGCCTCCACCTACGGTAGAGGTGGTGGATGTTGTTCAGAAGGATGTGCCGATCTATGGCGAGTGGGTTGGGTCCATGGATGGCCTAGTGAATGCTACGATCAGGCCTCAGGTCACGGGTTATCTGATCAAGCAGAACTACAAGGAAGGGGACTTTGTCAAAAAGGGGCAGGTTCTTTTCGAGATTGACCCCAGAACCTTCGATGCTGCCTTAGGCCAGGCCAAGGCCACTCTGGACCAGGCCAGGGGTATCCTGGACCAAGCGAAAGCAGAGGTGTCTGTGCAGGATGCACGCTGGGCCACGGCTAAAGCCAATCTGGCTCGCATCAAGCCTCTGGCTGAACAGAATGCCGTAAGCCAGAAGGACCTGGATGACGCTGTTGGTATGGAGCTATCGACACGTGCCTCGGTCGTCGCAGCTCAAGCCTCGGTCGTCGCAGCCCAGTCTTCAGTGGCTGCCGCACAGGCAAATGTCGACAAGGCCCAGCTCGATCTCGGCTTCACCAAAATCATGTCCCCCATTGACGGCATTGCGGGCATTGCCAAGGCTCAGATCGGCAATCTGCTCAGCCCCGGATCGACAGAGGAGTTGACGACTGTTTCTACGGTTGATCCGATCAAATGCTACGCTTCCGTGAGCGAGCAGGAGTATATGCAGACTCAGGAGGTGAGGACGAAACGGGTCGGGAAGGTACCGCTGGAGCTCATCTTGGCGGACGGGAGTGTCTGGCCCCACAAAGGGGAATTTTTTGTCGCCGACCGCCAGGTGGACGTGAGGACCGGTACCATCCGAGTAGCCGCGACGTTTCCGAACCCGAACAATATTCTTCGGCCCGGGCAGTTTGCCCGGATACGCGCGGAGATGGAGGTCAAGAAGGGCGCGCTGGTCATCCTCCAGCGGGCGGTGACCGAGGTGCAGGGAAGGTACCTGGTGGCGGTGGTGGGCCCCGAGAACAAGGTGTCGATCAAGCCGGTGAAGGCGGGTGCGCGTTTCGGTCAGTTCTGGGTGATTGACCATGGCCTGCAAGCCGGGGAGAAGGTGGTGGCGGAGGGGATTCAGAAGGTGAGGGACGGGATGGTGGTGAGCCCAAAGCCCTTTAATGTGGAGGTTCAAGCAGGGCCCGGGGCGGAACAGAAACCCGGGGCAGAGCCTGGAGCCAAGTCCCAACCCAAACCGGAAAAGAGGTAAACCGCCATGTCTAGATTCTTTATCAATCGCCCCATCGTTGCCATCGTCATTTCCATCATCATGGTCATTGTGGGCGTGGTGGCTATCCTGGGACTGCCTATTGCTCAGTACCCGAACATCGTACCCCCGGAGATTGTCATTAACACCACGTATGTCGGCGCGGACGCGCAGGCCGTGGAGCAGTCCGTCGCAACCCCCATCGAGCAGGAGATGAGCGGTGTCGACAACATGAACTACATGTACTCGCTCAACGCCAACAACGGCGAGTTGAAGATGTACGTGAACTTTGACGTAATGACCGACCCGAACATCGACCAGGTGCTGACCCAGATACGCAAGAGCCAGGCTGATTCCAAGCTGCCCCAGGAAGTCCGCAATTACGGCGTCACGGTCAAGAAGTCGACGGCATCCCCTTTGATGTTGGTGAGTCTCGTCTCCCCCAACAGCACTTACGATGCCACCTTCCTTGCCAACTATGCGTACATCAACCTGAACGACCAGATCACGCGCGTGCCGGGTATTGCCAGCGTCACCGTCTTCGGCGCCGGCCAATACGCCATGCGTTTCTGGGTGAAACCGGACCAGCTCGCCAAGCTCAGCATCACCATCCCTGAGATCGTAGACGCCATTCAGCAGCAGAACACGGTGAACCCTGCGGGCCAGATCGGAGGCGAGCCTGCGCCCCCCGGCCAGGAGTTTACCTATGCCATCAAGGCGCAGGGACGGTTGGAGACGGAGAAGGAGTTCGGAAAGATCGTGCTCCGCGCTAACCCGGACGGCTCGCTTGTGCGGCTTGAGGACGTTGCCAGGGTTGAGCTCGGTTCCCAGACTTACGCCATGGCGGGCCGCCTGAACGGGAAGCCGTCGGCCGTGCTCGCGCTCTACCAGCTCCCTGGGACCAACGCGATCCAGGCCGTTGACGGCGTGAAGAAACTGATGGAAGAAGCGAAGCAGTCCTTCCCGCCCGACCTGAAATACGAAGTCTCCCTCGACACCACGTTCGCCGTGCGCGAGGGGATCAAAGAGGTCCTCCATACCCTGTACGAGGCGATGTTCCTGGTTATCCTCGTCGTCTTCATCTTCCTTCAGGGGTTCCGGGCGACGCTCATCCCGGCTCTGGCCGTGCCGGTGTCCCTCATCGGCACCTTCGCGTTTTTCCCCTTGCTCGGCTTCTCCATCAACACGATTGCGCTCATGGGTCTGGTGCTGGCCATAGGCCTTGTCGTCGATGACGCCATCGTGGTCGTGGAGGCAGTGGAACACCACATCGAAAAAGGTTTATCGCCCAAAGAGGCGACCCAGAAAGCGATGGAGGAGGTCTCAGGGCCGGTCATCGCCATTGCCCTGGTGCTTTCGGCGGTGTTTCTGCCGACCATCTTCATCCCGGGGATCACCGGACGTCTATTTTCGCAGTTCGCCGTCACCATCGCCATCTCGGTCCTTATTTCCGCCTTTAATGCGCTGACCTTGAGCCCGGCCCTCTGCGCCATGATCCTGAAGCCCCGGAAAGCGTCGACCGGGCCCCTCGGCAAATTCTACGGATGGTTCAACAGGGTCTTTGGAAAGGGGACAAATGGCTACGTCAAGGGATGCGGTTTTGCGATCCGCAAACTCGCCATCAGCATTCTCGTGCTGGCGGCTTTCACCGTGGGTACGGGGATCATCGGCGGCAGGGTGCCGGGTGGATTCCTGCCAGAGGAGGACCAGGGATTCATGTACGCAAATGCGCAACTCCCGGATGCAGCTTCCCTCCAGAGGACGGAGGCGATGGTGACCCAGTTGGAAAAGATCGTGATGAATACGCCGGGCGTCGAGTTCTGTACGGCGGTATCCGGTTTCAGCCTGCTTAGCGGAATTACTAACACCTACAGCGGGTTCTTCTTCATCACGCTCAAACCGTGGGAGGAAAGGAAAAAGCCGGAGGAAAAATACGAAGCCATCATGGCCCACATCAACCGGGAATTCGCGAAACTCCCGCAGGGGGTGGCCTTCGCCTTCTCTCCACCGGCCATTCCGGGCATCGGCACCTCGGGTGGAGTGACCATGGTGATTGAGGATCGGGCAGGCAAGGACATCGGTTTCCTGTGGGGGAACACCCAGAAATTCTTGGCCGAAGCGCGCAAACGGCCCGAGCTGGCTCGTGTCACCACGACCTTCACCCCCACGGTGCCCCAGGTCTTCGTGGACGTGGACCGTGACAAAGTGCTCAAGCAAGGGGTGGAGTTAAGCGATGTGTATCGAACCCTGCAGACCTTCATGGGCGCTTACTTCGTCAACTACTTCAACCGATTTGGTCGCCAATGGCAGGTTTACGTGCAGGCTGAAGGCGAGTACCGGGTTCAGGCCCAGCAGCTCGGGCAGTTTTACGTGCGCAACAGCAAGGGCGACATGGTACCCCTCTCGGCTCTGACGAAGTTTGAGCAGCGCTCCGGTCCCGAGTTCACCATGCGTTATAACCTTTATCGTTCCGCCCAGATCAATGCGGCTACAAACCCAGGCTACAGCTCGCTCCAGGCCATGAAGGCGCTCGAAGAAGTCTTCAGCAAGACCATGCCGCAGGAGATGGGCTATGACTACATCGGCATGTCCTTCCAGGAGAAAAAGGCGGGCGAGGGCGTCCCCATCTCCGTCATCTTCGGGATGTCGCTGCTTTTCGTGTTCTTGATCCTCGCGGCCCAGTACGAGAGCTGGTCGCTCCCGTTCAGCGTGCTCCTTGGAACGCCCATCGCCGTGTTCGGAGCCTTTGCCTTCATCATGCTCCGGAACATGGAGATGAACCTCTATGCCCAGATCGGCCTCGTCATGCTCATTGGACTGGCGGCCAAGAACGCGATTCTCATCGTCGAGTTTGCCAAGGTCGAGTACGAGAAGGGCAAGGAGATCATGGAGGCTGCGCTGGAAGGCGCCAGGCTGCGACTCAGGCCGATCCTCATGACGTCCTTTGCCTTTATTCTGGGGTGCGTGCCCCTGGCGATCGCCTCGGGCTCGGGCGCAGTCTCTCGCAAAGTGATGGGTACCGCCGTCATCGGGGGCATGCTAACCGCCACCTGTATTGCCATCTTCATCATCCCGGCGACGTTCTACCTAATGGAAAGACTCGTTCACCGCGGGAAAAAGGGGGAACACGGAGGGAAAGTTGAACAGAGTGAAAAGGAGGGTGAGAGCCATGCATAAGATGACCTGTCAAAAAATCTCCCCTAAGATCGTGCTCGCCGCGATCCTCCTGTTCATCCTCACCGGGTGCATGGTAGGGCCCGATTACAAGCGGCCTGGTGTGGACGTCCCTCAATCCTGGCGCTTTGAAGACAAGGAAGCGAAGGACGTCGTCAACACCCTTTGGTGGGAACAGTTCAATGACCCGGTCCTCAATGATCTGATCCGGATCGCCCTTCAGGAGAACAAGGATGTGAAGATTGCCGCTGCCAGGGTCGAACAGTTTCTCGGACAATACGGGACAACCCGCGCCTTCCTCTTCCCTCAGATCGGCGCCGGTGCAAGTGCGGGCAGGCAGCGGTTGAGCCAGTCCACGGGTCCCGTTCCTTATGAACGAGATCCCAGTATCAATACGTCGTTCGATAACTACGACATCTTTGTGAATGTGAACTGGGAGATCGACCTCTGGGGAAAGATAAGGCGAGCCACAGAGGCGGCGCGTGCCAATCTGCTGAGCACCGAGGAGGCTCGCCGGTCCGTCATTCTGACTCTTGTCACCGCCGTGGCTAACTCTTATGTGAACCTCCGGGACCTCGACAAGCAGTTGGTCCTGACGAGAGAGACGGCTCAGAGCTACAAGGAAAGTTACGATCTTTTCAGTCTCCGCTTCAAGTACGGGATTGTTTCGGAAATAGAGGTCAAACAGGCCATGGCCCAGTATGAGCAGGCCATGGCGAATATCCCCTTGTTACAGAAGGGAATTGCCCAGCAGGAAAACGCCTTGAGCGTGCTTTTGGGACGGAACCCGGGTCCCATTCCTAGAGGGAAGACCATCGACGAACTCACGCCGCCCGCAGTCCCTGCAGGACTGCCTTCAGATCTTCTCCTGAACCGGCCCGACCTCCTCCAGGCCGAACAGAACCTTGTCGCCGCTAACGCGAACATCGGTGTTGCTAAAGCGCTGTATTACCCGACCCTTTCTCTGACCGGGCTGTTTGGCTTTGCGAGCATGGACCTGTCGGACTTGTTTAAAGGGCCTGCCAAGATGTGGAGCTACGCTGCGCCGGTGACCGCGCCGATCTTCACGGCAGGGGCGATCGAGGGGCAGGTCAGGGCGGCTGAAGCCGTGCAGCAACAGACGCTGTTGCGCTATCAGCAGGTCATCCAAACCGCATTCCGGGAGGTCGACGACAGCCTCGTGGACCATCAGCGAACAAGGGAGCAGCTGGCCTCCCTTGCCCGAGAAACTGCGGCCCTTCGGGACTATGTGCGCCTCGCTCGGTTACGATACGATAACGGGTACACCAGCTATCTCGAGGTGCTCTATTCGCAGACCCTCCTCTACAACTCGGAAATTCTGCATACCGTGGCGCAGGGAACCCTTTTCCAGTCGCTCGTGAACCTTTACAAATCTATGGGCGGCGGCTGGGTTGTGGAAGCGGAAAACAAGGTGGCTAAAAGCCAATAGACCGAGGTGAATCTCCGGGTGAAGTCTTTCGAGAAGAAAATGTGGACGGAGAGAAGGCTGGAGATTCGGTGTAACTTGAACATAAAGCCATAAGAAAGGAGGGCTACTATGAGAAAAATCATTATGATGAACATCAGCGTTGTGGTCTTTGTCCTGGCCGTCGTCATGATCGCCGGGTGCGCAACAAGCAATGTGAAGATGAGGAGAGAGACCGTGGATCGTCAGCAAGAGAAGGCCATGATTCAGCGGTCCTTGGAGCGTTTCGATGAGGGGAATTTTTATGTATACGAGTGGCGGCCGGGTATTACGGCGGCGGTCGTTGTCGATCTGAAGGATCCTGAGCGGGTGATCAGGCCGGGCTCAGACTGGAGAAAGATCAAATCGCGCGAGGAGCTTGAAAAAGCTTACAATGCCGGCAGCAACGTCAAATCCAGGTTTGGCCTGAAATTGTACAGGCTGGAGGGCGAAGACGGCGAGATTTGGGGCTACTTTTATGCCTTTGAGAACCGGCTGCCTTTCTCGGTTATCGATGACAAGACCATTATGCTTGGCCGAGTCCCTGAACCTAAATCTCCCGGGGGGCCCTGACAAGGCTAGTAAGGAGTAGGAAGTAAGAAGTATGCAGTAAAATAGGAAAGCCTCATTTCAGTTGCTGTTGCGCTTACTCCTTACTGCATACTGCTTACTCATGACGTTGCGGTCGTAGGCCTGCGTTACGAATGCCAAAACCTTATTGAGTTCGCCAATCATTACAATTGGAGCGGGGGAAAGACATTGGAGAAGCTACCACTGAACAAGACAAAAATTGTCTGCACCATCGGACCGGCGTCTGAATCGCAAGAAGTGATGGAGCAGATGCTGCTTGCAGGGATGAATGTGGCTCGGCTCAATTTCTCCCACGGGGACTTTGAGAGTCACAAGAGGGTGATCGATACCTTGCGCTCCGCTTCCCGCGCCACAGGACGACGGGTGGCCATCATGGCCGATTTGAGCGGACCCAAGATGCGCATCGGAAAGCTCAAAGAAGAACCTGTGGAGCTGAAGGCCGGTGATGTTTTCACCTTGACCACGAAGGAGATCCTCGGGGACGTCACCAGGGCTTCTGTCAGTTTTTCCCGTCTCCCGCAGGCCGTCAAACCTGGAGACGCCCTTTACTTGAATGACGGCTTTATCCAACTCGAGGTCAGCAAAGTTGATGGAGATGAGGTGCGTTGCAAGGTGGTCGTAGGAGGGGAGTTGCGTTCCCGCAAGGGATTGAATCTCCCTGACATCGATCTGGGGATCACGGCCTTCACGGACCGGGACAGGGAGTGCCTCCGGTTTGCCATGGAGCAAGGCGTGGATGCGGTCAGCCAGTCCTTTGTGGAGTCTGGAAAGGACATCAAGGCAGTTCGCGAGGCGGCAAAGGAGCTTGGCCACAACCCATTCATCATCGCCAAGATCGAACGGAGCAGGGCTCTGGACCAGATAGAAAGCATATTCCAGGAAGCGGACGGAATCATGGTTGCCCGTGGCGACCTGGGTGTGGAAATACCGATCGAGCAAATGGCGGTCACCCAGAAGCGGCTGATGCTGCGGGCCAATCAGATTGGGAAACCGGTGATCACGGCGACGCAGATGCTCGAATCCATGATCTCTTACCGCCGCCCCACCCGTGCTGAGGCGACGGACGTGGCTAATGCGATTCTGGACGGCACCGACGGCGTGATGCTCTCGGGCGAATCCGCCATGGGGCACTACCCTGTAGAGTCGGTCGCTATGCTCGCTAAGATCGCGGCAGCGATCGAACCCCACCGTCATAGGGTCACTGTCAAAGAGATGTTTCATGGGATCGATTTGCGGGGTAAGCTTCGTACGGCCCATCTCATTGCCATCGGCGTCGAGGCGAGTCTCGAGTATGCGTCTCCTGCGGCCGTGTTTGTTCCCACGAAGAGCGGTGAAACAGCAAGAAGCCTTGCACGCTTCCGCCCTCCCGTGTGGATCGTTGCCCTAAGCTCTCAGGAGTCTACCTGCCAGGCACTTCAATTCTCATACGGCGTACATCCGGTTCATGAAAGGGAGTACCCCGAGCACTGGACGGATTATGCGAGAAAGTGGGTTGAGGATCATGCTGTGGAAGGTAATCTTGTGATCCTCACGGAAGGGCCTTCTGACAAGCACCCGGAGGCGAATCATAGGATGGAACTGATAGAATTGAAAAGGTAGGAACGGAGATTTTTTCATGAAGGTCGGCATTATCGGTTGCGGCTTTGTGGGGAGCTCGGCGGCTTATGCCATGACCCTTGAGGGTTCAGCCAGCGAGATTGTCCTGGTTGACTTGAACGCGAAACTCGCTCAAGCCCAGGCCGAGGATATTCTTCATGCAACTCCCTTTTCCAACCCTGTACGCGTCATGGCAGGAGACTATGCCGCGCTGGAAGGTGCCGAGGTGATCGTGCTCGCCTGCGGGGTCGGCCAGCGCCCCGGGGAGACGCGCTTGGACCTTCTGGGTCGAAACGTCAAGGTTTTCCAAGCCGTGACCCCTAAGGTGCTGCAACATGCTCCGGATGCCGTGCTCCTTGTAGCTTCGAACCCTGTGGATGTAATCACGGAGATCGTGACGAAGCTCTCCGGGTTGCCTCCTGGCCGCGTCATCGGTTCGGGAACTATACTCGATACCGCCCGTTTCCGTGCTCTCCTCGGAGAATACCTGGGCGTTGCTTCCCAGTCCGTTCATGCCTATGTTCTGGGGGAGCATGGGGATTCGGAAGTGTTGGTTTGGTCGAGCGCTCAGGTGGGAGGGGTCCCTTTGGTGGACTTCGCCGAACAAATCGGCAAGCCGGTGACTCCGGAAGTGCGATCGCGAATCGACGAGGGAGTCCGCCGAGCAGCCTACCGGATTATTGAAGGAAAGGGCGCTACCTATTACGGCATTGGAGCGGGGCTGTCGCGGATCGTGAGCGCGGTCCGGGACGACGAGCGGGCGGTGCTCACCGTATCCATGCGCACGACCGATGTGAAGGGAGGAGCATTGGCGAGCCTTTCCCTGCCCAGAGTGGTCGGGAATGCGGGTGCCGTACTGACCTTGCGACCGGTTCTTTCCGATGAGGAGATGGAGGCCATTCAAGAGAGCGCGGGGATACTGAGGGATGTATTGAAGGAGTTGAAAATCGAGAAATGAACCCAAAGGGGAGGAGTAACTATGGCAGAGATTATTGAAATCATTGGTCGAGAGATTCTTGATTCGCGGGGTAATCCGACGGTTGAAGTCGAAGTCATCCTTGAGGACGGTGCCTTCGGCCGGGCGGCGGTTCCTTCCGGCGCCTCCACCGGTGTGCATGAAGCGCTGGAACTGAGGGATGGGGACAATGCCCGCTACGGCGGAAAGGGCACGCTGAAGGCCGTCGAGCACGTCAACAAGGAAATTGCCGACGCCGTTACGGGCCTGGACGGCATTGACCAGGGCGCCGTTGATCGTGCGATGCTGGCGCTGGACGGTACGCCGAATAAGAGCAAGCTGGGAGCGAATGCCATCCTGGGCGTCAGCTTGGCCGTAGCTCGCGCTGCGGCTGACTCGGTCGGCCTGCCGCTCTACCGCTACCTTGGCGGCGTGGCGGCCAGCATCTTGCCGGTCCCCATGTTCAACATTTTAAATGGGGGGGTCCACGCCAACTGGCAGGGCACCGACTTTCAGGAGTTTATGATCGCCCCGGTCGGCGCACCCAATTTCCGCGAGGCGCTGCGCTGGGGCAGCGAGGTGTACCAGGCTCTTAAGACTGTATTGAAGAGCAGCGGCCATGCAACCGGTGTCGGCGATGAGGGCGGGTTTGCCCCAGCGCTTAAGACCAATGCGGACGCCGTCGAAATGATCCTCAAAGCCATTGAAAAGGCCGGCTACAAACCTGGGGAACAGATTGTGATTGCCCTCGATCCGGCGACCAGCGGGTTTTACGAGGATGGGCTGTACAACCTGCGCACCGAAGGCCGCAAAATCACCTCCGCTGAAATGGTCGAGCTGTGGGCCGGATGGGTTAAGAAGTACCCTATCGTGGTTCTCGAGGACGGCCTGGCTGAGGACGACTGGGCCGGGTGGAAGTTGCTGAACCAAACCCTGGGCAACCGGATCGAGTTGGTCGGCGACGATTTGTTCGTGACGAATGTCGAACGGATTGCTCGAGGCATTGCCGAGAATGCCGCCAACGCCGTGTTGATCAAGCTCAACCAGATCGGCTCGCTGAGCGAGACGATCGCGGCCATCGAAATGGCACGAAAGGCCGGCTGGGGCGCCATGGTCTCGCACCGCTCAGGGGAGACGGTGGACAGCTTCATCGCCGACCTCACTGTGGCGATGGCCACGGGTCACCTCAAGACCGGCGCGCCCTGCCGCGGCGAGCGGGTGGAGAAATACAACCAGCTCATGCGCATCGAGGAAGAGTTGGGTTCATCCGCTGTGTACGCGGGGCGCAAGGCTTTTGTGCGCTAAAGGCATTGGAATCAAATACGTTCGTATTACTCAGGAGGATACTATGGGTATAAAAGTGGCTATTAATGGGTTTGGGAGGATCGGCAGGCTCGTGTTTGCCGCCTTGGTGGAGCAGGGGCTCTTGAAGGACTTTGACGTCGCGGCGGTGGTGGATGTCTCCACGGACGCAAAATATTTTGCCTACCAATTGAGGTACGATTCGGTTCATGGCAAGTTCCCGGGAACGCTTGAAACAGCAAAGAGCAAGCCCTCTCTGGAAGAGGATGACACGCTGGTGGTCAACGGCCATAAGATCAAATGCGTGATGGCTACCAAGACCCCTGACCTTCTTCCCTGGAAGGAATTGGGAGTCGAATATGTGATCGAGTCCACCGGGCTGTACACCGATGCGGAGAAGGCAGGACTTCATCTGAAGGCGGGCGCAAAAAAGGTCATCATTACGGCTCCGGGCAAGGGGGGAGTGAAGACACTGGTCATTGGAGTGAACGAGAAGGAATACGATCCCAAGGCCCATCACGTGGTGTCCAATGCCTCGTGCACGACCAACTGTCTTGCCCCGCTGGTCCATGTGCTCTTGAAGGAGGGGGTCGGGGTGCAGTCAGGACTCATGACCACGATTCACTCTTACACGGCAACGCAAAAGACCGTGGACGGTCCCTCCAAAAAAGATTGGAGGGGAGGCAGGGCCGCGGCCATTAATGTCATCCCGTCCACCACGGGCGCGGCCAAGGCTGTGGGGGAAGTGATCCCCAAGGTCAAGGGAAAGCTGACGGGAATGGCTTTTCGTGTTCCCACACCGGACGTCTCGGTGGTGGATTTGACCTTTCTCGCTGAGAGGGACACCTCGATCGAAGAGATCGACGTCCTGATGAAGAAGGCCTCCGAGTCGTACCTGAAGGGGATTCTCGAATATTCGAAGGAGGAGCTCGTATCCTCGGATTTCATTCATAACGACCGTTCCTCTATATACGATTCCCTCGCAACAGTGCAAAACAACCTCAAGGGGGAAAAACGCTTTTTCAAGGTTGTTTCGTGGTACGACAATGAGTGGGGCTACTCCCATCGGGTTGTGGATCTCCTCAAGCTCATGGCGGCCAAGGGGTAGAGCCGATTTCTGTTTTCACTCCGGTATGCCGGAACGTGAGGGTCCGGCTCTGGAATCCGGTTTGATGGGCTATTCATAATGATTCGAAAGGAAGGCAGGATGTGAAGACATGAAAAAAATCGTTTTGTTGCGTCACGGGGAGAGTACCTGGAACAAGGAAAACCGGTTCACCGGATGGGTGGATGTGGGTCTCAGTAAAAAAGGGATGGAAGAAGCCATTGAAGCGGGCCGCACCCTCAAGAAAGAAGGATACGTGTTTGACGTAGCGTACACGTCGGTTCTCAAGAGGGCCATCAAGACCCTCTGGCTCGCTCTTGAAGAAATGGACCTCATGTACCTCCCGGTGGTCAACAGCTGGCGGCTCAACGAACGTCACTACGGGGCGCTTCAGGGTCTGAACAAGGCAGAGACGGCGGAAAAACATGGCATGGAAAAGGTGCAGATATGGCGGCGCAGCTATGACATCCGCCCGCCCGCCCTTACGCCTGATGACCCAATGTACCCTGGAAAGGATCCGCGATACACCGACCTCAAGCCCGAGGACCTTCCGCTCACCGAGTGCCTGAAGGACACGGTCGCGCGTTTTCTTCCCTACTGGCATGAGACCATCGCACCCGTGGTGAAAGCCGGACAACGGGTGCTTATCGCGGCACACGGGAACAGCCTGCGGGCCCTGGTGAAGTACCTGGACAACATCTCGGATGATGTCATCCCGGGGCTTAACATTCCGACGGGAATCCCTCTGGTTTATGAACTCA
>Ga0299912_10002784_pt1 | contig 14303 bp, 12 predicted proteins | sample RVTome_2_FD_207667 | JGI IMG/M metagenome (GOLD analysis project Ga0299912, IMG submission 207667) | Soil microbial communities from uranium-contaminated site in the Upper Colorado River Basin, Wyoming, United States - RVT95D214 (version 2) ...
AGCAAAAGAAAGAAAAATGAAACCAGGAGAAGGATTGCTGTTAAGAGCCAGAATATTCCCGCAGGTTTGGAAATAGGTTGAGTTAATTGGTTAATATCTGCCAGTTGAAACGCTTTTGTAAAACCCAGGAGGTGGATGAGTCCGTGAATGAGGACTAAAATTGAGAATACTGCTTTCATTGTTCAGTCCCTCAAGTTGCGTATTTGCCGGCGAGCCGCATAGCGCATAACCTCTGGCCGCACAATGCTGCCCTGGACCGCCAGTAGCGAATGACTATTTTCTTCTCCAGCGGCGGGGTGGGGCGCGTTAGGCGCCGTACTGCACGAGTATGCAAAAGATCAGAAATCAAAAGTCTCACAGTGCAGGACCGTCGGCTCAAACTCAAGGAGATATCGAGCGTCATCGGGATAGTAGCGAGCTTTTTCATAGTCATCGCCGGCAAACTGCTTGATGCTTTCAATACTCTCCCATTGTGTGACTGTCCAGAAATGGCAGATCGGCCCTTCCTTTCGTCTCCACACTTGGCAAGAAAGGTTCCCTGGTGTGCGCTTATAGTGCGGGACCCCGGTGCGCATCAGATACTCGAGATACCCGTCGGCATGATGGATATGTGTTGTGCCGTGCCAGATTCGTGTGATCGCTGAAGTGGCCATGAGGTCGAATCGCCATGTTTCGTCGAGTAGTTGAAGAGTCCTAGTCAACCGATGTGGACTGGAGATGTGAGCGCCCGTTTGCCGTTTGATATGCGCAGACAGCCACAACCGCACAAGGATAAACGGAGGTTACAATGAACAAGATAAAGACTCGCTACCACTCATGCCGCCAACTTCAATGGCTGCTTAGCCAGAGGCCTGCTATACAATAGGACGCACACTGCCGATAAAGTAGGCGATCATGCTCCATGGTCCAAGCGATGAAGTCTCTTGGCAAGCTCACGGATCGGGCTGAGTGCCGACTGATAGCCGATCGTAATCATCTCCTCGGCACGGTCGAATTCGAGAGGATGCACCGAACTCAGTGGTGGACGAATAAGGACCTCGGGTCGTTCGATATGCAGACGACTCTCGGTGATACGCGCCTGCATGATGTGAAGAGACGCTAACAACACATCGACCATGCTGGGTAGTGGTTCTTTATCAGGCAAAGTGCGGACCCGGCTGACCGCTGGGTTGTTCGAGGCTCGAAGCCTCTCGCGTATCCTTGCCGCCACCCACGCATAGTTCTTGCTGCCAAGTCGGGCCAAGACGTTGTTCCGAACCCCGCTCCGACGCGTTCTGCGCCGGAGTGCCTTGCCAGTGACAATCTCATGATTGAGGTCAACTGCGATGACCACATCGGCACCCATTGTGCGAGCCGCACTTACTGGTACGGGATTGACCAGTCCACCGTCTACCAGTATACGGGAGGTATGACGAACTGGCGTGAAGATACCGGGTACGGAGATGCTGGCGCGCACCGCTTCTATCAAATCGCCGTCGCGAATATCGACTTCCTGGCCGGTTCTGATGTCAGTAGCAACTGCGCAGAACGGGACCGGCAGTTGGCTAATGGACCGCAAAGGTACGTGGGCACGCACAAACTCCGCGATCTTCTTGCCGTCGATGAGCCCGGACCTGGGTAAAACCGGATCGAAAAGTGAGCCGATGGTCTTCCAGTCAAAACTTAGGAAGGCCTGTTCCAATGCGTCAAGCTGGCCGGAAGCATACACTGCGCCGATAAGCGCGCCGATGCTGGTTCCGGCGATCAAATCCACCCTGATATCACTATCCTCGATTGCGCGTATCACGCCAATATGGGCCAACCCACGCGCCGATCCGCTGCCCAGGACAAGGCCGATCGTCGGCCTGTGCTTACGGGATCTCGTGGATGTACTTTTTCTAGGGTTCATCAGTTACCACCTTCTTGTGTACCGATGCTGTCAGCTGAATATGTCGTAACTCATCGTGCTTGAATGGCGCGGCCTTCGCGACGCCCTGATGCTCCACCTTGTGGACTGGAGCTGACGAAATGTGACTGAGTTGCGACAGCGTGATCCTATTTGTGGTTGCTGCTGTTATGAGAATGTTGGTTTCCGCTATTTGACATGCAAGCGTTTCTTAAGCGTGCCGCCAGCGATGATTAAAGCTTGATATTCCCTGTGGATGTACCGCATTCTGGTCCTAAGTTCCTGTAAACATAACTCGTCCCCACTCTCACCAAGGGTCTCAATAGCCTTAACGCGCTCATGGAGATCGTCGCTATCGAGCTGCAGGATTAGTATGGCCAATCATCTGTCGGTGTCCTCTGCTGGCATTGTCGTCTTCGAAGTTCATGGAAGCATATGGCGCGAGCCGATGTCGTATACGTCTGGCGTGGTTAGGCACGTTAGCTGCAGGTTTGTGCATCAAGCTCACTTTCCGGCCTCGTGCTTGCTGTGTCCAATTGAACCCATGTAGGTGGAGCTTCTTCTAACGAATGTGATTTTACGGCTTTTCTCATATCGTCATTCATTTGGTGTGCTTCATAGAAGGCATATCCTTCGTTCAGCCACTTCGGCAATCCTGCCAGCCCTCGTTCACCTCGTGCGTTGAGGACTGCCGCATGCACCAGTTCATGGACTATCGCCTGCATGAGAGAAGCATAGGTATGAACGCTTCCGGGGTTCAGTGGCGATACCATCTTCAATTCATTAATCCCCGCTGCACCTACCGCCCAGTCAGGCGCGTCGGGCATATACATTGTAGCATGAAATGTCTTTGTATCTGGGTAGACATATACCCTAATCTTTACTGTGAACTGTGTCTGTAAATGGTCTGTAATTCGGCTGTAGTTTTCCTCAAGTGCTTTCGCGATATCGTCAAGTGCCTCGCGATCGGTATCAGAAGAATAGAGATCAAAGTGCAGGCTTGTTTTCTGGAGATCCAGGGAAACAGTATTGTCTTCTGCATAGTCGTGAAGTCCTTTGGATTTGATTGTGTCGATCGTGCGGTTCAGTTTCAGGGGGAAAACGGTTCCGCCCTCTTTCCAAATTCCCTTGATTGTCGTCCTCTCATCCGCGAATTTTCCTTCATAACCGGCAAGGGCGGCTGAGACTGCTACTACGAGAGAATCACCGCTCACGTACACTCGACTCAAGGGAATTCCTTTCACGCCCTTGTCCGGACTATCTACTGTGCCAGCCAACGTTCCGGTATTAGACACGGCGATGTGGAGCACCAATCGGAGTCTGGCCCCGCCAGCCTCAAGCACTCCCAGCCAGGTTCCGACGGCGGATGTATCCGCCGTTGTCTGTCCGACCGCGGTGGAGAGCGCTAGGAGAAAACAGGCGCCGAATGTGAGCGCTAGGTTTCTTAAAAATCTGAGTTTCTGTGTCATCTCGTAATCCATTCATTGAGTAAGAAGAAGATATCCGCTGTTCCTTCACAGTCGATGCGGTCGAGGCGGACATGGCGCCAAACCTTCAAGCCAGCCTCACCAAATGAACTAGCGCCCGTCCCGCCAGAGGTGGGGCGAGGCCTCGTCTCCAAAAGAGGGGACGGGTTGTTGCCACCGCTGTTATGCGCAGCGCGGCCCACGGCTTCAGACGACGGTTATATGTAGGGTGATGACCCACGTGTCGTTCACCTTCTTCACGACAAGCAGATTTCGTCCGGTTGCTTTCTGACCACTATTGGTGGCTTCGTATTTGCACAAAAGGGTTGCAAGATCACAAGACAATTGAATTGAGAGAATAGAGACGGAATCGATATGACCGCCACTCTTGATTCCCCGTTGAAAGTTCGCAATAAGACGATCGCGTTCGTGTGCGACAAGCCCCTGGACGTGCGAAGAGATATAGTCAGCGTCTGGACTGTACAGAGCGGCAAGTGTTGTGGAATCGTTGTTGTTGTAAGCATGCATCCACTCCTGAGCAAGATCTTTGAAATGTTCTGCAACCTTGTCGGTTGAGTCTGATAGTGCGATGGATCTTCCGATGAGAGCATCGGATGCAAGCAGATCTTGCGAAAGGGCGCCGGAAGAGAACAATGTAAAAGCGACAAAAATGAGGAAAGCGTTCATAAGATCGGACTCCATATGTGGTGTTGTAGATTCAATGCGTGGGCTGTGTGTTGTTATATGCAGTGCCGCCCCCAACGAGCTTGTCTGCAAAGTAAGCCCGGAAATTATTGTGTCTCCTCTCAGCCTGTCATTAGGGATTCTCTGCGAACACCTCAATCAGCCGCTCATAAAAGCTGTCCAACGTAGGATATCGCTTTCTGTCGTTTGTATACTCCTTCAGCCTGTCAACCAGACTGCTCACAAAAATCATCCCTTGTTTTGTCTCGTGCGCCAATGCTCGTTCGCCGGCCTCTTGGCTTTCCTGAAAGGCAAGATACGTCGTAACGGTTCGCACTATGTGTTCGTTTGTGCATTCCTCCCAATCTCCACATGCCTTCTCACGTGCAACCTCTGGTAGACGATCAAATCTATCGCTATAACGAAGCACTTGATCGCGATGCGCTTCTGTCAATGGATTCACGAAAGAATGACTAAATTCATGGCGCAGCATCACATTAAAATACTCCTCATTTCCAAACATGGGAGTATTGTCCTGCACTGTTTTGGGTCCCAGGATGCTGTAGATGTGCTGTTCTCCCCTCGCCGTTCGCAGGCGTGGCCCAAAACCAACCGGTCCATACAGTGATACTAATACGATGTTATAGCTGGCTTGTTTCTTCCCGAAGAATGCTTCCAGCTCCGCCACGTAATTCCAGATTCCCATCCTGCTGACCACACTGTCGACAATGCGCTCATAGTAGTTCCGGTGTTCATTGTAAAACTGTGCAAAGTTTGACTCGCGCGCGAAATCTAAGAGCAGGGGAAGAAAGTTCCTGAAGCCATCCTGTCCTTCATAGCGGCCCATGAGCAATGAGTCAAGTAGCAGCTCCGATTTTATGGCAAGTGTTCCACCCAGGTAGAGCATGCTCTCAGGCGGTCCTGAGAAGGAAAGCCTGCGAGAACTGAGTTCATCGAAGACTTTAATAACCGCGTGCCTCCTAAATCTTGTGAAATGTCCCTCCACATCTGCCCTGTAGGGAAAGTGTTCTTCAGTCATCAGGAAAGGCAAGCGTTGAGGATATTCACTGAGGGTTTGCACAATGGAAATGAGTTCTACCCGTGGATCGACCGAAACTGTGACGCCGTTGTGGACCTTTTCTACTGCCTTGGGAAGTCCACCTTCCTTACAACCTGTTATTCCGACAACTCCTGCAGAAAAGAGAAGCCCGAGTAGCCAGGTGACCCCTGTAAACCGTTTTCTTCCATCCGTCATGTTTGGGATAAATAGAGATACGGATTCCATTATCTCAATACTCCGATTTAGTTGAATGGGCGGCATTGCATATAAAGGCTGCACCAACAACGCCACCCCACCCCACCAACACTCTACGAATGAGCGGTGGGGCGGAGCGAGCACAAAATCTAATGCCATTTGCAGACGTGCGAGTGTCGTTGTTGGTGCTGTTATAGGATGTTGGTTTCCGAATCGACAAGATCATCGCTTTGCTGACACTCAGCTCAAGTCTGACCTTCTATTTCCCTAGCCCAGCCAGAAACTCAATGACTATCGCATTGAACACCCTCGGATTATCTCTCGGAGAACCGTATCCAGCGTTCGGAATGATTACCTGCTTGGCATTCGGCAGGAGACGCGCAAGTCGATCAAATCTGCGAGTACTCGAGTGGCCATCCACGAATACTCTCATCGCTTGAACCGTGTCACCTTGCCGGAAGGCCTTCGTGGCATGCTTTCACACTATTGTCATGAATTCCTTGTTGATATCGGTGGAATAATTCACAAAATAGGAATTCACAACTCCTTCCCTGTTAATCCCAAGATCAAGTACTTGCCCAACCACGGAACAGTTGAAATCAAACCCCTTGAATGCAACAATCTTTGTTGTCGCTTCTCCCGCCTGTTTCACGAAGATCTTTTGGTCGCCGGCGGTTGTGGGTGTTTCAAAAATCTTGAAATATATGCTCATGTTCGTAATGTCATAAGCAATACTCCATTTCGTACCCACGCCCTGACTCACTGCATTCTATGCACGAAAAGCATCCTCAATGGCCGAATCCTTGGCGGGAGAATCATGCCGCTCCGCAAGCCGGGCAGCTAACGTTTCGCCGCAGATGATCTCATCAAGATCAATTGTAAATCTTGAACTTTGTCCATTCCTTCATTATCGAGAATGTTGGGCCGCGTGCAACGTAGATCGGAATACTCCGTTGTGGACGCGTACAATCCTCACACGTGTGCACTGCAGCTTCGACCACGCTTTCAAATCGGTTTTCAAGATCGCTGCGTTCGACAAATACCCCGATGTAAGTCTTGATCGAATCGGAAGGCGGTCCCCAGAGATGATAGTTATTGTGAGTTGCAAACACAGGCGGCAAACCAAATTCCGGACCGAACAGCTCAAGAGCGCCCGCCTCGCCGTAGTTGGTGCTGACAATAATTGTGTTTCTCTGTTCCTCCGTAGGAAGCGAATGGTACACTCCCGCCACGTCCGATGCGAGTTCTCTCCATCCGAGTCGGTCGGCAAGCCATTGCGGGATTGGCTCGTTGATCTTCCCTTGCTCGACGCTGAATGAAAATCCGATTGCAGAGAGGTAATTCTTGAGAGTGGGAGGAGGAAGCAATGGAGTAGCAATCGGAGCAAACACCGCCACACCGCAGACGAGCATGACTATCGTCAGGCCTGCAACCAATCGATGCACTAAAGGCCGCCTCAATCTCTCGATGGCGATACCGCCTGCGGCGAATAACCCCGTGTAGATTGCTCCAATTCTGTCCGGTCGGCTCGATTGACTCAGAACCATCACTGAGAGGAGGATGAGATAAGCCCAGCCGAAGAATCGATACTTCCTGCCTTCTGGGGCGACGAAGAAATAGACCAATCCGATGATCCACAAGGGAAATGCAAAAGGATTTGTGAAGAGAATCTGGTCAAGGATGACATCCAATGGTCCTCTTGATACGTTCTTGTTGAGCATCGCATTTCGATAGAACTCGAGCGATGGAAATCCGTTAACGTATTGCCATATAAGGTTCGGCAACAAAAGGAGAAAACAGCCCAACATCCCCCAGAGAAACCATCGATTCCAGAGAATGCGGCGCGTGTTGGTTAACAGCATTCCAAAGACAAGAGCCACGGCGTACACTGCCATCGTGTGTTTGATCTCCAGGCCAAGCCCCATCAACAGACCAACTATCAGCCAGTATTTCGTGTTCTCCTCCTGTACGAGGCGAATGATGAAGTATAGGATGATTGTCCAGAGTAGAGGCTCGAAAGCATTCATCGAATAGAAACTGCCCATAACCATGAAGACAGGCATTGCGATCGTAGCGAGGGCCGCAATCACGATTGCGATACGCGTACCACCGAGGCGGCGTGCAATAATACCTGTCACGAAGACATTCACTGATGTAGCTAGCGCGGGAAAGAATCGCACCGCAGGGATTGAATCGCCCAAAAACCAGCGGCTCAATGCGAGAAGGAACATAGAAAGAGGAGGATGATCTACATAGCCAAAAGCAAGTCGCTTGGAGCAGGCGATATAATAGAATTCATCAATGAAATAGCCATAGCTGGAAAGCGCACCGGCGATCATAAGATACAGAAAGAGGCCGAACGACAACCCAGACAGAATCAACAATTCGATTTTCGCCGATCGCTCTAACATAAGGATTTCGTATGTTGCGATTCTTTCTCTTGTCTTTGAGTGCCTGGTTCTTTGAGCAGGATGCGTGGCGCTTGTTATACGCCGCCGGCTCACTTCCTCTTGACTGTGTAGCTCGTTCTTGGTTCTTGCTTGTCCGGCGTTGCCGTCCAACGAGGGTACTGCCTGGAACACTTCTGACGTCCATCGACGCGAAGAACACATCTCACAAAATGAGAATAGTCATCTACCCGCACCGCCATAGTGTAATTAGGTGTGGCTTGCCTTCCGAATCTGTAGATCGTCTCAAGTGTGTCGGTGGGGGCATCATGAACGGCCAACTCGACATCTCCATTTCTAAAGCACCAAAACCAAAGGAAGGATCTGTCAGAAAACGGGTTTGGGTAATCGCCAAAGAAAACAAGCGTGCTGTCCTCCATGTAGGTCTGGTTGGTTGCTCTGCTTTGGTTAGCGTTCTCCAGACTGTAAGGGTCGTGCTTTGTTGAACCACATGATAAAAGGCCGACGATCAAGAGTATCGTGCCTATTGACTTCATGACTCCTCTCTATCTGTGAGCCGGTGGCGCATAACGTTTGGTGTGCCCGTGCCGGTGATAGCCCGCCCTCGGCCGAGCCTCGGGCGAGGCCGGGGCGAATGGTCAATATCGTTCCCAGCCCGTCGGCGACCTACAGTCCCGTAGGGAAGTCGCAGACGGGCACGGGCTGGAGCGAATACAACTTAACCGGATCAACTTGAATTCACAAGAGCCTTACCAATTGCATGAGCGCCCGTCCCGATCTCCAACAAGGATCCGGACGAGGCCTCATCCCCTGAAAGGGGACGGGTCGTGGGCACACCTGTTATGCGCAGTGCCACCCACCGTAGCGAGCGTCTGTGAAGGTAACCAAGAATGTGGTTTGAATCGCGCTCACTGATCTCATGTTCGTCTGAATCCTCGGGAGTAGCCACCAAGGAGTACGAGAGCGACCGCAAAGATCGCTCCGCTCATGATTGGCGTGAGGACGTGCGTGATCAACAGCATGGCCAGTACCACACATACTCCCAGGAATAACAAACCTGCTGTCTTTCCTTTCACTGTTTCTCCTCTCGATTACTTGCAAAGAGTGGTGAAAACCCACCTTCCAACATTTCACAGGGTGGGGTATTGAGCGAGTGGACGAGCACACGTTAGCTTTAATAGACATCCGGTTTAACGCCGCTTGCTACGTGCCGTTTGCCTATGAGTGGGGTACGATCGGGATCATGTTTTTTGCCTCAATGGGCAAGGCTTCCGGAAACCCAACAAAGCGTCTCAAGATTCTTATGACAGATAACAGAGATAGACCTAGCGAGAGAAATATGAACAACCAAGTTAGGTTGCTTCCGATGATTGCCTGTACTGCATAGAAGTCGCCTCGATCGCCAGAGACAAATGCGATGGGCTCACAGACGAAGTCAAATGCAGGCCTGAGACACAGGAGCATGAAAACCAGACCAATAACAAAAGCATTCTCCGAGAGATTTCGTCGTAGAATAAACAGACCTACGACAAGGCACAGTTCATCCAGTATGTATGGAGCGGTTGTCGAGACGAGTTGCTGCCAACTGTGGGTAATCCCGTCAGGAGTGATCCAAGCGCGTCCGAACTCGCCCAGCCAGAAGCGTGGGATGAGCTTGTAGTCGACGACCTTGGCACCGACCAAGTACGTTCCAGCAACATGGCTCGACTCATGTAACAATGCGTAGGTAAGATACCAGAGCACTGGTATGCTCAACAGACAAGGGATTATGGTGCGTAACGGCCAGCGTCCCCTTAGGTACAGAAAAAGCAGGGGGGTGATCACGACCAACAAGATCTCGAGGGTAATTAGGATCTCGGTGTTCACAAGCAAGTCTTCAGGGAAAAGTGAATCGAATTGCCTGGGAGTTGTTCCGTCTCGAGCAGCCTGTACTCATTAACCCAAGCGGAGGCGAACGGGGTGGAGTCAATACTATTGATTAAACCAAACGTAACTGTAACATCGCCTTTACAATAAGTGAACGTCGTAGTGCCTGCTGTTTGGCGTTCGCTGACTTGCGATTCGTGTTAGACTTGAACTCATGATTCACACAAAAGGGCAGTCAGCGTGAGTGATTGCCAGGTGATCACTGGACGGGACCTGAGCCATCAGCTTTTTCTATCTTCCCAATGAAACAGATGCAACATGCGGTGTAACGCTGGAGCAACAATGAGACCCGCCGCTATAAGAAAAACCAAACCAGCATAAAGCGCATATAAGCCCGCAAATAGTTTCCCGCCATCAGTTCGTGGGGAGTCAACGGGCCCCATACCGCCGAGCAGCATGGCCGCATTGAGAAATGCATCACGCCACGGTAATTCCTCGTAGTAGTGATAGCCAATCATTCCAAGGAATAGGGAAACGGCAATCAAAGCTAAAGAGCCGATAGAATGTATGATTAGGCGGCGCACAAAGTGACGCCGTGGTATGGGCTTTTGGTGGCGCGGTTCATACATGTGATTGCTCCCGGCTAAGATCTCAATTGATGGACTGTGACTAAGTGCCGCCGTTACGATCCAAATGTTTAACAACCAAACAGTAAGCAAAACAATGATGCCTAACGTTCAAGCACGCCCGCCATCATTTTGGCGGGCTGCCCCGCCGCAGCGCCAGCAAATGACTCATTCTTCTCTCAGTTCCCCGGCGGGGTGGAGCGAGTTCTATTGATTTTCTTACTGCGCTTCAACATAGCCTCATCAAAAGAGCGAGTGTCGTTGTTTGCCGTGTTATGTGAAGTTGCAGTTCTATGATCAAAAGTTTTGTGGCGCACGTTTTTAACTCAGCGAAGCAAAAGGAGTAGATATGTTTTGGAATCCGATGTAACTCACTTTTGCATCGGCTGGTAGGAAAGGAGAACAACGCCGCTCTTAAATGTCCTTGTCATTGTAAGTTTCAGGTCCAGCTTGTGCTTGATGTCTTTGAATATTGGCGTTCCATCGCCTATTATAACGGGGTCGACCATGATCTGATATTCATCGATCAAACCGTGTTCTGCAAACAGGGTTACAATGCTTCCGCTGCCCAGCACCGTCATATCCTTTCCTGGCGTCTGCTTCATTTTTCTCATTTCTTCCTCAACGTTGTCCGTCACCAACCTCGTATTGTTCCACTCGGCCTTTTTCAGCGTCCTTGAAAAAACAATTTTGTCCACAGTATTCATTCCTTTTGCGACGATTGGATCGTTCTTGAGTGCCATCGGTGTGGGCCAGTAACTTGCCATCATCTCGTACGTCACGCGTCCAAAAAGAAGGGTGTTCCCCGATTAGAGCCCCTCGACTGCATATTCACTTTCTTCTGCACCGTGTCTATGCCAGCTGATCTCTCTTTTTGGTCCTTCAAAGTAGCCATTAAGTGTTACGAAATTGAATACGGTTAACTTTCTCACGTCGAGCTCCTGTAAGTTAGCTGCAATCTATAGCTGAGCCGTGCGCCACAAAAAGAATATGAATTGTACCTGCAATTGTCGCATAACGTCTCTGCAAAACGGTGAAACGAGCACGACTGATTTCCTTACTGAGCTTGAACGTAGCCATATCAAATGAGCGAGTGTCGTTGTTTGCCGTGGTAGCCGCAGTTGCATGAAAGTGCGTCTCTATTCATTTGTACAAATCTGTGCTGATGTACCTGAGACCTGAGTCAACCAAAATGGTGACAACTGTGGCCTGAGGTCCGAGGCGCTGAGCAAGACGCAACGCAGCCACAACATTCGCGCCCGATGAAGTCCCGGCAAATAATCCCTCTTCGGGTGCCAAGCGTCGGGCCATCGTCTTTGCTTCGTCAGTGGAAACCATCATGATTTCATTGACAAGGCGTGGATCCCATAAAGGCGGAATAAATCCAATGCCGATACCTTCGATCTTGTGGAAACCTGTTGGATGACCAGAAAGTACCGCCGACTCAGTCGGCTCAACGGCAGCGATGTGAATCTTAGGATTGTGTTGCCACAGCACCTTTGTAACACCATGAATAGAATGAGCGCCGCCGACAACGTGAACGAACGCATCGAACTTTCCGTTGGTTTGATTCCAAATCTCTTCGCCGAGCGAATAATACCCAGTTACGGCGTCATGATTATTGAGTTGATCAGCCCCCCAATGAGCAGGTTGTTGGCTGATTTTGCGAGACGTCTCAATCATCTCTTTGATGAGCTTTTCGGTGATCTTTTTCTTATCGCTTAGCACATCGGTCACTTGTGCACCGAACGCTTGCATGGTAACGCGCTTCTCGTTACTGAAAGCATCTGAAAACACGGCATGAAACCGATAACCTTTTGCAGCACAAGCAAGTGCAAGGGAGATGCCGGTAGTGCCGCCGGTGTATTCAACGACAGTACTGCCCGGCCGAAGCCGGCCGTCTAACTCCGCTCGTTCAATCACAGCTTTTGCCATCCGATCTTTCATGCTTCCGGTTGGATTCGCCCATTCTAATTTCGCGAGCACTCTCGCAGAATGAGAAGGAACCACTTTGCGAAGCTCGACGATCGGAGTATTGCCAATCGAGTCAAGGACACCTGCTGCAATCATAAATGATTCTCCGATAGTATTGAGATCATGCAATTGCGGCTAACGTCTGCACAAACAACTCCGTCCCGCAGAGCGGGATGAAGCAAACACTGCCTGCCGCAGGCAGGGATTGCACAAACGCTTACAACCTCACAACAATCTTCTTCCCCGCATATGTAATGTTTTTTTCAGGCGTTGCAGGTGTTTCAACACCTGTCCCTTTATTTTCTTTCACCAATACAATATTAAATGTGCGCCTTTTGAGCATGCCGGGATATGCCCCTTTTGGCTCGTTAATGGTTAATGTTTTTTGCGCATCGTTCCATTGAAAAGTGATTAAGGAATAAAGACCCTTCTGATAATTGTAGTTATCGTTTTCATCTTCGTACAGCGTAAACTCACCGTCGGCTCCTGCATAAATCCTGATTTCGAGCGGGTCGCTTCTTTCAGTGGAATATTGAATAAAAGGCCCCAGCGGGATTATGGAACCGGCGCGGATGAACAACGGCATGGTTTCGTATGAGGCATCCGCTTTTACTTTCTGACCGCCGTCGAATTGCTTGCCTGTCCAGAAATCGAACCATTGTGCCCCTCTGGGTAAATATACTTCGCGCGTATATTCCGGTGAATTAATTTTGACATTGTTGGTACGATAGTATAACGGCTGAACTACGGGGTTTACCAGAATTGAAGAGCCGAACATGTACTGGTCATTGATAGTATAGGTGGCAGAATCGTTCATAAAATCAAACGGTAAAGCCCGCATGATTGTATAATTCTCGTTGGTTACTTTCCACGCCAACGAATAGATATAAGGGATCAACCGGTAGCGAAGATTGGTGAACTTGAACAACGTTTGATACGTCCTTGATTCGGGAGTTCCAAAAGCCCAGGGTTCGCGTGGAAAGTCGGCTCCGTGCGCACGGAATAACGGACAGAATGCAGCAAATTGAAACCAACGGGAATAAAGCTCTTTGAAGCCCTCGTCTTCCTGCCCCTTCTCAAATACGCCGTTTGAAAACCACCAGCCCGGTTCGTGTTTGATAAAGTAACCCGCTATATCGGTTGTCCAATAAGGAATGCCTGTAATACAAAAATTAAGTCCGGCCGGAATTTGCATTCGAAATTCTTCCCAGTTGGCGGACACATCCCCGGTCCAATAACTCGCTCCGTATTTCTGTATTCCGGCAAAGGCGGAACGTGTAAGAATGTACACCCGCTTCTGCGATTTTGTCGACCGCTGCCCTTCATACAAACCTTTGGTATGCATTAATGCATAAACATTTATGTAGCGGCCGCTGTTCATCATCCGTTTTAATAAGCCTGAATTTGTTTCGTTCAATTTCAAATCAGGTAGTTTAAAGAACGGAGAAGACCAATCGGAGTCGTAACCTTCCGAGCAGTCTGCCCAAAATCCGTCAATACCGGTTGAAAAAAGAGAGTCGTTTACCTGCTTCCAGTACAATTGCCGCGCTTCGGGCATAAGAACATTCAGGTGCTCGTCGTCCTTGAATAAGCCGCTAATTTTCGAAAGCTCAATCTGGTCGGGAGTTCCTTTGGTCATATTAGGCCAGATTGAGATAACTATTTTTGCATTCATGTTGTGAATGTCGTTCACCATTCGGATCGGGTCAGGATAATTTTTTCGATTGAATGATTTCTGTCCCCATTGGCCTTCGGGCCAGTATTGCCAGTCCTGAACTATTACATCGAGCGGAAACCTCCTTTCACGAAAGCCCTTCACGATAGAAACGATTTCTTCCTGGGTGTTGTATTTTTGTTTCGATTGGATATAGCCGAAAACCCACCTGGGATACATTGGAGCTGCGCCTGTCAATCGGCGGTACGCAGATACTATTGTATCGATATCTTTTCCGTAAATACAAAAATAGCTGATCTCGTCGGCAACTTCCGACCAGAGGTAATAGCTGCCGCGTGTGTCGTTGAACTCGCTGTATGAGTAATTATCCCAAATCAAACCGTAGTGATTGGTAGAAATAATAACCGGTACAACGTCGTCACGATTTTTTTGAAGCAGTGTAATTTTCTTTCCATTCAAAGCAA
>Ga0299912_10002785_pt1 | contig 14299 bp, 15 predicted proteins | sample RVTome_2_FD_207667 | JGI IMG/M metagenome (GOLD analysis project Ga0299912, IMG submission 207667) | Soil microbial communities from uranium-contaminated site in the Upper Colorado River Basin, Wyoming, United States - RVT95D214 (version 2) ...
GTGAGGATCTCCCTAAAGAACTCACCCAGTTTCTTGCTTCCGTTGTGGGATATGGGGTACTTCGACACACAACCACTTTGCGAATGTCAAGGTGTCTTTCAGGACACCGTCCGCAACCAAATCGACGCCTAATCGTCTCCCTCCTCAGCCGTCTTTGCTGCCCCGGCCAACTTCCTGTGCCTGATGAAGAACGGTTCAGGGTACCAGTACGGGCTGAAGACGTAGCTCACTGCCCTTGGAAGCCGAGTAATTAGCTTGGAACTCGGATGCAGCGTCACGTCCTTGAACCTTTTGATCTCCGTCTCGCTCATCACTGCCATGATGAAGTACGTGCCCACGTTGCGTATCTCTGGCGGGATGCTCGTGCTGTACTGGGTTATCAGCACGAAACCGACTCCACGCTTGCCAAGCTCGTTTATACAGAAAGCCAGGTTCTTCGCTTTCAGCAGCCGAGTCTCATCTAACACCACAAGCAACTTCAGTTCGTTCGTCTCCAGCCACGCCGAGGCCTCATCGTGAATCCGCTGCAGCTCTTCAGTGATGTCCGATCTGCCCTTGGTGAAGACGACTGACAGTTTTTCATGCTCTCGAAGCCTGTCCGCAAGCGTGCCGTGCGGATCGAAGACCTTGACCGAGATGCCGTTAGCGAGCGCCTCCTTGACGATTATCAGCGAGAGAAACGACTTACCCGTCCTCGTTTTCCCGAAGATAACGGCATGGCTGGTCAGGATGTCCAGTGGAAAGACTACCTTGAGCCGCGAATTCTCCCTCTTGACTACGGATTTCACCGCATAGCCCAGGAACGCCCGTCTCGGCCCTTCCTTTGCCACGTCCTTCGTTGGAAAATGTATCTGCTCCTCTATCTGCTCCTCCGTGGGCAGTTCCAGGACAGTAGTGAACATCGCCTTGAGTGCGATGCCTATGTCCTTATCAGAATTGAACCCCGCGCAGTCCGCTGCGAGCGCTAAGCACCAGAACTTCCTAACCTCGTCTAAAAAAGGGGCGAACTCCGGATGGAAGACGATAGCCGGGTCGCGCACATCCGCACACTTGACAAAATACGTCTTCTCCATCTCCATCCTCGCGCTGTAGCGTCTGGCCATGATATCGGCAAGGCAGCTCTGCGCGTCCTCCCTCGGGGCTGTGTAGACATAGAAGAAGAGAGCGGCTGCGAACAGGTTGTCCTTGATCATGAAATAGGGCTTCAGGTGGTCGGACATGCGCATCTCAAGCGACTTTGTCTGCTCAAGGAACCGACGCGCGTAATCCTCCTCTTCCTTCATCTGCTTCGGAAGGTATTTCGGAAACGGTGCTCCGAATCCAGTGTCCGCCTTCAGGTGCCGCTTCAGCATCTCCGCCTTATCTTTATGGAAACGGAAGTTCCTCCGCGCCCAGTTGCGCCTTCCTTCCAGCTCGTCAGGCACGTCCGGCTGCAGCGTGAAAGGCAGCTCGTTCGTCGTGATCAGCACGGCCTTGAACATCGGACTACGCGACAGGTGGTCGAGCAAGCCCGAGACGGCCCGCCACTGGATATCCTTCTCAAAGCTCAGACCGAACCTGCGCACGTAACTCTCCTTGTCGGAAACCTCCTTCGCCGCAAGGCATGCCACGCCTATGAAACGGCCGCCCGCCTCCAGCACACCCACGGCCTCCTCATCGTCCCAGTATCGTTTTATCCTGGGCTCATACGGCACCAGTCCCGCGCGTGCGCCCTTGTCCGCCTGCGTCTCTCTGCCCCAGCTCCCGCGCCCGTATGTCTGCTCGTAAGCCCATCTGAGCCATTTGTAATAGTCATCGTAGTGATCTTCGGGCATACCACCACCAGCGGAGGTTGTATTGTCGGGGATCGGCTACGTTTCGAGAGTGAGAACCGAACTGAGCGTGTTTATTCCGTTTCTTCCTTATCTTTTTCTTTTTTCTCTTTTTCCTTTTTCTTCTCCTTCCTTTTTTTCTTCTTCAATCTATTCATTCTCACTCTCTCTGCCACTGTCGACCATGCGAACAAAGCCCTACGCATCGTCAGCCTCGCCGTCCTCCTCAGCGGAAGGCTCGGAGTCGTTGCCGTAGCGCTCCCACATGTCGACGACCGAGCCGCATCTTTCGCAGACGGGCGTGCCGTCCTTCCAAATAATGCACCAAGCGTCCAGACCGTTCTCGCTTCTATACTCCTGGCATCTCGGACAGAATCCTCTCATTGAAATCGAAATAAATCTTGGATTTAATAGTAAATCATCCTTATTGAGATACGAAATGCACAATTTTTCCGAAAAGCTGCACGCGCCCATTGAAAGAGCGCCAGGTTATTTGGGTCCAGAAAATAATTTATCAGAATCCAATCGATTTGACTATATCTTTAAATCAACTCGTATTCAACCACAGATTTAACGATAAGAATTGATTCCTGTTTCAAGTCTTGTTTTAGCTCTTTTAGCCGGTGTTGTATAGAGATGTCATAAAGAGATAGTGAATTAATAAGAATCGAGTCCTCAGAGAGGCCCTTGTAGCAGCCTTCGCCTCTTAGCAGTGTGTAGCCTTCAGGAAAAGTAGCATCTGCCCACTCCTTAACTTTCTTCAAATAGCTCTCGCAAATCTTCCTCGAATCATTATCACTGCCAATGTAAACCTCAACTCTATATGGCACAAGATCCTCATTCTCTTTTCTAACGGCGGAGGTGATACTGTTCACAGACGCATATTATTCCATAAGCTGTAACGCGGATAACGGCATTTTCCGTAAAACCTGCGCCTCACCAACGCTTTTTTGAATACCCTTCTAAATGACATTATGGGCGTTGAAAACAATTTGATAGTAAACGCCGACATCTTTCTCACATCAAATACGCCAGACAAAATACTACACCGGGATAAGGAACGCGCTTTCCTTCTCTCGAACATGAAGGCGCTTGCGAACACGATAGTAACCGGGCGTTACGGCTCGGGCAAAACCACGCTTGTGAAGGCTGCCCTCAGGAACTATAACGAGCTGCGTGAAGGCAAGGCCGTTTACATCGACTGCGCGATCTACCAGACGACGTACAGCATACTCAAGGAGGTGCTCCCAAAAGGCGACCTCGTCTTCTGCCGCAGCAATTACGAGCTGATACGCGAGCTGAGGAAGTACGCGAAGAGCAGTAAGCTCGTCATCGCACTAGACAACTTCGACCAGTTAAAGGAAAAAAACCTGATTGCTAGGTTCATGAGCCTCGGCATGTGCGTTTTCCTGATCACAGACAACGAACAGAACGCCGCCACCCTAAACACAAACATCCGATCCAACGTCTCATCGACCCTGACCTTTACGAAATACGAGACGGAACAGGCCGTCGAAATCATGCGGACGTATGCTGAAAAGGGCTTGAACAGGTGGTGCTACACCGACGATGTGCTGCGGGCGATAGCAGTGAAGGTCGACGGCAACATAACGCTGGGGCTGAACGTGCTGAAGGCGGCTGTTCTAAAGGCTCAGAATGAAGGCAAGCGCTCGATAGAACCTGCAGACATCGTGTTCAAAGAGGACTGCGTGGGCACGGATGTCACGCTCGACCAGAAGCTAATCCTCGACATAATGCGCGAGTGGCGGAGCCTTCCGGCCAGCCAGCTCTACAGAAGCTATCTGGAAAAAGTCACGCACCCGAAGGGCGACCGGGCTTTTCGAAATTATGTGCACGAACTCTGCATGAAGGGGATGCTCAAGGCGATAGGCGACAAGAAGGGCAGGGTATACGAGTACATCGGCGTGGAGCTGAAGACTGACGAGAAGGCGGTCGACGACACTAACAAACCGAAAATCGATGGTGAGACCGTCGACTGATACAGCCGATATTCTGAAGAAAGAACTTGATCCGGCTGTACTCGACCGTATGCCTCGTTGGTTCCAAGTGCTGAGAGAAGCGTACAGGGCAAGGTCGAACCACTTTAATCCTTGATAGCTTCTACCGCATGCAGCATCTGATCAAGTATCTCCGGTCTCTTGATCAGCTCGTTCATGAGCATGTCGGCCTTCTTCCGCGCATCGTCAACCTGTATCGCCGCCTCCATGCTCAGAGGGTATCCGCACCGGGCGCAGAACCTGGAACCCGGAACGTTCTGAGTATTGCAGCGCCTGCATCCGACAGGCACAACTTTGGCATCATCCGGCCTCGACTCCTCCTTCATTCCGTTAAGCATCCGGTGCGCGTCGTCCAGATCCTCCCCGGCCAGATGAATGTACACCTGAGGCATCCTCGAACCCTGCTTCCATCCGGCTGTAGCGCACAGGAGTGCGTGAGGCAGCACCTTGCTCGCGGGGGTTATCCTAGAGTGCCGGACCAGGTACAGCCACACACGTTTCCTTATACCCGCCTTCTGCGCACACTCCTTGAACATCGCCCTCGCCGCGCTGTATGTGAACCTCCGGACATTCCGCTTTCTGGAATCCAAGGCTATCCACAGCGGAGCATCCGGATCGTCTTTCAACGGGTGGATCTCCAGCCAGTTGGCCAGCATTGGAGCCGAGAACACGACGCGCCCGTCGTCCGGACCCATCTTCCCGTCGACCCTCAGACGCGCACCCAGCTCGTCGAACTCCACGTCGCCGATGTTCAGGTTGAGTATCTCTCCCAGCCGCCTCATGGATTCGAAGTACAGCCATATCAGCGCCTTGTCCCTGAGGGTGGAAGCGGCCTTCACTATCGCCTCTATCTCCTCGACAGTGAGCAGGTCCTTCTTCCGGAGCCTGTTTGGGAAGCTGTCCTTGACCTTGATCCACTTGACCTCGGGCGGGTATCCCTCGTCGCATCTGCGGAACCATTTGTAGAACCTTTTCAGGAGCACCTTGTAGTCGCGTTTCGTCCAATCGGAATAATCCCTCTGCTCGATGGTGCCGATGAACCCGATGATGTCCTCCTTCGTCACCTCGGAGAACGGCTTCCCCAGAAGCGTGGCTATGGTCCGGAGGGTCACGAGGTATTTCAGCCGCCGCGCGATGCTCATGCCTTCGGCGACGAGCTGGCTGTGGAACTCTAGGATTGTACGGCTGTTAACCTCTCCTAGCAGTCCGGTTCTCAGCTTTGAAAGCTCGCGCTCAAGGGATTTGGAGTAGTGGTATACTTCCTCGGCGCGGCTCATGTTATAGCTCTCCCTTCATCCACCTTAAGCGTCAGGGATGTGCAGTTGTGCCGTAAGCGCCCGGAGCGGGTAAAACAAGACGGCACTAGAGCCATGACGCGTTGGTGGTTATACCGATATTTCTTTTATCGTTTAGTTGTTAAATTGATTTGCATACTCTAGAATACTATTGATAGTAAATATTATTAAAAAATGAATTTACATTTTAATTATGGATGAAAACGAATTCCAAGAAATTGAAGATTCAATTAACGAGGACGGTTGGTACCATTTTGGCAAAAAGAAATTCGAATGTTCGGGACTCGATAAGCAATTGATAAACTATTACTTAACGAATAAAAAACTCCCCAAACCATGCAATGAATGTTACAAGGCCCTGATTTTTTTAGAAGATAACTTTTCAAAAGAAAATATCAACAACCTACTCAGGATGCTTCGTGCCTTTAAATCAGAATATAGAGGAAAACTGGACCATGGAGTGGCCGTATTCTATTTTAGAAAAAAAGCAGAGATGCTTGAATTTTTAGACCTTTTAGAAAAAGGGATGCCTTCATTTAACGTCGCTGGAAAACTTCAATGGAGAAGAGCATGCAAAGAGTTTCAGAATTTACAGCCTGGTCTTTGGAAAAACACGAAAATTTTCATCTCGGATATCGAATAAGTGTACCTTGTATATATTTGAGGAAATTGATAGTTTTTATCTTATTTTAATTTGATCGATTTAATTTTCCTGTATCCTCAAACTTCATGCTAATCCCGATATTGATATACTCAGTCTTGAAAAATATACTAGACTCTTTATAGATTCAAAAATAAACATACCAAATCGAGGCATGATAACTTTTTATATAAAGTGAACTTATTTTAATGACCGATGATAATGGCCTTAAAATATCGAGTTAATTGACAATTAAACGATTTTAATGGGTTATTATTTCCAAGTATAATTCATCGAGTAAGTTGTACTTAGCTTAACTCAACCATTCAAATGTTTTATTCCATTATGTACAATACAAATATATGAAAATATGGTGTTTATTTAAATATTAACGGGTATTATTTTATACTTTAAAAAGTTGGATGGAGAGAAAGGTATATTAATCCCGGTAAGGATAAGGTGTAGATAATAAATGGCTAGCGAAGAAGCGGAATATTTGCGCTCGATTGCCAAGAAACTTGATTTATTAATAGCCATAAACAGACTGAGTAACAAGTCATCACTAGACGTTTATAAAAAGGAATTAAAAAACGATAAAATAGCTTCAAAACTTCTTGAACTTGCAGATGGATCTATTTCATATTCGGCATTAGCCAAACGCGTCTCTGAAGAAACCGGAGCAGCTGAAATCACCGTCAAAAAAAGACTGTCGGATTTGAAAGAAGATGGCATTCTAACACCCATTAGAAAAGGAAAAGAGGTGTACTACGAAAATTCAGGACTCCTTGAATAACTTGCAGGGGAAATAAATTGATAGATAAAAATATAACTCAGGCACTTAGGGCAAAAATCCCTGAGAGAACGATGTATAACCAAATCGAGAAAATTCATAAACAGTATAAATATACGATAACAAAAAACCAAGCTGCATACCTTCTTGCTGCAGAAAATGGTATCGATATCTCACGAATTCTACCTCCAGAAGAGTTGACTGCCCTACGACTTGTTCACCCTATACAAACAAATAGAGGTATTAAAAATCAAGCCGTTTTTGTATCTCAAGATGCGGTAAAAAGTAACAACGATAAAGAATCTGAAAGGAAGATTCCCTTCATCTCCAAGCAAACAGGTATCGAAGCGGCGGAGATGGCTAAAATTTACCCCACATTATATTTATTTGAAAACTCTGTAAGAAATCTTGTACTAACTATAATGAATAAAAAATATGGCTCTAACTGGTGGGGGTCTAAGATAACCACACCAGTTGAAAAGAACGTGGAAGGCCGAATAAAAGATGAGGAAAATAATAGATGGCATGGAAAAAGAGGTGCCCATAAAATATTCTATACCGACATGGATGATCTTAAATCAATAATAATTAAAAATTGGGATGATTTTAAAGATGTATTCCCTAGTCAACAATGGTTTGGAAGCATAATTGAAAATATAGAACGTTCGCGAAACATTGTAGCTCACAACAATCCATTGTCAAAAAAGGACATTAGAAGAATAAAAATCAATTTTGAGGACTGGATTGACCAGGTAAAAAAATTCCAAGATCAAGAAGGTAATACTCATGGTTAGAAAAACTGAGGAAATGGATAGCGGGCAAAAAACAGTAGTTCTTTTACAAGAATTGTTAAAATGGATAAAAATAACGAGTTTACCACAGGTCAAAAAGATACTTGAAGAACTACTTCCAAACGAAGAGAAAAAGATAGCTTATCAATACAGCGATGGAAGAGGCTCTCAGGAAATTTCTGAGTTAGCAGGTGTCGGGACTGCTACCGTATCGAGATGGTGGGCTTCTTGGATTAACTCAGGAATAGCTGAACCTATGGGAGTAAAGGGTGGAACGAGAGCAAAGAGGTCATTTTCCCTAGAGGATTTTGGGATAGATGTCCCAACGCCTAAGGCTATTAAAACCGATAAACAAGAGGAAACTTCTAGCCTAGTGACTGAGGGTCAGAAGGAGGAGGAGAAAGATGAGTGAGGACACCAAGAAGCTAATCGAACAGAATGAAGTGATAATCTCGCTTCTTTCACGGTTAGTTATTAAACCAGAAGAGATACGGAAAATTGTGACGTTCAAGAAGCAGAATCCAGAGAACTATATTAAAGGGTATAATCTATGCGATGGAAAACACACTGTAACTGAAATAGCTACAGTAGTCGGAGTAAAACAGCCAACATTGAGTCCGATACTCATTGAATGGGAGGAGAAGGAGATCATTAGAGAAATCGAAAAGCCCGGCGGTAAATTTTATAAAAAAATATATGCAATCTGAGTGATCAAAATGAATGAAGAAGATTTCTGGGTTGCCGTGTTAAAGAAACTTGAGCTAAACAATCGCCTTCAGGCACTGAACCTAGTGAAAGACAAAAAGACTTCTAAAGAAAAGATTGAAGCGTTAACTGCGCTTGGAATAGGTCCAAGCGAGATAGCGGACATTCTAGGGATATCTGCAGGCTATGTGAATGTCGCCTTAAGCAGAATAAGGAAAGGTCAGAAGAAAGAGGAGTCATCCAATGACGCTTCTCAGGGTGAAACAGAAGAGAAAAAACCTGAAGATATCGACCCTAAATCTTCTTAGACTAATACAATATGTTTATGAGAGTCCAAACATAGCGCTTGGAGCTCTCCCGGGCTACTGGCATTTCATAAATATGTAAATCCGGTTTTCCGAGTTAAAACCCGAGTTTGGTCCTAGGCGGGAGCACTAAAAAATGTTATTGGTCCAGGAGCCAGACGAGGAGCCCCTTCTGGGCGTGCATCCTATTCCCGGCCTGATCGAAAACCACCGACTGAGGACTATCCATCACCTCGCTGGTGATCTCGTAGCCCCTGTGGGCCGGCAGGCAGTGCATCACTATGCAGTCGCCCTTAGCCTTCTTCACAAGCTCCGAGTTCACCTGGAAGGGCTTGAAGGCCTTCATCCGGGCCTCGTTCTCCGCCTCCATTCCTGCGCTCACCCAGACGTCCGTGTAGACGACGTCCGCATCCTTCACACCCTTGGCCGGGTCGTGGCTCACCTTCACCGTCTTACCCGTCCTCTCCTTCACCTTCTTGAGGACCCACTCCGCGGGGCTGTACTTGGGGTCGTCCGGACACACTACGGTCACGTCCAAGCCCGCCGAGCTGCACCCGATCATCGTCGAGTTGGCCGTGTTGCAGCCCCCGTCCCCCACGTAGGCGATCTTAAGACCCTTCAGCTTACCCTTGTGCTCCTTGACGGTGAGGAGGTCGGCCAAGGTCTGGCACGGGTGGTAGACCTCGGTCATCCCGTTGATGGCCGGGATGGTTGCAGCCGCGCCTATCCTCTCCATGGCCTCCTGCTTCAGCACCCTGGCCATTATGAAGTCCACGTACCTGTTCAGGTTCTTAACACCGTCGCTGAGGGTCTCGCTCCTGGTGAAGCCGCCCCCCTCCACGCTGTAGAAGATGGCGTGGCCCCCCAGCTGGTTCATCCCGGCCTCGAATGAGACCCTCGTCCTGAGGCTGGCCAGCTCGAAGAGCATGATCAGGGTCTTGTTCTTCATGGCGTCCCCGTACTCGCCGGGGCTCGCCTTGATCTTCTCCGAGAGCTCAAGTACCTCATTTAGCTCCTGGCTGGATAGGTCGAAGTCGCTCAGAATGTGCTTCACGCCGATAACCTTCAACGAGTTCTATGCGGTCTGCCTTATTTGAAGCCCTTGATCGATGTCATGGTCCAGTTCACGTGTCTTAGGCCACTCGCCTGAGCCCTCGAAGACACAGTGACCCAGCTTGGCGCACAGGGCGTCGCCGAAGACTTGGCTACAAGCCTTACATGGTTTCAAGGGGTTTAACCTCGCTCCCTTACACAGCCATGGAGCACACTTATATTATTTGTTGCACAAATGTTACATTTAGAGGTACAGATGCCCCATATGGGTTAAGGGGATGTGGTTGGGCTCAGGACCACGTCCAGCAGCGCGGGCCGCCCCTCCCTCACGGCCTTCAAGGCCCGCACGAGAGACGGCTTAACCTCCGAGGGATCCTCAACCCTCTCACCGTAGCCGCCGAAGACCTCCACGACACCGCTGTAGTCCGGGCTAGGCCCACAGCTCACACCGTAGTACTGGCCCTGCTTCACGGAGTAACCCTCAGGGTAGTACCTGGCGTGGCCCTTCATGGCCGCGTAGCACCCGTTGTTGAAGATGACAGTCATGAAGGGGACGCCGTACTCCTGGGCGGCGCCGAAGGCGGCGAGGACAGGGTTATAGTTGAAGGTGCCGTCGCCCACCAGGGCCACCACCGTCTTACCGGGCTCGGCCAGCTTCACACCCAGGGCCATCCCCAAACCCTGGCCCAGGCCCGTGTGGGCCACGGGGCCCGTTGCCTCGTACCTAGTGCCGGGCACGACCCTGTTGCGCTCTACGGCCGCGTGGATTAGGCCCCCGTGGGTTATGGTCTCGTGGACTATGATGGTGTCGGCGTCAATCGCCTCGTCTATGCAGTGGCACAGCCACTGAGGGTCGATGGGTGACGCGTCCCTGGCCTCCAGGGCCTTCCTCCGCAGCTCCTCCCTGATCCTGCGGTGCTCCCGCCCCCACCTCTCCGCGCGGCCCTTCACAGTCGACTCGTCTATTCTCTCCTCCTCCAGCAGCCCGATGACCTGGGGCAGCGCCACACTGGAGTCGGCCTGGATCAGAAGGTCCGACGGGTACCCGTAGACCGGGTACTTGAGCTGCAGAGGGTCGAGGTCCATGAACACGACCTTGGCTCCGCTGATCTTCCTTATGCTCCCAGGCGGGTACCAGGGCGGCCACGAGCTGCCGTCGATGACCAGCACCAGGTCCGCGTCCTTCAGGTAGGGGCCCATGGCGGCGCCCATGTGGAGGGGGTTGTCTGTGGGATAGTTCATGTAGCCCGGCGTCTCGAACACGGGTACGCCCAGGAGTCCCGCGAGCTTAACCAGCTGGGCCACGGCCGCCCTGTTCCGTCCCAGGTACCGGGTGTATATCATGGGGTTCCCGGCCTCGAGGAGCATATCCTTGAGCTTCACCAGAGTGGACGGGTCGGCTGTCACCGGCGCGGGCCGCGCGGTCTCAGCGGGCAGCCTCATCCTGGTCACCTTCTCGAACAGGAGCTCCCGGGACAGGTTCAGGAGCGCGGGCCCCTTGACGTCGCTTGAAGCGATCTCGTACGCCCTCTGGATGACGGCCAAGGCGTTGCCGTTGGTCTCGGGGCTGTCACCCCACTTCACGTATGGCGCCAGGCGCTCCTGGCCGCCCACCTCCGTGAAGCTCAGGTAGTGGGGCCCAGGTGTGCCCCCGTAGACCTCGCCGTCGTGGGTCCTGTTCTGGCCCACCATGAGCAGCAGCGGCACCTGGTCCGTGTACGCTGCCTTCAGCTCCATGGCGCCGTGCAGGAGCCCCGTCAACACGTGTGTGAGCAGGACCTGGGCCCTTCCCGTGGCCATGTAGTAGCCCTTCGCCATGGACAGGGCGGCGCCCTCGTGCCTCACGTTGACGTACACCGGCTTCTTGCCCTGGCTGTTGTACCTGGCCAGGTGCTCCCACATGGGTATGAACTCGGAGCCGGGGGAGCTGAACACGTAGTCCACACCCAGCCTGTGTAGCATCTCCACGTAGCCGTGGGCGGCGTCCTCTACGGTTATCTCAGCCATTGAAGGTTCACACATTGAGGATGGGCAGCAGTATTTAGAGTTACCAAGCATGTGGTCTCAGGTTAACTGTTAATAGCTTTGAGGGGAACCTACCGCTGTATGAGGCTCAAGGTGGACGGCGCAAGGCTGGAGAAGGCGCTGAGGGAGATGGGTGAGGTGGGCGTCACGCCCTCGGGCGGGGTGAACCGGCTGGCGCTGAGCGACGCCGACAGGGAGGCCAGGGGCCTCCTGGTCTCGTGGTTCAGGGAGCTGAACCTGGAGATCAAGGTGGACCCCATAGGAAACATCTTCGCCATAAGGTGGGGCCATGAGGACTCCGAGCCTGTGGTCATGGGCAGCCACATCGACACCGTGAGGGACGCGGGCATCTATGACGGCGCCCTGGGCGTACTGGGGGCCCTGGAGGTTTTGAGGACCCTCGATGACGCTGACGTGGAGACGGTGAAGCCTGTTGCCGTCGCGGTGTTCACCAACGAGGAGGGGGCCAGGTTCCAGCCCGACATGATGGGCAGCATGGTGTTCACGGGTAAGCTCGGCGTCGAGGAGGCGTACGCGTCCAGAGACGACGACGGCGTCACCGTGGGGCAGGAGCTGGTCCGAATAGGCTACAGGGGCGAGGACTCGTTGACGCCTTCACGCTACCTGGAGCTCCACGTGGAGCAGGGGCCCGTGCTCCACAGCACCGGACAAAAGATCGGTGTCGTGGAGGGCGTCCAGGGCATCGCCTGGTGGCATGGATGCTACGAGGGCCAGGCAAACCACGCGGGCACCACCCCCATCGAGCTCAGAAGGGACGCCCTGCTGGGGGCGTCGGAACTCAACGTGAGGCTCCGCGCCCTGGCCGAGGAGCTCGGGCGCGGCTCGGTGGCGACGATGGGCAGGCTCAGGCCGGTCCCGGACGTGATAAACGTGGTCCCCGGGGAAGCAGAGTTCACGGTGGACTTCAGGCAGTACGACATGGAGCTGTTCACCGAGGGCAAACGCAGGGTTGAGTCCCTCGTACGCGAGGCCGCTGACCGCCACGGCCTGTCTTGGAGCCTGAGGCAGTCGGCGGACGCGCAGCCCGTCAGGTTCGACGGCGCCATGGTGGACCTGGTAGAGTCCAAGGCGATGAGCCTGGGCCTCAGCTGCACCAGGATGCCAAGCGGCGCCGGCCACGACGCCCAGTTCATGAGCTACGTCTGCCCGACGGCGATGGTCTTTGTGCCCTCCATCGGCGGCAGGAGCCACTGCAGGGAGGAGAGGACCGACCCCAGGGACTGCGAGAACGGGGCGCGCGTGCTGCTGGGGTGCGTCCTAGACCTGTCAGCGTAGCTCAGCGGCTCAGGGGCCTGCCCGTGGGCCCTGACGAAGATCGTCCAGTGAACTCGTGCTCGGGGGCTTGAAGCTACGAGAGGCTCTTGGTCACGCTTACGGGCACCAGTCCCATGAACCTGTGCGTCGCCGTCAACGTGCCCTCGACCCTGTACTCGGCCTCGTCGCTGTAGCCGCCCAGAGCCTGAAGCATGCTGCCGCTGAGTGTCACGTCCACCTCCACGGGGCTCGATCCCATGGCCTCCACGTGCTGCTCATCGACGATCAGCGGCGTCAACAGGGTCTCACCGTAGTAGAGTCGGCCATCTATGGACACGTCGAAGTCCATGCCACTGGTGTTCCTCACCTCGTAGGTGAGCGTCAGGTTTACCTCGGGCGGGAAGAGGCTTAAGTCCTCGACAGTGAGGTCGCTGAGCTCCACCGTGAGGTTGTCCACAGCGTCCGAGAGCTGGCCCCGGATGTAGAGGTACGAGCCGCCCGAAATGACAGCGACGACGGCCAGTGCGATGAACAGGTTACGCTGCGCTGAACCCATGCAGTATACATGGCGACGGCCCAATATATCTTAACTGTCGCTGGGCACGTACAGGGTCAGCTCGTCCACGGCTTCCGGCTTAGCCATGGCCACCTCGAACACCGCCTCGTACTGCTCCTTGGTGAGTCCCTGATCGTCCGAGCCCACGGCCCTGAAGCCCCCTCCCTTGCCGTGCCTGACGGCCAGCAACTGAACCCTCTTAGCGGCCAGGGACGCGGGGGCCTGCGCGTTGAATGCCACGGCGAGGTGCATGTAGCCGCCCGATGAGCTCCGCCCCGTGGGCGCGTAGACGCCCCTGAGGGCCTTCACCCACCTGTAGTGGCTGTTGGCCTGCACCGCCTCCAGCAGCCTCTGGAACGTGGCCTGGGGCAAAATCCAGAGCTCCTCCCACAGGCTCCAGACGTAGACATCCTGGGCGGCCCCTCCCTGGCTAAGCCGCACCATCCACCTCGCCTTCCTCCCGGTCACAGGCTGGGCGGCGGAGACCTCCGCCTTCTCGGGGGCCGCCGCATGGCCGGCTAGGGGCTTCCCACATTTTCCACAGTGCGTGTTCGCCGGGGGGTTCCGGTGCCCGCACGCTGGGCAGGTCCTCATGGCGGGCTCCATTTTGGAGCCGCACTTCCCGCAGTACGTGTTGTCGGGCGGGTTCACGTGCCCGCATTTTCTGCATATGTTGCCCTGGGCCACGGGTTTAGGTGCCTCGGGCTTGGGCTTGACCTGTGGCGTCGTCGGCGTCGGCGGCTTCTGGGTGGGCGTGGACGTGTCCGCCTGGGCTATGATCTTGATAATCTGCTCGGCCCAGTCCTGCACGACGGGGCCCTCCATGGGCTTCACGTTGGCTTTGACCCGCAGCTTCTCGGCCACCCGCAGAATGACCTGCACGGGGTACTTTATGTCCTGTGGGGCCGAGACGACGTGCTGGGTGGCGACCAGCGTCCTGTCGCCCATGGGCACCACCTGGCACCTGGTGTTGTGGTTCTCCTCCTCGTCCCCCACCGTGACCTCGAACCTGGCGAACGCGTCGGCCTTGAGGTT
>Ga0299912_10002786_pt1 | contig 14299 bp, 9 predicted proteins | sample RVTome_2_FD_207667 | JGI IMG/M metagenome (GOLD analysis project Ga0299912, IMG submission 207667) | Soil microbial communities from uranium-contaminated site in the Upper Colorado River Basin, Wyoming, United States - RVT95D214 (version 2) ...
TCATCCACACCGTCATCGGCCCCGATCACTACCTTCCATTCATCGTCATGGCCAGGGCGAGGCGATGGCCCCTTTCGAAGACCCTAATCATCTCTTTCCTTTGCGGGCTGGGACATGTCCTGAGCTCGGTCGTCCTCGGCTTCCTGGGCATCGGCCTGGGTATTGCGGTGACGAAACTCGAGGGGGTGGAGTCCTTCCGGGGGAGCTTGGCGGCTTGGCTCCTCATCGGTTTCGGGCTGGCCTACTTCGTCTGGGGAATGCACCGGGCCTTGAGGAATAAGCCGCACACGCACGTTCATGCCCATTCTCCGTCCGAGGCCCACAACCATCCCCACCCGCACAGCGGAGGCCACGTCCATGTCCATGACGGCGCGGGCAAGGCCAATATCACACCCTGGGTCCTCTTCACGATCTTCGTCTTCGGGCCTTGTGAACCGCTGATTCCGCTGGTCATGTATCCTGCCGCCCGGCGCAACACCGGCGGCGTCGTCCTCGTGACCGCGGCCTTCGGGTTGGCGACCATCCTGACCATGCTGGCTATCATCTCGCTCGCTTCCTGGGGCGTGAGTTTCGTCCGCCTCGGCCGCCTCGAACGGTATTCCCACGCCCTCGCCGGGGCCATGATCTTCGTTTCGGGATTGGCCGTGCAGTTTTTGGGCCTTTAAGACGACCGCCGGGGCGGCATCATGAGTTTCGTCGTCGACGGCATGTTGGGGAAGCTGGCCCGATGGCTGAGGGCCCTCGGCTTCGACGTCCAATATTCTTCGAAGACCGGAGACGATGAGCTCCTGAACATCGCCCGGCGGGACGGCCGGATCCTCCTCACACGGGACACGCAGCTCCTCGGGCGGGCCAAAGCGATCCCGGCCCTGCGGATCACGAGCGAGAAATGGGACGAGCAGGTCATCCAGGTCCTCTCGGCGTTCGATCTCAAGGACGAGGTCAGGCCCTTCTCCCGATGCCTTGACTGCAACCGGATGCTGAAGCCCCTGGCCAAGGAAAAAGCGAGGAACCTGGTCGCGCCGTTCGTCCTCGAGCACGGCCGGGCCTTCGCCCTTTGCCCGGACTGCGGCCGCGTTTTCTGGAAGGGCACGCACTTCGACGATATGCGTTCGAAGATCGGCGCCATTCTGAAGAGACTCTAGCTCTTTTTCCTGGACAGTCATGATGGACGCGTGTTATTTCAATGGCTGTGATTCCATTTCGGAGAGGAGACAGATTCCATGAATAAAAAAATCCTGTTCATCACCGGGCTGCTTCTCCTGGCTGCGTTCGTCTCGCAGAGGAGCGCCTTGGCGGAAGAACGCGGACCTTCGCGGGCCGTGTATTCGGCTTATGAGCTTTACGGGCTCGGGCCGCAGCGGACCTTCACGAGCGACCATCTTAAAGAGGTCGCCTTCCCACTGGGCGGGATCGGGACGGGCACGGTTTCCCTGGGCGGACGCGGCAACCTCCGCGACTGGGAGATTTTCAACCGGCCCGGGAAGGGGAACGACCTTCCGTTCACATTCTTTGCCCTCTATTTCGAGCAGGAGGGGAAGAAACCCCTCGTCCGCGTTTTGGAAGGCCCGCTCTCGCCTCCGTTCACTACGGGCTTCGGGTTCAGGCGGGAGGCCGTCCCCGGCCTGCCTCGGATGGAAAAGGCGGTTTTCAAGGGTGAATACCCCTTCGCCGATGTCGAGATGACCGACAGCCGTATCCCGCTCGAGATCGTCCTCGAGGCCTTCAACCCTTTCATCCCCCTCAAACCGGAGGAGTCGGGTATCCCGGCTGTGATGCTGCGCTTCCGCGTCCGGAACTTGGGCGCCGTCCCGGCCAAGGTCACGGTGGCCGGCTCCCTGATGAACCCGATCGGTTTCGACGGCCAGGGCTCCATCGGTTCTGTCGAGGACGGGAAGTTCGGCCGGAACTTGAACGAGGTCCGTAAAGGTCAGCTCCTTTCCGGGTTATACATGTCCTCCGCGAAGGTGAAGCCCGATTCCCCGGCCCACGGAACCATGGCCCTGGCAACTCCCTGGAAGGACATCACCTACCTTTCGCACTGGGTCAGGGGGGAATGGTGGGACGACCTTCAGATCTTCTGGGACGACTTCGCGGATGACGGCCGGTTCAAGGACCTGGATGAAGCGAGCCCTTCCCCCGACGGAAGGACCGACATCGGCACACTCGGCCTCGCGGTTTCGCTCGGGCCTTTCGAGGAGGTCTCGCTCCCCTTCGTTCTTTCCTGGAACTTCCCGAACGTCCTCAACTATTTCGACATCGTCCCCGCGCAGAGAGGCAAGATCTTTAGGAACCATTACGCTGAGCGTTTCATGGACGCCTGGGCGTCGGCCGAACACTTGGTCCAAAACCTGGCCGGTCTCGAGAGTGAAAGCCGCGCCTTCCGCGAAGCGTTCTTTTCGTCGACCCTGCCGCCTTACGTCCTCGACGCGGTCTCCAGCCAGTCGTCCATCATCCGAACGACGACCTGTCTCTGGCCCGAAGGCGGCGCTTTCTTTGGTTTCGAGGGCTGCCACGACCAGGGAGGCTGCTGTCCCCTCAACTGCGCCCACGTCTGGAACTACGAACAGAGCCTGGCCTTCCTCTTCCCCTCCCTGGAACGGTCCATCCGCGAGACGGACTTCATGAACAACGTCAGGCCGGACGGGGCCATGGTCTTCCGGACGTCGCTGCCGCTCGCGAGCGGCGTTTATTGGGATTTCAAGCCCGCTGCCGACGGCCAGATGGGGCGGATCATCAACCTTTATCGCGACTGGCAGATCACGGGGGACACGGAGTTTCTGAAGAAGGTCTGGCCGCAGGTGAAGAAGGCCCTGGAATACGCCTGGGTCCAATGGGACGCGGACAAGGACGGCCTCATGGAGGGCGAGCAGCACAACACCTACGACATCGAGTTCTACGGCCCGAACAGCATGATGGGTTCCTTCTATCTCGGAGCGCTCCTGGCCGGCTCGAAGATGGCCCTGGCCGTCGGGGACAAGGCGGCCGCGGCCGGCTATCGCGACCTTCATGAAAAGGGCCGAAAGAAGTTCGACGAGCTGCTTTGGAACGGGGAGTATTACGTCCAGAAGTTCGACCAGGTCATGGAGAAGAAATACCAGTACGGCGAGGGGTGCCTCTCCGACCAGCTCCTCGGCCAATGGCTGGGCATGGTCGCGGGCCTTGGGCGCTACCTGCCGCAGGACCGGGTCCGGTCCACCCTTCGCTCCATTTTTGACCATAATTTCCTGGCGGATTTCCGGGACCTCTCCAACGCCCAGCGGACATACGCCTTGGGCGATGAAAAGGGTCTGCTCCTCTGTTCCTGGCCGATGGGCGGCCGGCCCCCCTTGCCCTTCGTTTATTCCGACGAGGTCTGGACGGGGATCGAATACCATGTGGCGAGCCACCTCATTTACGAAGGACTTCTGGATGAAGGGCTGAGCGTTGTCAAAGCGGTCCGAGACCGCTACGACGGCTTGAAGCGCAATCCCTGGAACGAAGTGGAGTGCGGTCACCACTACGCCCGCGCCATGTCTTCCTGGGGGTTGTTGTTGGCACTTTCCGGCTATTCCTATTCGGCGCCCGAGATGAGACTCGGATTCGACCCGGCGGTCTACCCCGAGGATTTCCGGACGGTCTGGACCACGGGCGGGGGCTGGGGGACATTTTCCCAGCGGTCGGCTGACGGAAACTCGGAGCGCCTCACCCTTGAGGCGCGCTCCGGGGAGATCACGCTGAAGGAATTCGCGTTTTCCCTCCCTCCGTCGCTGCGGAACGGGACGCTGTCTTCCATAAAAGCGACTTTTGGCGGAAGATCCCTGAAGGCCTCCTTCAAACAGGATGGCGGACGCGTTGTCGCCGCTTTCCTTCGGCCGTCCCGGATCAAGGCCGGAGAGAAACTGGAGATCGACGTTTTGTTAAATGATCGTTAAGTCCGTAAGCCGGCGACTTGCTTTTTCTTCTTCTGTTCCTTGAAGACGATGTCGAACGCCGTCCCGCCTTTCCTTTTGAGCTCGATCGTCCCGTCGAGCTGGCCGACGAGGAGGGTGACGAGCTGCATGCCCAGCGATTCGGTGTTCCTGAAGTCGAGGTCCTTGGGGAAACCGACCCCGTTGTCCGAAATGACGAGACGATAATTGTCTTGCCCAAGCGAGCGGAGCCTGATCTTGACCATCCCGGATCTCCCCTCGGGGAAAGCGTACTTGAGGGTATTCACGATGAGCTCGTTCGCCACGAGACCGCAGGGGATCGCGGTGTTGATGTCGAGGAAAACCTCTTCGGCCTTGAAGTCGAGCCGGACCTGGTTCGAATCGGTCCGGCAGGATTGGAAGAGGGCGGAAGCCAGGCTGCGAAGATACTCGCCGAAATCGATCCTGGAGTAATCCCTGGACCGATAGAGTTTTTCGTGGACGAGGGCCATGGAGCGGATCCGGCTCTGGCTCTTCCGGAGGCACTCCAGGGCGGCTGGGTCCTTGACGCTGTCGGCCTGCAGGTTGAGGATGCTCGAGATGATCTGCATGTTGTTTTTGACCCGATGGTGGATTTCTTTGAGGAGGACCTCTTTTTCCTGAAGGGAGAGGCGGAGGGTCTCCTCCATCTGTTTTCGCTCCGTCATGTCATGGGCGATGCCGCAGATTCCCGTGGTCTCGCCCGTCTCGTTTCGCATCGGGACCTTGGTTATGGAGATGATGTACGTCTTTCCCTGGATGGACAGCGAGCGCTCTTCCCGGACGATCTCGCCGGCCAAGACCTTTTGGTCGTCCGCTGCGATGCTGGCGGCCTCCTCTCCCCCGAAAAGCTCTGCGTCGGTCCGACCGATAAGATCGGCCGCGGGGACGCCGAAGAGGGCCGCCATCGCCGGGTTGACGAGCGTGTATCGGGAATCCCGGTCCTTCAGTAAGATGGCTTCCTGGGCTGTTTCGATGATCGTCCGGAAGCGGCGTTCGCTCTCTTTGAGGACCTGTTCCGCTCTTTTTCGCTCCGTGATGTCCTCGACGGTCCCTTCGTAATAAAGGACCCGGCCATCTACGTCGCGAATCGCCTTGGCGCTCTCCCGGACATAAATGGTCGTGCCGTCGCGCCTTTTCCAGGTGGCCTCTAATCCCTTGATCTCGCCTTCCTTCTCGACCTGCTGCATGAATTGGATCCGGGGGTAGCTCGGTTCGAATCCGTTCTCTTTCAGGTTGAGAACGGACAGCTGCTTGAACTCGGAGTATCCCAGCATCCTGACGAGGGTTGGATTGGCCATGATGATGCGGCCTCCGGGGGTCGTCCGGTAAAGGCCGACGGTCGCGTTCTCGAAGAGGCTCCGGAAACGGTCCTCACTTTCCGCAAGCCTCTCTTCCCAGACCTTGCGCTCGGTGATGTCACGGCTGATCCCGACGAGTCCAAGAACTTTTCCCCGATCATCGAATATGGCGGACTTGATGGTCTCAAAATATCGGAGGTCCCCGTCGGGTCCTGCGTAGTCTTCCTCGATCCGGACGGGGACGCGGCTTCTTATGGCCGCCTCGTCGCTCTGGCGGCATTTCGCGGCCATCTCGGGGGGAAGGAACTTGTCGTCGGTCCGGCCGATGATGTCTTTTGACTTGCGTCCGGCGAATTTTTCAAAAGCCTTGTTCACGATGAGATTGCGACCCTCAGCGTCCTTGAAATAGACCACGTCCGGGATGGCATGGAGGAGGGATCGGAGGCGGACGTCGATCGGCCGTTTGGCTTGAGTTCCCGAAGGCCGGGCTTTTCCTTTGTCGGCGCGCCCAAGGGGCCGCTTGACGCTCTTGGATTTTGCCGCGGGAGGCGTCTTGGCCGCTGCGCGTAATTTCTTTCTCTTCGGAGTCGATCTTGTTTTCATCTCACCCCCCAGGCGCCTGTTCCGAACTCTTCCGCGCCGCGGACGTGTTCGTTCGTGTCGTTATTTCACTTAATACTATCTTTTATCTGGAACAAATAGCAAGCGTTAAGGCCGATGATATTGCAGATGAGGTCCGGGTCCCCGCTCTCATCGCCGGGGGGGTCCGGGCGCGCTCCTTACCCTTGATCTCGCCGGCCTGAAATCATTCCAGGGCCTCGTTCGCAAAATTGCCGATAGGATGTGAGACGGAACTCTGGGACATGAACCAATTCTCTGAAACGGCTATTGGGCCCCTGGATTTACGGTTGTCAAAAGAAGTCGGCGGCATCGCTTGAGAGGAGAGAATCCTATCGGCCATTATGGGTCGTCCCGACGGGCAACTTGCAGACCCTCTGAAAATAATTGAGCGTCGGACAGTTCGAAGCTATAATGGCGTTTCACGCGGCCGAGACCGCCCCTTTCGAAGGAGGCTTGTCATGAAACGAGTGTTCGTCCTGATCGCGGTCGCCCTGCTGGCCCTGCCTCTCTGCGCGGGCCCCGGTCCCAAGGGTTACCTGTTCATCGTGGGAGGCGGAGATTGGCCGGACGGGATGGTGAAACAGTTCGTGGACCTTGCCGGCGGCTTCAATACCGGTAGGATCATCATTCTTCCCATGGCCAGCAGCGTTCCCGAGGAATCAGCGGCCGAGTGGGCTTCCGACTTCAAGAAGTTTGGCGCCAAGAGCGTCGAGACATGCATCCTGACCCGCGAGCAGGCTCTTAAGCCGGAGAGCGCGAAGCTCTTTGACGGCGCCGGCGGCGTCTTCTTCTCAGGCGGCGACCAGTCGCGTTTAACCGGCGTCCTCCTGGACACGCCTGTCCACAAGAAGCTCTTGGAGCTCTATGAGCAGGGATGTGTCATCGGCGGAACGAGCGCGGGCGCGGCCGTGATGAGCGAGGTCATGATCACGGGCGACGAGGTTCGCAAGGTCGAAGCCGGCCGCGAGTTCGAGACGCTCCAAGCCAGGAACATCGTCACGGCGCGCGGCTTTGGGTTCGTCCAGCGGGCCGTCATCGACCAGCACTTCGTCACGAGGAAAAGGCACAACCGGCTGATAAGCCTCCTGGCCGAGCACCCCGATCTCACGGGGGTGGCCATCGACGAATCGACGGCCATCCTGGTAAACCCCGACGAAACCTTCGAGGTCGTCGGCGCCAAGCAGGTCATCGTCTACGATCCGGCAGGGGCCAAGTTCAGCATCCTGCCGAATCAAAACATCGGCTTCACCAACCTGGTTATGCATGCCCTGACCGAAGGCGACCGGTTCGACTTGAAGACTCGGGAGGTCGATAACTAATACGAACGCAATAAAAGAAGTTACAATGTATGAACGGCACTGAATGCCGTCCTCAAGCCCCCGTAGCGGAGGGGGGACCCGAGCCCTATGAAGGCTATATCGGCGACACGCCCAAGACTCTGTCCATATTTCTTGCCACCCCCTACCCCCTCCGATAATCGAAGGGGGGCTCTGAGATCGTCCGTGTCGCCGACAGAGGTGCGACGGGGGGAACCGACGGGACTGGTTCCCCGGGGGCCGGGGGAGTGAGGGCGGCTTCAGGCTGCTCAAATTCAGATGTCAAACTATTTAATGCGTTTGTATTAGAATTCCAGCCGCAGCCCTATCTGCGCCCGTCTCGGAAAGAATATTTCATCAGCGCTGCGGTAGGCGTCGGACCAAACGCTGTACCCGGGATTATGGGGATAATCAGAAGGATAACCGATGACGGTGTTCGAATTGAAGAGGTTAAAAACATCGACCGTGGCGCTGAGTTTCACTGTTCTATAAATCCGAAACGTTTTCTGCAGCCGGAAATCCAGGACACTCCAGGCGGGGAATCTCTCTCGACCTCTCGGCTCGGCCAGGATCGTCCTTTCCCCTTGATCCGGGAAGACTCTGACAAATGTAGGAATGGGCCTTCCCGTCTGGTAGAGGTAATTCACGCCGGCCAGGATATCCCAGGGGAGGGCGTAACTGGCTGAAAGCTTAAAGACCCAGGCGCGGTCATGGTTCAAATGGCCCCTGGCATTGATCAGATCGTTGGGATCTTGCCCGAAGTACTCCGTGTACCATATCATCGCTTGTTGAGACATCGAATGGGCGGTGTTGTTCAGGCCCTTCATCCGCGACCAAGTGAGGGAGGCGTTCAGCTGCCAATTGTCGGAAAACCTCTTTGTCAGCGAAAATATGACAGCTTGATAAGTCTGGTCAAATTTTTCTCCAAAACGAGACGGCTGAGTGATCCAGTAGTCATTTGTTTCCAAACCGCTGGTTTGGTTCCATACATGGTAAGTCTTGCCATTGTCGGGAGACACTATATTGACCTGCTCATACTCTGCGCCTCGATCTTCCCAGCCGACAAGGTTCTTCTCATGCTTGTAAATATAGGTTGCTCCGACGGCGAAATTGGCCAAGAGCTCTCTTTCAAGTCCGACTGAAAATTGATCCGCGTAGGGATTCTTGAGCTTTGGATCAACCGTATAATTCATGGCGCCTGGAATTGTGTCAAAGAAGGCCCACGTATTGAGGTCCCAGTCCCAGGAATAGATGGTATAGTCGGTGACGTTAGGACCCGGCCAATTCCAATTGGACATGAGAAGGGCGTCGTAATAACGGCCATAGGATGCTTTCAGGAGGGTCTTTTTATCCGAAGTGAGCTGAAAGGCCAAACCGATACGAGGAGAAATCGTGTTCCATTGGACCACATCCGGAACCTCAGGGGTTGTCGCTCCGGTCTTCTGCCAGCCATGATAGACTGGAAATGATTGAATAGAACCTGCGCTGTGATCGAATCTCAGCCCCAGATTCAACGTTAATCTATCGCTGATTTTCCAGGAATCATCGGCAAAGGCCGCGACGGAATTGACGACACCGCCGTAACTGAAAACATCCTGTTCGTACATATAATAGGGATACCCTCCGTAATCATAATAAGCGCGGCCCCCGGTATAGCCTCCGTGATTCTCGGCGGTTCCTCTGTTAACTTGAACTCCCATCTTAAAATCGTGGTCCCCCGCAAGAAAATCTTCGGCAAAATAGGATAAACTCGCGCTCAGCTGATGTCTGGTCACCTCGTACAGCCAAGGAAACCAGACTCCCTGGGAGGTGATTCCCGTAAGTACATCGTAATGACTCGGGGTTTCGAGATTGGAATGGCTGGGGAGCCAATCGTCATCGCTCCACCATCCTCCATATTTCAGGTCAAGAAAGGCGCTGTCGCTGATGAGCCAGGTATACATGAGATTCCAGGTGGGCGTGTGTCCTATTTCCGAGGCGACGGCCTCCTTTGTGAAGTAGGGAGTCATGGGATCCGGAATGTCAAAATATTCATAATAAAAAGAGCCGACCAGCCGATGGCTTTTACCCAGCTGTGAAGAGAGCTTGAAAAATGCTTTGTCACCCTTATTGCGCGCGGGGAATTCAGGGTTTGAGAGCCAAGCGGTATAGGAATCCTCCACTCTTTCGTATGAGCCGAAGAACCAAAGCTTGTCTTTGAGGATGGGTCCCCCGAGAGTGAATGAAGCGTCCAGGAACTTGTCCCGATGGTAGGAGAACGCTCCGGGATCCTCCGAAGCGGGGTTGTTGTCCGCGACGAGCTTCTGGAATTGCCCGTAATAGCTTGCGCTTCCTTCGAATTTATTTCCTCCGGACTTGGTCACGATATTGATGACGGCGCCGGTAAATTGTCCGTACTCGGCGGGAACGCCTATCCCCGTCGTTTCAACTTCGGCGAAAACTTCCGGATTCACCCACTGCCAGGCGGAACCGACATCAAGATTCCTGATATCGACTCCGTCAAGCTGATAATCGCTGGACTCATAATTGGATCCATAAGCAACGAGCCTGTCTCCATCTCCCTGTTGCGAATCCATGACCAGGCCGGGAGCTTGCTTGACGACATCAAAAAAGGTAAACCGGCCGCTGGGAAGCTGCTCAAGGAGCTCCTTGCTGAAGTTGGTCGTCATGCCTGATTTGGTAACATCGATGAGAGGCGCCGGCGCCTGAACGGTTAGGAATTCCTGGATGGCCGCGACCTTCATCACGATGTCCTCGGTTACGGTCATATCTATGGAGATTCTTACGTTCAACCTATGGACGGTCTCAAACCCTTTGAGGCCAAAATCGATCGTGTATATTCCGGGAGGCAAATTGATGAACCGGTAGGACCCTCTCTCAGATGTCACCTCTGCATGAACGCCTCCCATCAAAACCGGGCTTGATAGCTGCACGGTCACTCCGGGGAGTGGGGCGCCCTCTTCGTCCGTGACCGCACCCACGATCTTTCCGGTGAGTCTCTGGGCAAAGGAGGAGCCGATTGTGATGAAGGTCAGGAGCGCCAAGACTACGGCACATTTTGTTAAACGCGTTGAAATAGTCATTTTTTCCCCCTTCAAGCTTAATATTTTATCCCCTGTGTCGATTTGTCAAGGAGTATTTGGATTTTCGTTTCGATCGTCCAGAAATTGAGCTCATTGACAAGAGCTCGTCGGGGGGATATAAAACAATTCCAAACAACCCCTCGGGGTGTCAAAGGAGAGATTCCATGCCGGATACCGGGGCAAAAGAGGGATGTCAGCAGGGTTTTGGTTTTCCGCGCCTGACAGAGGAACAATGCCGCAGGATGCATGAAGCCGCCCTGGATATTCTGGAACGCGTTGGAGCGCGCCTCGATCTTAACGATGCCGTAGCCCTGCTTAAGAGCGCGGGCGCCCGAGTGACGGACGATAACCTGGTTCACATTCCGTCAAGCCTTGTCGAAAGAGCCTTATCGGTCGCCCCCAGGAGAGTGATCTTGTACGACCGCCTTGGCCATCCCGTTATGCCCGTGGAGGGGCATCGGTGTTTTTATGGACCCGGATCAGATTGCTTGAATATCATCGACCATCTCGACGGCACCCGCCGCGAGCCTCGATTAAAGGATATTGAAGACGGCGTGACCCTCTGTGATTCTTTATCGAATATCGATTTTGTCATGTCCATGGTTCTGCCGCGGGACGTCGATACGGCCTTAGCCGACCGCTTTCAGATGGAGGCCATGTTATCCTTTACGACCAAGCCGATTGTTTATGTCACCTACGAATTGGGAGGTTGTTTGGACGCCGTTGAAATGGCCGAGACCGTGGCCGGAGGCGCTGAGGCCTTGCAGAAGAAGCCGATGGCCGCCTGTTACATCAACGTTGTTTCAGGGCTGCGCCATAATAAAGAAGCCCTGGAAAAGCTCCTTTTCTTGGCTTCAAAGAACCTCCCCCTGCTTTACATCCCCGCTTCAACAGCCGGCCTCACCAGCCCGGTCACGCCGGCGGGCTCCGTCGTTCTCGACTACGCGGGGGTCCTCGTCGGATTAGTGCTTTCTCAATTGAAGCGGGAGGGAGCGCCGGTCATCGTCACCGGCATGCCGCCCGGGGGGACTTTCGACATGCGGACCCTCGTGACTTCGTACTGTGAGCCTGAACGGACCATCGCCCAAGCGGTGTCTCACTTTTACGGTCTTCCCATGTTCTCCATAGCCGGGGCCTCCGAATCCAAGGCCGTCGATCTCCAAGCGGCGGCGGAAGCGGCTCTGAGCCTTGTGGTCGAGTCCCTCGCGGGAGGCAACATCATTCATGACCTGGGATACTTGGAATCCGGCCTCACGTTCTCCTTCATCCAGCTGGCTCTCTGCGACGAAATCGTCAGCTGGATCAAAGCCTTCATGAAGAGATTCGATGTGAGCGAAGAAACCCTGGCCCTGGATGTCATCGCGGAGATGGGGCCCGACGGTCAGTACTTAAGCACGGGGCACACCAAAAAACACTACCGGGAGCGCTGGTATCCCGGCCTCTTCGAGCGTGCGGATTATGGGACGTGGCTGAAAAACGGGGGGAAGGATCTCTCCGTCCGGGCCCGGGACAAGATCGAAAAAATCCTCGGCGAACACAAGCCCGCGCTTCTGCCGCCTGATATCAAAGGCAGGCTTCAAGAGATCGTCCACAGAGCCCGGAGAAGCTCATAGCTTTTTTTCCGCCTGATTTTTGCTTTCTTTTTCTTGACCAAAGCTTTATAATCGGAAAAAATTGAAAAGCCATATTAAGGGGAATTTCATGTTTCAAACTCATCCTTGGAGAACGGCAATCCTGGCGGCCTTTTTTCTTCTTCTCATAATAAGCTCATCTCAGACACTCGCCCGTTCGCGAACTCAGCCAGCCCCGTCCTCCGAAGTGAAGATCAATTGGGCTAAATATCTAAACTCCGCTGAGATGCTTAAGATTATGAATGACCTGGAGGAACGCTATCCCCAACTCGCAAAAGTCTATGTCATCGGCAAGAGCTACTTGGGGAAAGACCTTCATCTTATGGAGATCACCAATCAAAAGACAGGACCCGCCCTGAGCAAGCCGGCCATCTATATAGATGGCAATATGCATACGGGAGAGCAGACGGGAGCCATGTTGACTCTTTATTTAATAAACCATCTATTGGCTAACTACGGTAAGGACGCGCAGGCGACCCGGCTTGTCGACACTCGGACGTTCTATCTCCGGCCGAAGTTTGAGGTCGATGCTTCGGATTGGTGGCTGGCCAACCCCGGGGACACGGACTATGGAGGCAGCGTCCATCCTCGGGATAATGATTTGGACGGCAGAGCCGATGAAGATCCTCCTGAAGATCTCAATGGCGACGGCTTCGTAACTTTCATGCGCATCAAGTCTCCTTTCGGCGAATGGAAGACCTCTGAAAAGGATCCCAGAGTCATGGCCAAAAAAAAAGAGAATGAACTGGGGGGGACCTATTATCTCCTTCTCACGGAAGGCATCGACAATGACGGGGACGGCCAGTTTAACGAAGACGGGCTCGGTGGAATAAACCTCAGCCACAATTTTTCCTGGGGAAACCTGAACCGGGAACAAATCCAAAGCAGCCCCTATACTTTCTCTGAACCGGAGGCCCAGGCGACCGTAAATTTTTGGATGGACCATCCCAATATTTGCCAGGCGGTTGACCTTCATACGTCAGGATCTTTTAATGAGCTCCTCTATTTTCCAGGCGGAGATGAGATGCCCTCTTCCGACCTGGAACTCTACAAGCGCCTTGCGACAGCCTATGCCCAATTCACCAACCGGGAGGAGGTCATTCCCTTGATGACGGCCTTTCCTCAGCCGATATGGAAACTCGGGATGGGAGATCCTGAGCCGTTCATGTATTACAATTTAGGAATATTGGGCTGGTGTGAAGAGCTTTGGGGCGATGATTATGCCAACCCGTTTCTGCGAAAGTACGACAAAGACAGTGATAAGAAGATTTCCCAGGACGAGCTCCTCGATTTCCTCAATCAGGAGGCTCTAGGAAAGTGGTTTGTCCCCTGGCAGCCCTTAAAGCACCCTCAACTGGGCGACATCGAAATCGGCGGTTTCGTTGAAAAGTTTTGTAATCAAAATCCCCCTCCTAATCTTCTCGAAGCGGAGCTCAAACTCAAGGCCCCCTGGTATCTCTATTTAGCTGAAATCATGCCCCAGGTGAAGATTGTGGAAACGAAAGTCGCACCTTTAGATGGGAATGCCAGAAGCCTCAAGGTGACGGTCGAAAATCAAGGCTTCCTTCCCACGAATATCACGGAATGGGCGATTAAAGCGGGGCTGGCAAAGTCGGTGGTTGTTAAAATCGAACCGAAAAATGCCGTGCTTTTAGAGGGAACGGGCGAAATCCGTTTGGGAAATATCCCAGGAAACGATCGGCAGCCGGGAAATCGTTCTTTGGCCGATAATAAGCGCACAGCCGCGTGGATTCTAAAAAAGACCGGCGACAAGAGCGAGATCATTATGACTGTCATTTCTGAAAAGGCCGGCAGGGACAGCAAAAGGATCTCTTTGGATTAAAAAAAATGCCCTTTCGCTTGGCGGAGCGCGTCTGAATGCCGAGAAGATGAAAGAATTTTTGATGGACCATGTGAATTATCCGGATTCCATCTGCCGGCATGGGGACAGATTGAAAACCACGTTTTCCGTTATCATCAACCTCAATACGCTCACCATGCTTTTGGCCAAGGGCAACCCGTGTGAAGTAAAATATAACGAGTATCAACTCATTTCCAAGCGATAATTTAAGCTCTCCGGCTTAAAGGCTGGAGTTCATACCTGTGGCATCATCCGGCTACGGCTTCCCTTTTTGACTTGACAAAACGAAAAGGATTTGGTAGCTTCACCACAGCTTAAAAACGGCTTTTCAGTTTACGGTCAAAGGAAATATTTTTTCATTGTCCAATGAAAAAAGCAGACAGAAGGGGAAAATCAGAAAGATCGTCGAGGCGATCTACCCATGTATGAATTAATAAAAGGGGGTGGTATCCAGAAAACGAACATCCATAAGGTCATGAGAGTCTGTTCATCATTCAAATTTAGAAGGAGGATTCAGTGAAGAGGAAGAAGGTTTTCAATCTGATCTTATTGAGTCT
>Ga0299912_10002787_pt1 | contig 14299 bp, 16 predicted proteins | sample RVTome_2_FD_207667 | JGI IMG/M metagenome (GOLD analysis project Ga0299912, IMG submission 207667) | Soil microbial communities from uranium-contaminated site in the Upper Colorado River Basin, Wyoming, United States - RVT95D214 (version 2) ...
TGCCGCGCCTTGTTCGCGAGGTCGCGGCAGCGACCGGAAAGAAAGTGCACCTGGTTACCGAAGGCGAGGGCACCGAAGTCGACAAAACTGTGATCGAGCGGCTTGCCGATCCACTGACGCACATGCTGCGCAATGCGATCGATCATGGGCTAGAAGCACCCGAAGCTCGCCTGGCGGCCGGCAAGCGTGAGGAGGGCTTGGTACGACTCTCGGCAACGCACCGCTCGGGCCGCATTGTGATCGATGTTGCCGACGACGGAGCAGGAATTGACCGTCCACGTGTCCGGGCGATTGCGGAAAGCAAGGGCCTGATCTCGCCAAGTGCGCAGCTGTCTGACGAAGAAGTCGACAACCTCATCTTCCTGCCGGGTTTCTCCACCGCTTCGACGGTATCCGACATTTCCGGCCGCGGTGTGGGGATGGACGTTGTCAAACGGTCAATCCAGGCGCTCGGCGGCCGCGTCTCCATCACTTCACGGCCCGGCGAGGGCTCCACGTTCACCTTGAGCCTGCCGCTGACGCTCGCCGTTCTTTACGGAATGGTCGTCAAAGTGGCCGACCAGACGCTTGTCGTCCCTCTGACATCTATCGTCGAAACGCTCAAGCCGAAGCAAGGCGATGTGCATGGCTTCGGCGGCGATGCGCGGGTGATCGCGATCCGCAACACCTTCATTCCTCTGGTCGATATTGGACGCGAGCTTGGATATCGAAGCCAATTCGCTGATCCCGGCGCAGGCGTCGCTCTCCTCGTCGAATCGGACGGAGGGATGCACAGCGCGCTGCTTGTCGACGCAATCCAGGGTCAGCGGCAAGTCGTCATCAAGAGCCTTGAAGCGAATTACGGGCGAATCCCTGGCATAGCGGCTGCGACCATTTTGGGCGACGGACGCGTAGCTCTAATCGTAGACGTCGACGCCGTGGTGGCGGGTGCGTGTAACGGAACCGCCACAGAATCTGTTCTCGCACTCGCAGGATAATTGGGATGATCGAAACAGCCACCACCGCCGTTGCCGAGCGGAATACCGGAGCCGCCCGCGAGCTCATCGCGTTCGCGGTCGGCCAGCAGGAATTCTGCATCGACGTCATGTCGGTGCGCGAGATTCGCGGTTGGACTCCGGCAACAGTACTGCCCCATTCGCAGGCCTTTGTTCGCGGGGTCATCAATCTGCGCGGCGCCGTTCTGCCGATCATGGATCTCGCGGTCCGGCTCGGCTTCCCGCCGGCTGAAACCATGGCCCGCCATGTCATCATCGTCGTCCAGGTGCACCATCAGGTCGTCGGTCTTCTCGTCGATGCCGTGTCTGATATTCTCACGGTCAACGGCGACGACGTCCTGGCTCCCCCCGACGTGGCCTCGGACATGGCCAAACGCTTCGTGAGTGGCCTGCTCGCCATCGACGGTCGCATGGTCAGCATCATCTCGCTCGACAACGTCGTACCGGCACAGGAACGAGAAGAAACACAATGAAGCCCGCCCTCGCGAGAGCCGCCAGCAAGCGCAAGGAGCACCTCATCGACGGGGAGTTCCCGCTTACCAAGGAGGACTTCCAACGTATCGTCGAAGTCGCCCATTCCGACGCGGGTATCGATCTGTGTGAGGCGAAGGCCAGTCTCGTCTACTCGCGGCTGACCAAACGCCTGCGAGCCCTGCGGCTGCAAAGTTTCAGCAGCTACTGCGAGCTGCTATCCGAGGCCAGTGACGAGCGCCAACAGATGGTGGCCGCCCTCACAACGAACGTGACGCGCTTCTTTCGCGAGCCACACCACTTCGAACATCTGAAAGAGCACGTGCTGCCGCCGCTGATCAAGGAAGCGCGCAAGGGCAAGCCCATACGGATCTGGTCTGCAGCTTGCTCGAGTGGCGAGGAGCCCTACTCCATTGCGCTCGTCATTCTGTCGCTCATGCCGGATGCCGCCTCCCTCAACGTCAAGGTGCTCGCGACCGACATCGATCCCGGCGTCCTGCAGAAGGGCCAGGCTGGCATTTACGCCGACGCCGCTATGACGGCTGTGCCACCGGATCTGCGCACGCGGTGGTTCTCGCGCCAGGATGGCGAGGGCGGCAAGGCTTGGCGCGCCGGCGAGGAGCTGAACAAGCTCGTCACCTTCCGCAAGCACAACCTCATGGGTCAGTGGCCCATGCGTGGGCCATTCGACGCCATCTTTTGCCGCAATGCGCTCATCTATTTCAGGGAGGAGGCCCAAGTCGCGGTTTGGTGTCGGTTCGCCCCTCTGATCAGACCGGCTGGTCGGCTCTATGTCGGCCATTCTGAGCGATTGTTCGGTGAAGCGGCCTCGCTCTACGTGAATGAGGCCATCACGACCTATCGCGCGCGCCAGGAGCTCCAGCGATGACGCCGGTCCGTGTTTTGGTCGTCGACGACTCCGCCACCATGCGCGGGCTGATCACGCTTGCGCTGCGCCGCGATCCGGAGATTGAGGTGGTCGGAACCGCGGGAGATCCGCTCCAGGCCCGCGAGGCCATCAAGGCGCACAAGCCGGACGTGATTACGCTCGATGTCGAGATGCCCGGCATGAACGGGCTCGAATTCCTGGAGAAGATCGTGCGGCTCCGGCCGACGCCGGTCGTCATGGTATCGAATCTGACCGGACAAGGCACGGAGGCGGCAATCGAGGCCATGCAAATCGGCGCCGTCGATTGCATCGCCAAGCCGTCGCCAGGAGACCCGCACCCGTTTGCCGAGCTGCCGAGAATTGTTAAGGCCGCAGCCGGGGCCCGCGTGCGCCCGCGGCCCATGCGCGACGGCGCCAATCGCGCGAGCCAGCGCCCCCCGGTAGCCCCCGATTATGAATCCGACGGCCGGTTGGTCGCGATCGGCTCCTCTACCGGCGGGGTCGAAGCGCTCTCTACAATCATCGCGCAACTTCCGGAGAACTGCCCGCCCACGCTGATTGTTCAGCACATGCCGCCCGACTTCACACTAAGCCTCGCCCAGCGCCTCGACCGTCTCAACGCGCCCAAGGTCATGGAGGCGTACGACGGGGCCCCGATCGAGGGCGGCTGCGTCTATATCGCCCCCGGCGGCGCGGCCCACCTGGAGATCGAGGAGGCCGGCAAACTTTGCTGCCGCTTGCGCGTGAGCGCCCCAGTGAATGGGCATTCTCCGTCGGCCGACGTGTTGTTCGCCTCGGTGGCGAAGGCCGTGAAGTCAAATGCGCTCGGCGTCATTCTCACCGGCATGGGTCGCGACGGCGCCCAGGGCCTGTTGGCGATGCGCCAAGCCGGTGCCCGAACAATTGGCCAAGATGAGGCGACGAGCCTCATCTACGGCATGCCAAAGGTCGCATTCGAGGCTGGCGCGGTGGAGCGGCAGCTCCCCCTCGATCGGATCGGATCCGCGATCCTGGCGATGACCAATCTGCGTGGCCGGAAACAGAGGGAAGCAAAATGTCACTCGCAGACCAATTGAAAGTCCTTATCGTCGACGACACGACGACGAGCCGCATGTTGGTACGCGATGGTCTTCAAGCTCTGGGGATCAAGAACATTACGTTCGCCTCCGACGGCGAGCAAGCGTTGAAGGCCATGATGACGCAACCGGCGCATCTGGTGATTTCAGATTTCAATATGCCGAATCTGGATGGTCTGGGCCTATTGCGGGCCCTCCGCCAGAACGGCCCGACGCAAAAGACGCCCTTCATCATGCTCACGGGCAAGGGGGACAAGGAGCTCCTCCAGAAAGCCATTCAGTCTGGACTGAACAACTATCTGACGAAGCCCTTTACGGTTCCGGCTCTGAAGTCGACGCTGGAAGCCGTCGTAGGCAAGCTAAAGTAATGAACCGCACGCTGGTCCGAAAACACGTGATGGAAGGCGAGTTCCACGTATCGGACGATCCCGATCTCGTCCTCACGACGGTTTTGGGCTCGTGCGTGGCCGCATGCCTTCGCGATCCCGTGACCCGGATCGGGGGAATGAATCACTTCCTGCTGCCTGGCGAGGACGACCGCGCGCAGTCCCACGATGCCGAGCGCTATGGCGTTCATCTCATGGAGTTGCTCGTGAACGGCCTCATGAGCAGAGGCGCTCAAAAGGAAAGGCTCGAGGCGAAGCTGTTCGGCGGAGCCAAGACTAAATTCAAGTCCTGCGACGTCGGCGGCATGAATGGCCGCTTTGCCGAACGCTTCTTGATGAATGAAGGGATTGGCATCGTCGGCGGCAGCCTTGGCGGCCCGGTCGGCCGGCGCGTCGAGTTCTGGCCGGTGACAGGCCGCGCAAGGCAAATCTCGATGACCGAAGTCGCCCCGCCGCCCGCTCCGAAAGCCAAGACGATACCGATGCACGACGGCGACCTGGAGCTCTTCTGAAGACACCCGCAACCCACACGCCGATCGCAACATGCACAAGCAATCGCCCACGGACGACACCCTCACCCCTCTGCCGACGTTGCTCAATGTTGTCGGAGAGGAGCTCCATCATCTTGCGGCGGCCGTCGAGCGCCTGCATTCCGTTGTGGAGCTGCCCGGTCTGAGAGAGGCCTTGCGCGACGCGAAGTGTCACGACGTGCTGCAAGGCATCGACCACGTGACGCAGAACCTCACCGGTCTATCCCACTTCCTCACGACCCTTGCTTCGAGAGTTCCGGGTGAATGGTCTCTCGACACGGGCGCGGCCTGCGACGTCATCCTCGTTGCTTCCCTGTCAGAGCGCTTGAGGTGTCCGGGCATGGAAAGACTGGCGTCTCGGGACAACGACGATTGCGAGTTCTTTTGAGTGTGCGTCATGCAGGATAGAACGTTCTCGGATGTATTGGACACGGCCTGCCGCGCGGCCGGGATTGTCATCGAGGACGACGGCGCGGGCGACAGCACCAGGCGGCTGCGGAACGCCGCTTCCCATTTGCAGCACCTTACCGATCGGATCCTCGAGTTGGCCGGGCGCCTGTCGCCGGCCGCGGCGTCTCTCAATTCTTACTTGGAGCACGAAACCGAGACTCCGGAGACGCGGCGGAGCAAACCCAGCGACCCCAAGGCGGTCGCGGATGAGCTCAACATCACCGCAGATATGTCCTTCTCTGACCTCAGCCGTCTGCGCCGCGAATTCGCCCTTGCCAACCATCCCGATCGTGCCGATGCGACGGTGCGAGAAAATGCCACGCTGCGAATGATGGTGGCCAACATGCTCATCGATCGCGAGTTGAAGCGCCGGCAGTCGCAGCGGCTCTCAACGAGACATTGAAGGAAAGCCGACGTTCCAAAACATTGAAGCAAATTCCGGCCCCGCTTTTGAGAAGCCGACAATTCCTACGCACTATGCTGAACTTGTTTGGTAATGCAGCATGGCGAACGAGCGTTGGGGCTGGGTCAATCAATGTCAGCAGAAGAGAGTTTGGCAATCCTCGTACAGCGCAGGGATCAGATCCGCTCGTGGCTCGCGGGCGAAGCGCCGTATACGAAAACCGATCAGAAGCATCTCGATCCCGATACACCCGAGCAGGCTTACTGGCATCACGGCTATCAGTCGGCGCTCAATGACATAATCGAGCTGCTTGGCGTTCGATGAAATGATCGGGGCGCCTAGCGCTTTGCTTCAAATATGCGGCAACGCGGGCATTCCCAGTTGGTACCTTTCGGGCGCCCCGGATGGATTCTGTTGCCGGGCGGCGTGAAATCGTGGAAGAGCTCGCACTCTTTTTCGAAGGCGCCCCGCGCCGAGGCAAAGAAGCAGAACTTGAACAAGACCTCCGATCCGATGCACTCCCGTAACTTCGCGCGAACGTCGGCGTCGGATCGGCCCACGTGCTTCACCTGGAAGTTGCCGCTGGGATCGTTGCAGCCCAGCGCGAAGACGCCGGCCGATTGCCGGCAAACGGCACTGTTGATGTCGTCGAACGTCAGCCGATACGGGCCGAGCAATCCTGTTTTCATAGGCATCGCGTCATAGTCATTTTCGATTTGATGTGCGAAACGCGTCAGAGGCCACATCCGGGCAAACCATGCATGCTCTATCGCCCGCAATAAGCGCTGGCGGCCTCGGTCCATCCTCCAAGTCCAGCCGAGACCATGTTGCCGATCACGCGACAAACATAGCCCTTCTGCGCGGAAACATTGTCCGGGCCGGCGTGGTAGCGCGCGATCGCCATAGTCCAGCTGCCCTCGCGCTTCTTGAGCTCGCTCAGAAAGTGCGCCGCATAGGCCACGTTCTTGGCGGGGTCAAACATGTCCTCGAGCGAGCTGAAGCTCTCTGCGTGAAAGTGGTGGTTGATCTGCATGCAGCCCACGTCGATCAGCTTTGCCCCGCTACGCTGCGCCTCTTGGAACGAACGCATCGCCGCCGCCTTGCTCACCTCGTAAACGGCGCGCCCTTCGATATTAAGCGCATAGGGCTGCAGCGAGCCGTCGCGACCGGACTCCGTCACGCCGATGGCATACAGCATGCCCAGCGGAACATCGTTCGCCGCAGCCGCACGCACCATCTCGCGCTCGCAGATATTCGCTTCCGCGCCGAGTGCGTGCGGATGCACGCTAAATATACAGACCGCCGCTAGCGCGGCTCGTATTCGTTTCATGAATGTCGGTCCGGTTTGCTTGGGTCGGAGTGTCGCCGCCGCTCGAGCCCCCATGGCCTCGATGCGCTCTCGCATCGCGTTCTGCCCCGCCATACTGCGACTGAGTCGAGGATTGCATATTCGTCTGCGCGCCCTGCTGGCCGGTTTGCTGTGATGCGGCCGTCCGGTCGCCCTCCGCGATCCGAATGGAGCTGGCGTCGACGTTATAGCCGGAGGACCGCAGCAGGTTGGAAAGCGTATCCTTATCGCCGCGGATAATTTCCGCCGTCTCGGCGTTCGCGACCTCGACGTGCAGCTCCAGACCGGCCTCCCTCAGCTCCATGCGAACCGTAACGGTACCAAGCTCGGCGGGCTGCAGTTGGATCTGCAGAACCTTGAGGACCGGCTTCGTAGCAACCTGGGTTTGTTCCGCTTGAACGCGATCAACGACCTCAAAGGCGGAGATCTCGGTGGTGATGCGGTTCGCGATCTGCTGTGTCGGGGGCTGCACGGCACCGCTCGCGGGGTCGTCGGTTGCGATCAACCCGGTGTCGATGGGAAGAGCGGCGGATTCGTTGCCCTTCGCCTCCGATCCCGTGCCGAGCTTGCCACCTGCCACGGCAGTAACGCTGCCACGCGAGTGCATCGTTGAGGGGGCCACCGGCGGGAAGTGCGCCTCCTGGCGAAGAACGTTCGCCTTGGGCGAATCATTCCTTGCAGGCGTCATCACGACTCTCGGCATAGCACTCTTGGCGACCTCTGCTGGCGAAGAGAAAGTGAGATTTGCAGCGGGCGCCCGTGAACGCGCCTCATCCTTCCCAGTCGCGTGGCCCTTGGGTGTGGGTGCCACTTGCCCAGCCACGCGCGTCTCAGACTCGAGGCTCGCTTCAATGATGGCTTTGGACGACACGCCGCGTCCCGCCCGTTGGCCGATCTCTGCCGGTTGGTCTGAGATCATCGGAGCCTTTGTCGCTGGGGCTTGACCGGAGGTCGGTTGGTCTGAGATCGTCGGAGCCTTTGTCGCTGGGGCTTGACCGGAGGTCGGTTGGTCTGAGACCGTCGGAGCCTTTGTCGCTGGGGCTTGACCGGAGGTCGGTTGGTCTGAGACCGTCGGAGCCTTTGTCGCTCGGGCTTGACCGGAGGTCAGCGTCAGCATGGCGGCAAGGCTTTCGGCGGCAGCAGAATCCGCATTGGACGGAGCGGCCGCCGGAACATTGGACTCAGCTGATTTCGGTGGCGCTTCCGGAAGCGAGGTATCGACGAGGTCGATGTCACTGCCGGGAAGGCTGTCGCTCGCTGCGCGAGCGCCCTTTTCGTCCTCGCCTCGCTTTTCGCCAACCCAAGATTCGCGCGCGCGCTGCCGCGCTTCTCTCCACTCAGCTGGCGCCGAACTCCTGGCGGGAAAATTCGTCGCGGCTTCCTCCGGATTTCGCTCGGCCCCGCTCTTTAGCTTGCTCAGGACCTCGGAGAATTCACCTTCCACGTCCTCTTGCGCGACGGCGGAATCCGCCTGCGGTCCCGGCTCACGCACGCGTTCGGTGATGACCTTCGATGGTACGGCCGTCTGCTCGGCCACCCCTGCGGGTCTCGTCATCTGATAGCCTCGTTCAACAGTTTGTCGACATCCGCGATCATTTCCTCTGCGCGTGCAATCCTGCTTGAAGCGGGCGTCTCCCCGGGCTCGCCCTGCGGCGAGGCTTCCGCATCTGCCTCCGGCTCAGCGTCCGCACTGCTTACGGGCCGGGGCGGCCGCCTGACCTCGAGTGCAACGGCGTTGGCGGCGTCCAGGAGCTCCCGGTCACGATCCCCGAGCATGGAGCGGTTGATCGACTTGAGCGCAACCAAGCCCTTGTCGGACTCCTCCGTCACCATGGTGGCCGCCGCCTCGTACAGCTGCATCCGCAAGGCATCCGGAGACGCACTCTTAAGGGCAGCCATTCGCGCCGCGAAGCGCACCATCTCCACGTTGCCGATGGCAATGCCTTCCTCGGCGATCAGCAGACATACATTGTGGCGGTCATTTTCCCGGAGTCCACGAAGCATGCTGTCGAGCTGCGACAGGCGCTTGGGTTCGCTGGCATAAATAGGGGCCACGACTTCCTCGGCGAATTGCCGCCGGAAGCTCGATGCGAATATCGAGTTGGGAAAGCGCCGGAAGTACTGGGACGCGAGCGTTTCGAACGCATCGAACTTTTGCGCCTTCGCCTCCATTATCGTCTGGCGCCGCAATGCCGCTTCCTCTACGACTGTGCCGGACGAAAGGATCCGCGCCATGTCGAGCAGGGTGGACGCCTTGGGCGGATCCTTCTTCTCGATGAGCAGCGCGTGCACCAGAGCGACATGCCCGGCGATGCTCGTGTCGAGCGAATTCAGGTCCAGGCCTTCCAACAGCTTGATCGCTTCGTCATCGCGACGCTCGGCGTAGGCCAATGCCGCGAGCACGAGTTGCTTGTCGATGCCGAAGGCGACGCCTCTGCCAATCAAGTTGCGAAGCACGCGCGGATCACCGCCACTCAGCACAAAAATCACGATGGCGCGCGCGTTTTTCGGCTCGGTCCAAACGCGAGGACCGAACTCGGCAAGCCTTGCCCCGATTTTTACGAACTCTTCTCTTTGCTGGGCCGGAGTCCCCCTCCCTCTGAGAACGGCCTGGTCTTGGAGTATTCGCAGCTCGCGCACGAACTCATAGGCCTCTTCGTCGGCAGCCAGAACAGAAGAAGCCGACGCGCCCCAGATCAGCAAGATCGCGAGCTGTGCAGGACGAATCACGGCTTGTTCCTTACGAGGAGGATTTCGATGCGCCGGTTCGGCGCTGCCAGCGGATCCTCGGGGACTTTCAGGTCACGATCGGCGTGACCCTCTATCCGGGTGATCCGCCCCTCAGGAACCCCGCTGCGCACCAACATGTAGTTGGCCATGTGCGCCCGGGCCGTCGAAAGGCGCCAGTTGTCGTAGTCCTTGGATCTGAAGGGTCGGCCGTCGGTATGACCGCGAATAACGAGAGGCTCGGGCCGGCCGGCGAGAATCTTTCCGATCTTCTCCATCATGACCACGAGCTCTGGCCGCGGCTGGGCGGACGCGATGGCAAACATCCCGAAATCGAACTGATCGGTGATGCTGATGAGCAAGCCTTCGCTCGTCGAGACAACCTCGATGCCGGGCACCTTCGAGGCCCCGGATTGCCGGACCGCTTCTTCAATGCTTTGCGCCAAGCGCGCCGCCTCGCCGTCGCGGTCAGGCTCGCTGCTGGTAGCCGGTGCCGGGTGCTGCTGGTCGCTCGCCACGCTCTCGCCGTCGCGGTGGGGCTCGCTGCTGGGTGCCGGTGCTGGCGGCTGGTGGTCGGACTCGCTGCTGGGAGCCGGTGCCGCGTGCTGCTGGTCGCTCGCCTCCCGCTCGCGATCAGCGGCGGGCATACTTTTCGATTCGCCCTCGAGGGCCTTTCCGCCAACCACGCCTTGCGGCAACGGTCCGCGCTGGAAATCGGGATCGAAGGGATCGCGAAAGGCTTCGCCTGTGGGACGCGCAGGCGCAGCTTTTTTCGATTGCGGATTCGGTTCCGTGGCGGCTTGCGCAGCAAGCTCGTCGAGCACCTCATAGGGCTCGCTCATCAGCTCCGCCTCGGAAACCTCTAGGGGAAACGACTTGCCGCCCTTCGGGCCCGACTTTGGACTGGGCTTGTCCGCGGCTCCGGACCTGCTGCCCTCCTGCTCACTGCTGGGCTCCATCGTAAAGACGCCCTTGGGCTTTGTATCCGTGTCGCTCAATCGCATCGGATTGAAGTAGTTCGCTATGCCGGTAGCCGTCTTGCTGTCGGTTGCATTGATGAGCCACATGACCAGAAAGAAGGCCATGAGCGCCGTCATGAAATCCGCGTGCGCGATTTTCCATACGCCGCCCTTGTGCGGCGCATCATCTTCCGGGCCTCGCCGGCGGATGATGACCAGCTCATGCTGTGGCGTGTCCTCTTGACCAGCGCTCATAAGCGCGGCCCTTCGATCTGCCCCAGCCATGCGGCTATTCGAGTTTCGAGGATCGACGCGCCGGCCTTGACCTGAACGTCGCACGCTTCATTTGCGAAGTATGAAGCCGTCGCACCCGAACCAGCCAAGCTTTCGCGTACCGCTGCGAGCAGGTCTTCGGGTCCCGAGATCTCCAACGCGACCCCGGGGGCCTTGGTCACCAGCTCGTGCAAAATTGAGCGGAACTCGACCATGGCCTGGACGCGGATCGCCTCGTCCAAGAAGGGTCTGAGGACGCGCTCGGTGGAATCGGCAATGCGTCCCTCCATATCGCCGATGGCCGTCTGGAGTTGCTCGGCAATGCGCGCACCCTCTTCGATGCACCAGGACTCACGCGACGCGGCAAGGTCCTGCTCGAATGTCGCCTTCTGCTCCTCGAGGCGCGCCACGATTTCCGCTTCGACCGCGGCTTTGCCGTCTTCGACACCTCTCACGTAGGCTTCGTCGACGGGATCCGTGGTGAACGCGGCAACAACGGCTGCTTCCTCTCCGGCCAAGGCGTCGTCCAAGAGTTCTTCACCGGGCTGGATCCCGCCGAAGTCCATCAAGAAGAGAGCCGCTGGAACCGCGTTCAAGCTTGCGCTCCTCCTCGTATCCATTGCTTCAGAATGGCAACCGCCTGATCCTCATCGTAATCGACCATTTGCTCGAGCCGTTTTTGCGGAGCGCGATTCATCTTGCTCGTGAGATCAGAAATGAGGTTTGGAGCCTCCTCCTCCCCAAACTTGGCGTCACCGGCAAATGCCGACATTGCTTGCGGCACGAAGGGCAGCTCGTTGCCTATCTGCGCTCCCTGCGGAGCCGGCGCTTCAAGCAGCATTCTCGTAACGGGCCGCAAGCCGAACCAGACGAGAATGATGGTCGCCGCGATGATCGCGAGCGCCTTCACGAAAGCACCCATATGGTCGAAGAGAAGCTCGGTGATCTCCGGCGAAGGGATGGGCTCCAGCATGTCGCTTCTGGGCAGAAACTCCACCGCTGCAACCGTGATCCGGTCCCCGCGCTTCTGATCGGCGCCCGTCGCCGAAGCGACCAGGCCTTCGACCTCCTTCAGCTTTGCGTCGATCGCATCTTGGGCTGCCCCCTTGCCCAACAACGCCTCCAACCGCTTGCGGTTGACGACGACCGCCACCGTAAGGTTCTCGATCCTGTAGCCTTCGCTCACCGTCGAAATCGTCTTGGAGTTGGCTTCGAAATTCTTCAGCTCCTCTTTGCGCTCGCTCCTCCTCGATGATTGATCGGCGCCGGCGGCGGCATCAGGCTGCTGATCGGGGAGGTTCTGATCCACGCCGACCGGCTGGCGATTGCCCGCGTCTTGCGAGTTCGACTTCTCCTTGACCGTACGCTGCGAGCGCTCGAACCGAGACTCGGGATCGAAGGCGGTCTCGTTGATCTGACGCTTGTCTATGTTGAGCCGGGCGGCAACGCTGAGCTCGAAGTTGTCGATGCCGATATAGGGAGCAAGCGTCTTGCTCACATTCTCTTTCAACTCGCGGGCGACGGTCGTCTCCAACTCGAGCATCTTGGAGGGTGCCACACCTATTGCGTCATCCGCGGACGAGAGCACCGTGCCGTCCGTGCTCAAGACGCGGACTTTGTCGATTGTCATGCCCGGGATGGCGGCGGCAACGAGATGGCGGATCGCCTGGGCGGACGAGAAGTCGCCCGAGGAATCGGTGCGGATCACGACGGACGCAGACGGCTGTTGAGTGCTCCGGCGAAACGACCCGCTGTCCGCCATAACGATGTGGACGCGAGCCGCCCGCACGCCCTTCATCCCCTGGATGGTGCGTGCGATCTCTCCCTCGAGGGCGCGGACGCGGGTGATCTCCTGCATGAAGGAGGTCAGGCCGATGGCGCCCATCTTGTCGAAAAGCTCGTATCCGGCGCTGGCGCTGCTCGGCAGCCCCTTCTCCGCCAAAAGCATGCGCGCCCGGGCCGTCTGCTCAGGTCGAACGAGGACAGCGGTGCCTTCCGTGTTGACGTCAAAGGAGATGCCGGCTTCCTGGAGCGCCGCTCCGATCCTGGCCACGTCTTGCGTATCGAGGCCCGCGTACAAGGGCTCATATTCAGGCCGGCTCAGATAATAGCTGCCAAACCCCACCGCCGCGAACACCGAAAGACCAACGAGGCCAAGCACGGCCAGCCGCCGGCTCCCGAGGGCGAGCAGGCTATCCCGTAGTTGCTTGAGCTGTTCGCCCCAATTCATGCGCTTCCCCGGACTGAATCCGTTGTTCGGCTTGTCAGCGCAATCTTTGGCGGGGAACCTTGCGTGAGAATTGCCATAAGAAAAGCCAAGCTCTCAGGGAGAGCTTGGCTGATCCGATTCACGATGGTTGTTGCCCTACTGGAACAGACGCAGGATGCTCTGGCTCGAGGCATTGGCGATGCTAAGCGCCTGGATGCCGAGTTGCTGCTTCACCTGCAGCGCCTGCAACTTGGTCGATTCCTCATTCAAGTCGGCATCGACCAGCTGGCCGACACCCGAGTCGATGGCGTCCTTGAGGCTGCTTACGAAGCTCGTCTGGATGTCGATGCGCGATTTGGCGGCACCGAGCGTCGTTGCGCCAGCAGTCATCTCGGAGATCGCCGCGTCGGCACCTTTGGTGAAGCCGTCGAGGATCGCAAGGTCGGCGGTGCTGTCCGTCAACGCGGAAATGTCCAGGTTTGCGATGGAGAAGGTACCGGCCGCGTTCACCTGACCCGTCACCGCGTCACGTGTGGTATCGAGAATGCCGGCGGCGGCAGCATTCGCGTCGAACAGCACCATCGTGGAGGTGTCGATGGAGATCGTCTGCACCGAGAAGGTGCCACCGGAGCGGCTGATCGAGGACACGACACCCTTCGTCGCGTTGTAGCCGGCAACGCTCGAATCCACCGACAGCCAGTTCTGGCCCTGGAAGGATGCGGCCGAGGAGGTGCCGGAAAGCGACGCTTGCAGCTCGGTAATTTCCGTCTGGATCTTGGCGCGGTCGAGACCGGGCTGAGCCGCAGCGGTGAGCTTATCCTTGATTGCCGTCACGGTCTTGATGGCGGCATCCACGGCCGTGTAGGCCACGTCGACAGTGGCGGCGCCCAGACCGAGAGCGTCCTGCACCGTAGAGAGCGCGGAGCTGTCCGAGCGCATGGTCGTCGCGATCGACCAGTACGCGGCGTTGTCCGCGGCCGATCCGACGCGCAGGCCCGTCGAGACGCGGTTCTGAGTTTCCGTGAGGGCCATGTTGGTTGCCGTAAGCGACCGCAATGCCGTCATTGCGGCTACGTTCGTATTGATACTGCTCATTTGGTTGTCCCTATTGAGTTTGCGCTTGGTTCTAGAGGCGGGGACATACCGGGTCGCTACCGGCACGACAGCTCGGCATCATGCCCTTGAGCCCAATGCAAGCGGGCTCAACCTGTCATGCCCTAAGGCCTAAAGAATGGGCATTGCGAGGTGGCTAAATATATAGCCGACATCTTATGCAAGGGAGCGGACCAAGCCGCGCCGCAATAACAACCTTAAGCAGAGATGAATCCAGTCGGCGGCGGCGGCATCAATGCGCCGGACCCGTCGACGAGAAAAGCCAAGCTCTCCGGGGAGAGCTTGGCTGATCCGATTCTTGCTCGTTGCTGCCTTACCGGAACAGCGAAAGGATGCTCTGGCTCGACGAGTTGGCGATGCTAAGCGCCTGGATGCCGAGTTGCTGCTTCACCTGCAGCGCCTGCAACTTGGTCGATTCCTCATTCAAGTCGGCATCGACCAGCTGGCCGACACCCGAGTCGATGGCGTCC
>Ga0299912_10002788_pt1 | contig 14295 bp, 5 predicted proteins | sample RVTome_2_FD_207667 | JGI IMG/M metagenome (GOLD analysis project Ga0299912, IMG submission 207667) | Soil microbial communities from uranium-contaminated site in the Upper Colorado River Basin, Wyoming, United States - RVT95D214 (version 2) ...
TGCCCAGTACAGTATGCCATTCATGTGATAACGCGCTGTTATCCATGGAACCATGACAGGATCCATAGCAGGAGCATCGATGAAGTAGTTCGGTTGCGGATATGCCTGGTCACACGAAATATACCATGTAACCTCTCCTCCCTTTGCCTGCTCTTCCCTTATTGCCTGTTTAACCTCAGGATCGTTAAGGGCATTACCATGAACGCAGAAATTATTTACATATCCCCTCAGAGTTCCCCAGTCAGGATTATCGGTCACCGGTGATTCAGTTGCAAGGAAAGGAATTCCAGGGATAGATTCATGTACAAGTTCTGCCCAACGGCGGGTACCTTCATAGTCTTTTTTGGTGTTCGGTTCATCTATCGGACTGTTAAATACCAGCCGGTCCCTCCACCCGTTTTTTGTGAAATAGGCTTCAACCTTTGTAAGATAATCCTTTACCTTCATGTTAAACTCAGGTGAAAAGGGTTCGGCATCAATATATCTCACCAGATTATAGGGCCCGGCATCAAGTATGACCCTTTTTGTTTTCAGTTTATTAAGATAGTAATCATACCGTTGATCGTTGAACTTCAACTCAACCTTATCACCTTTAATGGTCAATTCGGGAATAAGAGGATCATTACCCCACGTTTCCATCCTGTGGGCAAACAGGAAATCGAAATAATTCAGTGTAAGCTGTTCAATCTCAGGTGAAGCAGCCGGCTTGTCGTAGAACCTTGCCAGTTCCCCTTTTGATATATTCACATAAGTTATAAGGTGGGTCTGTTCAGGGAGTGAAAAATTATACACTTCAACTTCAACGCCAAGGGATTCAACAACTTTTTCATATCTGGTTACTGATATTGTACCTTTATATTTACCGGCCGGTGTCCCTGATGGTATGTAAACATCAACCCATACAGGCCTGTTTCCTACTACAGCATACTGAGCCTGCATACTGAATGTTTCCTTCAGGGGAGCAAGTGCATCGGGCCAGTAACCGGTAGCTCCGATGGGACTTGATATTGCATATATCTGGATATAGTGTTCCAGGAACAGGCTTACCTGCTTTAGCGGAATTACTTTTCCACTTGAAGATGTGAGATCAGTGACTGTAATAAAAAACCCATCCGGTGCCTTTGGCCTCCAGCCCGGAGGAACATCGGTGGTAACTACAACCTGAAAAGGAACATGCTCATTCCCTGCCCCGGCAACTGATATTTGTTTTTTTTTAGAGGACCAGACAAGGTTGCTGGTTTCCGGTTTGTCCTTTGGACGCACTTTTTGTTCAGCCGGTACAGCCCAGACCTGCACATTTTGTTTTAGCTCATTCATTTGGGCCTTGCCTGAAAGAATACTCACAGCAAAAAACAGAAAGACTACCGCTGCCAGTCTGATGACATCAGGCTTCAGGTTTAACTGGCTGGCACCGAAGGGAGTAATTTGCGTATTCATTTTTCAAGAAATTTATTGTTATTGATTATTAATTAAGATTTTTCTGGATTTTCCCGTGTAGGTAGTAAATATTACAGAAACCACTCCTTCGGGAACAGGGCAAACTCTTGATGATTGCGAAAGGTACCCAATTCCATAATAGAACTCCAGGTACTCTTTATCACCATTTTTATAAGTTATTTCTGCAGAGACATCATCATTTTTAAGCCTGATAGACTTTTGAGACAGCCTTAATGGTTTAATAACCTTCAGACTATCTGAATTAAGCGCTGCAAGAATAAGTGAACTGCCATCCTTTAAAGTCAGTCCGGAAAGAGCTTTCGCATCTCCATCCACAAAAAAGCCGCTTTCTCTTCCCGGGAAAGGAGAGAATCCACCTTTTCCGTCTCCTTGCAGATACAATCCGATCGAGGCGTCATATTGGCCGGTATATATATTGGAGGAAAATGAGTTGCCTGTCAGCAGAAGGTCGCAATTGCCATCAGAATCATAATCGCCCGGCAGCATGCCGAACACCGGAGATACTTGTGCTTCTAAAGGAAGCGGATGGATTCTGAAGGTGCTATTTCCCAGGTTCTCGATCCAGGCTGATTCAAAGAACCGGCAATCTCTGATATATGCATCTTTAAGTGTATTTTCAGGAAAAATATCATCTATTGAAGCCTTTGCATAATCTTCATAGGTTTTGTATTTGTTTTTCAATGAAGGGATCTGGGACAATAAAATGTTTCTATGATAAATGGGATAGCTCTTTCCCTGAACATAGTAACTGCATACCGGATCGAATGATCCGTTCAAATCAAAATCTTTTGCTATTATCCTCATCGGTTCGCTCTGGGACACCTTGTATTGAGTATTCAGACCCAGATTACCAGCAGCATAGTCGATATCTCCGTCCTTATCAAAGTCGCCGGCAGCAATGCTGTTCCACCATCCGGTGTATTTATCCAGGCCTGTTGATGATGTAACATTTATTAATTTTCCCCTGTCATTTTTAAAGAAAGTAATGGGCATCCATTCCCCTGCAATTATCAGATCAGACCAGCCATCGCTGTTAAAATCGGTCCAGAGGGCAGATGCCACCAGACCAGGTTTTTCAAGATCCTTCGAGACCGAAGCTGTGATGTCTGTAAAACGGATATCTGATCCTTTGCTGTCGTTACGCAGCAGAAAGCTTCTTGGAGGAATCGGGTAATTCTCAAGGTCAACCCTTCCACAGACAAACAGGTCAAGGTCCCCATCTTTATCGAAATCAGCTGCCGTAACCTGGGAACCGCAGACAAGTTCATCAGGCAGGGCATTCCTGCTCATAGAAAACTGTCCCTTACCATCATTGATATACAATCTGTCGGCGTAAAATGCATTTCCAGGAGGCAATCCCGAACCGCCGCTTACTACATACAGATCGTTATCGCCATCGCCGTCTGCATCAAAGAGCAACGCTCCCATATCCTCATAATTATTAAGGCCGGGCAGGGTGTATGAGGAAAAGGTACCCGACTCTCCCTGAGTGAAGATCATGCCTGAAAAACTGGTTGATCCGCCAATAAAGAAATCATCCATGCCATCTGAGTTTACATCACCCACAGCTATACCGGGTCCTTCCAGAGAATATTGATGAGGAACTAACGGCTGGATATCAAAGTCAATAAACTGACGTTCTTTATGTTTGAATTTTATATTGGTTTTATCAGATTGCCTGGCAAATAATTTATTGTTTATAGGAATAAGCCGTGGTTTTTTTCTGAATGAGGCCATCTGATATCTGATTGTCACGATCCGGTCACTTTTAATATTGTATAGAAATTGTTCTTTTCCATCCGGCCACCATATATATAATGAATCAATCTGTGTTACTTCTCCCAACCCGAAATGAATTTTCGGATCTACCATCGATTGAAATCCCCTTATGGGAAAATGTTCATAATACTGCTGTTTCTTATCATAGAATAATGTGATTTTTGCTCCTATACCTCCTTTGTTTAATGAATCACCTGTCAATTGAATGGCAAGAAAATGGTTATTACGGTTAACTGAGTCCTTCCTGATAAGTGTATTCTCATAAACCGAAGCAAGATCATTAATATTATTCAACACAAGATCAAGGTCGCCATCGTTATCCAGGTCTGAAAATGCAGATCCGGTTGAATATAAAGGCTGGTTTAAACCCCATTCGCTGGTTTTATTTTCAAAAACAAGATCTCCTGAATTCCGGAAGATGACATTTGGTTTTTTTACATTGCCTTTTTTGATCAGATCACGTTTCAGCATTTGGTAGAGAACACTGAACTCTATAGCCGGATTTGCCTTTATCGTTTTAATCCACAACTCCGAAAAATCCATATTGGTCATATCATAAGGAATGCCATTTCCAATGAAAAGATCCTTGAATCCATCATTGTCGAAATCAGCAAAAAGGGGAGCCCAGCTCCAGTCTGTCTCAAAGACGCCGGCCAGCTGTCCGGTCTCCGAAAATCTGTACTGTCCTTCAATTTCTCCGTTATTCATCTGAAGCATATTACGGATGTACTGAGGTGAATAGCCTGCCTCAAGCTCATTCCTGTATCTCCTCTCGTCACGCATATTCCCTGCCATTATTCTTTTCCTGTAATAATCTTCAGGTTGCATGTCAAGAGTAAAAATATCTGTAAGTCCATCGTTATTGAAATCGGCTACATCCATGCCCATGGTGCTGTAGCTGGTGTGTTTGGTATAACTTTTAATCATTTCTTTGAATGTACCGTTCTGCTGATTTACATAAAGGAGGTCGTTCGATATATAATCATTGCAGACGTATATATCAGGCCATCCGTCCATGTTTATATCACAGGCACAACTGCCAAGACCAAATCCGTCCCACACAATACCGGCTTCACGTGATACATTATGGAAAACAGGTATTTTGGTTTCAGGATCAATCCCGTCATTCCGGTATAACCGGTCTGTATTAGCTACTGATCCGTCATTCTTACGCATCCGGATTGTGTTTTTGTTTGGGATTTTCATAGATGATGTAACAAGGTACATATCCAGGTCTCCGTCACGATCGTAGTCAAAAAAATTCGCCTGAGTGGAATACCCGTTGTCATCCAGACCTGTCAGGCTGGCACACTCAGTAAATACCAGGTTATCTTTGTCACCACTACTGATATATAGCTGATTATGGTAATCATCGCTAACATTTCCTCCCACACTGACATATATATCAAGCCAGCCATCCTGGTTAATGTCGACCATGGAAACTCCGGTAACCCATTTTCCTGATGTATTTATCCGAGCTTCGTCTGTAATATCACTGAAAATCAGGTTTCCTTTGTTCAGGTACAACCTGCTTTTTGTCATATTGGCTCCGAAAAAAATATCGCTTAATCCGTCGTTGTTAACATCTCCCATAGCCAGGCCGGATCCATTGTAATAATATTCATAAAATATAGAATTGGAGGTGTCAGTTTCCTGGAGCTGGTTCGCAAAATTGATTCCGTTTTCTTTTGGATTAACCATTCGGAAAAGAGTATCTTTTGGAGCTCCTTTTGTATGATCCTTTTTGTTGCAGCCTGCTAAAACAGACACCACAAGTAAAATAGTTAGCACAATTCTGCAGGAAGTTGAATTTAGCATATATAAACCTTACTGTGAACGGTTTCTATAAATTCTATTCGTTCTTATTTACAACCAAATTGCCAAATAGATTAGAAAGATAAAGAAATAGCCGCAGAATATTATAATCCTGCGGCTATATTTAATAAATTTTACGTTAATCTATATCATCTTTAAGGACCTGCATATCCTGGATTCTGTGTCAGCAGAGAATTGAGCCTCATATCATTTATAGGTATTGGCCAGAGGTAATCATCTTCAGTGAAATTCTGTTGTATTTCAGGAACTGATTTCTCGTAAAGTAATCGTTTCCGGCAGAGGTCATACCACCTGTCATATTCGAAGCATAATTCAAGGTTTCTCTCATTAATAACAGCCGCGTCAAAAGCTTCCTTTGAAAGGGCCGTGGTCAGCTTTGGATAATTAGGATTATCCACATAACCGTTTGCCCGGTCAATTATCTGGTTTACTGCATTGCATGCTGCCTGCGTTGGACCATTGTTTACCATGTTCTCGGCTTCGGCAAACAGGAGCAATACATCAGCATACCTGATTACCGGATAGTTCTGTGCTGAAAAATACCGCTCCAGGTCTTCCCGCGATTCATAAATGAATTTTTTGATGCCGGGACCATTCCAATAAAAACCAGGATCCTCGTTCCATGGTACCCCGTCAAAGTTCTCAAGCAGCAAATAGGCATTGCGGCGCGGTTGATCGGGGAATGCAGCTGCCCATATAGGATCAGGATGAATGTCTCCCCATCCGTCGGCCATAGATCCCGGCAGCCATATCTGAGGTTCGGTCGCAGGGTCATCAGGAGAGGCATTAAAGCTCCATATCATTTCTGGGCCGTATGCGTTTTCAAATTTAAATACATCCTCTACATTCTGTACCAATGAATAATTACCGGCATCCATTACCTGTTTTGCCATATCCCTTGCTTTCACATATTGAGTAGCATCATTCATAGGAGCTGTGGCCATAGTAATATATACTTTTGCCAGCAAGGTTCTGGCGGCATCTTTTGAAGGGCGACCGATTTTTTCACTGGGCCATGAAACCGGAAGATTATTTACTGCAAACTGCAGGTCGCTTTCAATCAGGGCATAAACTTCAGTAATAGGTGCCCTGGTAATTTCACCTGCAACCAGATCGGTAGTCTCCGTGATCAGCGGTACGGGGCCCCATAACCTTACAAGAGAAAAATAATTGAATGCCCTAACAAATTTTGCCTGTGCCATTAACAGGTCTATTTCTTCCTGTGTGGCAGAGCCCCCTAACACGTTCTCATTCAATGCCTTAATAGCCGGATTAAGATCAGCGATAGATTGATAGTGACTGGTCCAAAGATCCTCTCCATGGTTATCCTCTATAACCAGTTCCCCATAGTCGTACTGGTCATCATCTTGAAAGTTATAATAGGTATAACTATATGCACCCCAGTACTGGTAGATCCGCTGCATCGAACTTGCAAAGGCTGATTCTATCTGGGAAAGGTTCCGGTAAAAGTTATCCGGACCTGTAAAGTCCATTGGTTTCTCTTCCAACTCTACACATCCTGGAAGGAGCAGAAGTAAAAATACCGGAAGCAAACCCAGATTCAATATACTTGTTTTACCTTTTTTCATGATATCTTAATTTTTTTGTTATTGTCAGAAAGTGAAGTCAATGCCGAATGTCCAGGTTTTGGCTGGAGGGTAAGAGCTCAGATCAACCCCGATGGTTGCATCTGAGTTCGTGAATTGTGCTACTTCCGGGTCATAACCTGTATATTTAGTGAAAGTTAGAAGGTTAGTTCCGCTGACATAGAACCTGGCTTTTGTAAATCCAATTTTACTCAGCAATTTCTGGCTCATTGAATAAGCCATGGTAATGGTTTTCAGGCGGATAAAAGAAGCATCTTCCACCCATTGGGAGGTCGCACCACTGCTGTTGCCAAAAATAAGCTTGTTAATAAGGTTTTGTTCTTCAACATATTTTCCGTCATATAATGCGGGTATATCGGAATCCTGGTTTTCAGGTGTCCAGTAATCCAGTACTTTCGGATCATTAGCTTCATAGGTTTCCCTGCGGATCCTCATGGTATTGAAGAGATCGTTACCCTGATAGCTGATGATCAGGAATGAGAGTTCAAAATTACTGTAGGTAAAGAGGTTAGTCCACCCAATAGTGTATTTGGGATAGCCGTTCCCGATAGTTGTCCTGTCGTTGTTATCAATATCACCATCATTATCTTTATCCCAGTATTTATTCATTCCAGGAAGCTGGCCGTAGCTGCGTGCCTCAGCATCCTCATCAACGCCCCATAAACCAAGCCATTTCCATCCGTTCATTAATCCAAAGGGCTCGCCAACCTGGAGAAACATAAAATTGGAACCAAGGCTGTATCCTCCATAAGATGGCCTGTATCCTATACGTTCGTCCGGACCGAGGTCAAGGATTTTATTCCGGTTCAGGGTAAAGTTCAGCGAAGTATTCCACCTCAGTTTTCCTGCCAGCGGATCACCTCCGATCATGACCTCCAATCCCTGATTCTGAATTGATCCGACATTATCTATCACACTCGAAACACCTATATAACCCGGGAGCGTCCTTGGCATCAACAGATCATCCGTTACTTTTTTATATACATCAATAGTGGCAGTCAGCCTTCCTTTAAACATCGAGAGATCAACTCCGATATCTGTTTGTGCCGTACTCTCCCACTTAAGTTCGGGATTGGCAATCCCAGCTATACCAAAACCTATATCAGTAGTAGCCTGTCCATTCCATGGATAACTATAATCCTCTCCTGAGCCAAGACTGGCGAGTGACTGATAAGGGCTTATACCCTGGTTACCTGTAATACCGTAGCTTACCCTTAGCTTTAAATCGCTGACTATTGGTGAATCTCTCAGGAATCCCTCCTGTGATATTCTCCATGCAAGAGAACCGGACGGGAAGAAGCCCCATTTGTTATCCTTCCCGAAAACGGAGGAAGCATCAGCCCTGTAACTGAGTGTAACCAGGTACTTGTCTTTCCAAACATAATTGAGACGGCCCATATATGACAATAATGACCTTTTGTCATGCCATGAGCTGGTGATCTTACCGTTGGCACCGCCCAGGTTATCAATCCCCAGCTGGTCAACAAGAAAATCCCATGCTTCTATATTGCTTCCTTTCCCTTCCTCAGCGACCTGTTCCACTACCCCGGTAAATGTAATATGATGCTCCCCGAAGGTGTTATCATAGGTAAGGATGTTTGTGTTCTGGTACCTTTCATAAAGGTTCTTATTTACATTTCCGTATCCGTTGTACTGAAGTCCCTGAAGAGTTTTTGCGTTATAGTAATCATTATAATATCCATTTGTAAACTGGGCACCACCCTGTATCTTGAGAGATAATCCCTTAACGATCTTAAAGTTCAGGAACAAGTTAGCGTTGTTGCGATAAGTCGGATTATCGATTACCGGTTCCATGGCTGAAGCAAGCGGGTTCCATGTGTCAGGGGCACCATAACCTGACCTGTGCTTCCAGTAATTGCCGTTTTCATCGTATACAGGTTCTGTTGGCGCCCACCTCGGGGCATTGTTGACAACCTCCGAGGTCCAGCCCACCTCATTCTTGAAAGTGGGAGATTTGTAAATTTCTTTTGTGTATGCATAATTCAGTCCAAAGTCACACCATTTGGTTACATCAGCTGAAAGGTTTGCCCTCAATGATATCCTGGTATATTTTGAATTTACAAGTATCCCCTCATGATCAAGGTAATTTCCTGATACCATGTACTTTAGCTGATCTGTGGCGCCGCTTATTGCCAGATTGGAATTCTGAAGAATACCTGTCTGGTAAACAACATCCTGCCAGTCAGTTCCCCCGTTCTTGTCATAGTAGTCAATCTCCGCATCTGTAAATATTGGGGTTGGAATATTTCCCTGTCCTGTATCCAGACTCCGTCTGAAGTTCCAATATCTCACGTAATCCGAGGCATTCATAACCGGAAGCTTACGGGCAAGATTCTGGATCCCTATATTATATCCTGCATCAATGACAGGCTTCCCTTTTTTGCCTAATTTGGTAGTTATCAGGATCACGCCGTTTGCACCTCTTGAACCGTAAATTGCAGTTGCCGAAGCGTCCTTAAGAATTTCCATTGAGGCTATATCATTGGGGTTCAGAGAATTGATATTACCTCCCTGCAGTCCGTCAATGACAATCAGAGGTTCATTGCCTCCGTTTATTGAATTGAGACCCCTGATGCGGATCATGGTATTTCCGCCAGGCGATCCGTCAGTGTTCAGAATAAAAACCCCTGTAGTACGCCCCTGCAGAGCCTGATCAACACGCTGAGTAGGTAATCGAAGAAGTTCCTCTGTTTTGACTGAACTTACAGATCCGGTTAAATCACTTCTCTTTGCAGTTCCATAACCGGTTACCACAACCTCATTGAGTCCAATTCCCGACTCTACCATTGTCACGTCAATATGCGTTAATGTCCCGATATTGATGTCCTGGGTTTCCATACCAATAAATGAAAATCTCAGGCTTTTTGATCCCCGGGGAACTTCGATACTGTATTTACCAGCGGCATCGGTTACCGTCCCCAGAGCAGTTCCGGTAATAACAATGTTAACTCCTGGAATAGGAGTACCATCGCTTCCGGTAACTGTCCCGGTTATTTTTACCTGCTGAGGTGCTAAAACATCATTGGCACCTGAATTACTGTCGGTAGCATATATACTTCCTGATGCCGATAATTGTAAAGTAACTAATAGGCCAGCAAGAAAGCAAAATCTCATAATCAGACCAAATCGGTCATGCAAATGAGATGTAAACAAGAGTTTCAGCTTTTTTTTCATGCTTTTTGAGGATTAAAATATAGGTTTGGAAGAATGAATTATTAATCAATGTAATTATAAAGAATGGTCCAGTACACCCATAAATTTAATAAAATTTAATTTATGACAGGCAAATAAAATTGTTAATTTGTAAAAAAGGGGAAATAATTCTTCTGTTTATATTGATGGCAGGAAGGTTACCATTGTTTCAGGATCAAAACAGATACTTAAGATCCCAGCAGGGCCTGGTGCACACAGAATCGAGATAGCAGACGAACAACGGTTGCAGTATAAATGTCAAATTAAATGGATATGACGAAAAAGGAAAGGGTTAAGAGTGCCATGGATCATAAGGATACCGATTTTGTTCCTTATCAGATAGATTTTCTTTCTGCTGCTGAAAAAAAACTTACAGATCATTTCGGTAAAATTGATCTTGGTGAAGTTATCGGCAATCATATTGCAATGATTGAGCCAAGCTATTATTCAATATTCAGATCAGAAAGCCTGGATGCAAACAAATTCAGGGATGCATTCGGTGCAATATGGGAACTTAAACCGAACGAGGATATTGGTACAGTAATCGAAAATCCCTTGAAGGAACCAACTTTGAAGAACTATGAGTTTCCTGATCCTGATAAGATTATGGAGCTTGACGAAATTCCGGCATTCATCAGTAAGAATAAGGATAAATTCATAATTGGTGCGATTGGATTTTCGCTTTACGAGAGGGCATGGATTTTAAGGGGCATTGAGCCGATTCTATCAGACTTTTTAATGTATCCATCGTTTGTTGAGGAGCTTTTTGATAAGATCATAGAGTTTAATCTGGCAATTACAAAAAAGATGTGCCCATTTCCTGTCGATGCATTTCACTTCGGTGATGACTGGGGTCAACAGCACGGTCTGATAATTGATCCGGATTTATGGCGCAGGTTTTTCAAAAAACGACTTAAAAAAATGTACGATGCAGTACACACTGCAGGCCTGCCTGTCTCTATACATTCTTGTGGCGACATTACTGAGATTATCCCGGATCTGATTGAAATCGGAGTAAACATGATAACACCATTGCAGGCTGAAGCGCTGGATTTTAATTTCCTTAAAAAGGAATACGGTAAGGATCTTACTTTCTGGGGCGGCGTAAGCACACAAAGAATCTTGCCATTCGGTACACCTGAAGATGTAAGGGCTGAAATCAGGAAACTGATAAAGGTTTTAGCTGAGGGGGGTGGATATATTTTGGCTCCTTCACACGAGTTGCAGGGGGATATTCCACTGGAGAATATGCTGGCATTCATAGATGAGGCTCAGCATCAGCATATATTATTATAATTATTGCGTTCAGAAAGATTCGCCCGCCTTTATTTTGATACTCAGATATATCAATTTCGCAATCTTCATCATATTATAAAAAGATTGCTTTTCTTAAAGACCCAACTATTTCTTTTGAACCGGCAATAACATGAAAATTTTCTTCAATATTTTTCTCATATGATTTGATTTATAAAAGTAATTGTAACATAAAAATAATTTTTTAAAGACAGTCATGTTATTTATAATTTCTTAAATTTAGAAATGTTAAGTGTCACGATAGAACTGCAGACGGCTGACTTAAATGATTTTAACAAAAGCCATCAAAGCTACAAAAAATGAGGCGGCACCTGACTGTTGGTCCTCCTCTGAAGATCCGGAAATGATCCTGATTGTTCGTGAAAAAATAGCCTCTGAAATCGTGAGACTGAAACATGAAAAGAAATAATAGAGTAAACCATTTATTACCAGATTAATATTTAAACGATAATCATGAAGAAATCAGTTTATCCGGCATATTTTTTTTTCAAACAATTTGTTCTTTCAGGAATTATACTTGTTATGAGCATTACTGTCACCTGCTCTTCGAGGGAAAAGCTGGAAAACGGTATTCTGGAAGAGGATACAGGTTTCCTCCAGATACCGGGAGTCGGATGGCAGACGTTTTTCAGGACAGCTCAGGATGATCCGTCAATGACCGGACTCCCGTTCAAATCGGGATGTGCCTATATGCGATGGACCTGGGGTGACCTGGAACCTGCTGAAGGACAGTATGCCTTTGAAATGATAGATGAGTGGCTTTTACGTTGCCGCCAGGCAAATCAGACTCTGGCATTCAGGGTCATGCTTTCCTGGCCAGGTCATGAGGGAACAATACCCCAATGGCTGATAGATAAAGGTATTAAGTACACTTATTCTGAATGTCCCGAAGAGGGAGCACATTATGAGGTTGATCTCGAAGAACCTCTTGTAAAAGAGCTGCACGAAAAGCTGATAAGGGCACTTGGCAACAGGTATGACGGCCACCCCGATCTGGCACTTGTGGATATAGGCTCTGTAGGACTCTGGGGTGAGTGGCATAACTACTGCGATCCTGACCTGATGCCAAGCGACGCGACACGCAAGGCCATCATAGATCTTTACTATGAAGTGTTCCCCAATACGCCACTGACAGCCCTTGTTGATGACAGATCCAATGTACTTTATGCCAACTCAAAAGGCAGGTCAGGATGGAGAGGTGATTGCTGGGGTAATGGCCCGGGTCCGGGTGTGGGATGGAACCACCACAAAGATTCCTACTGGCCAATGGTTAAACTGATGCCCGACGGATGGAAAACAGGAACAGTGGCACTGGAACCATGTGGCACCTTCGGCGGTTATCCAACGCCACCAAAAGTGGTTGTGGATGATGCGATTTCATGGCATGCAACTTTTATTCAGAACAAATCGCACTACATCCCTGCCAATTGGCTGCCAGAGATAGAAAGGCTTGTGATGAAACTGGGATTCAGGCTGATACTAAGAGCCATTGACTTTGATGAAAATGTTCACCCGGGCAGTGAAATACCCGTATCAATGAAATGGGAAAACCTGGGGATTGCACCTCCATATCGCGACCACCGGATAGCCTTCAGATTAAAGGATGAAAGCGGCAATAATAAAGCTGTAAAAGTAACTGAAGCTACTATTCTCGGATGGTTACCAGGTGAAAAAAGTATTAATGTAATATATAAGCTGCCGGATGACCTCCAGGCAGGTAATTATTCCCTTGAGATGAGTGTTGTATTCCACAGTTCCATTGACCATGTAATCCCAATTGCCAACAAAGGAAAAACAAACGATGGATGGTACGCTGTTAGCAGTATGAAGGTATCTGATTAAAAATTATAAACCTGAAGCAATGAAAAAATTCCTTTCTTTTAAATTCGGAAGACCAGGTTTTCCTGCCTTAATCCTGGTAATTATTTCTCTGATCTCATGCAGCTCACCCTCCGGAATAAAAAGCCTGTGGGCAATCGATGACGGTGAAAAGATAAGGAAGGATGATATCACAAATCCTCTCTCTGCCGATCTTGAAAATGCAGTATGGAAGAATAATTCTATCAATCTTTTTGGCGCCAAAAATGAGATAATCGCCTTTCAGTTGATCATACAGGCAGATAAGACAGGTGCAGATCTGGTAAATGTAACTGTCAGCGACCTTAAAAACGGTAATTCGGTTATACCGGGATCCGCTTCAGGTCCTTCAGATCCTTTCGACTACAGGGGCAGGTATGTTGAACTCTTTACAGAACACTACCTTAATATTGTTAAACGGTCGCCACCATTGTGGTTCTTTTCTGAGACTGCCGTTCCTTCTGCATATCACACAGGCTGGGTTCCCGATTGTCTGGTACCATTTTCTGCCCCTTCAGGTATGGGTGGAGCTCCATTCTCGATTGGAGGCAATAAAAACCAGGGAGTATGGGTTGATATACTGATACCAGAAAACGCCCCAGCCGGAACGTATACCGGAAATGCAATCATAACTATTGCTGACAAAGTATTTAAAAAGATTCCGATTTCTCTGAAAGTCTATGATTTTGCTCTCTCCGATTCGACTCACATTAAAAACATGTTTGGATATTACCCCTCTGCACTTGCTCAACGACATGGTGTACCTGAAAGAGGCGACAAATATTTTGACCTTGAAGTAAAATATCAACAGATAGCCCATCGTCATAGGTTTGATCTTGTAACAGGGGTAGCAAATCTTGACTATATGAACAAATATTATAAGAAATACTATACAGGAGAAATATATACAACTGCAGAAGGTTATGCCGGACCAGGAGAAAATATTGGCAATACTACTTTTTCCATTGGCTATGGAGGCGACTTACCTGCAGAATATGGCAAAAGCATCCACAGTATGACCAAATCGGGTTGGTGGGCTGGTTCCGACGCCTGGGAAAACTGGTTCATTCAAAATGCACCTGGTGTTTACCGACACAAATATTTATTTCCTGATGAACCGGATTGGAAAGGGCCCAAAGGAGCAAAAGGGACAGGCTCAATGGATACAATAAGGATGCAGGCAAAATGGACACACAGCAATCCGGGAATAGGGAAAAACATTCCCACATTT
>Ga0299912_10002789_pt1 | contig 14293 bp, 15 predicted proteins | sample RVTome_2_FD_207667 | JGI IMG/M metagenome (GOLD analysis project Ga0299912, IMG submission 207667) | Soil microbial communities from uranium-contaminated site in the Upper Colorado River Basin, Wyoming, United States - RVT95D214 (version 2) ...
AGGGGTGGCAAAGGCACCTCACCAATGGGAATTAGTCGACCTTATTAAAGACTATGAAATACTGCCCGCGGCCTTGAGCCAAGCGTACGGCCTTCTTCTGCCCTGGGCCGAGATCGCGGCTGGGGTTTGCCTGATTCTAGGCCTATTTACTCGCTACGCCGCTGCCCTAAGCATACTGATGTTTGCTAGCTTCACAGTAGCAAACAGCGTCTCCCTTGCTCGCGGAGCCACCTATTGCAGCGAATGTTTTGGCAAACTCACCGAGTTGCTCACTTGGCAGGCGCTCGCCCTCGATATCGCTTTTATGGCTATGTCGGCGCAAATCCTGTTCCAAGATAAGGAGTTTCTGAGCCTCGACTCGCTCTTCACAAAGAGGGGTGCAGCTCCCCAGAGGACACATCGTAGCTGAAGATGGCCACGAAATCGTATTTCTGGCGAAGATCCTCCGCCCCTTCGCGCCTGTCCACCACCGCTATCACCTTAGCCACCGTACATCCCTCCGCCTCCACCGCCCCGATAGCCTGACGAAGCGAGCCCCCCCGGGTCATAGCATCGTCCACTATCGCCACCTTACCCCCTTTGGGCAGATGCCCCTCGATCCGCTTCCGGGTGCCGTACTCCTTCTGTTCCCCACGGACCAGGAAGGCCGGAATGGGCTTTCCTTCCAGGTGGCTGATCACCGCCACGGCGGCGACGATAGGGTCGGCCCCGATGGTGGGCCCGCCGATGGCCTGTATATCCGTATCTTTTAAGAGATTGAACAATATCTTCCCCAACAGGTAGGCCCCCTCAGGCGTAAGAGAGGTCATTTTGCCGTCGAAGTAGTAGGAACTCCTAGCGCCGGACGATAGAATGAAATCGCCTTTGATGAACGATTCCCTCTTAATTATGTCCAATAGTCGCTGCACATCATCCTTCTGGGAAGCATCCATCCTCACTTCAGACCTCCTTTACATGCTATCGCCATCCAAGCCATTCAGACAAGTACCGAGGCTTATAGTTAGCCGTGAACCTGAGCAATTGTTAACACTTTTAGAGTTTCTTGGTACATTTCTTAGTTGTGTTTTGGGCAAATTTGCGCTAAACTACATACGCAGGAGCTATTCATCGGGCCTTATAGCGGATACCATCGATAGAGGCATCTTCTATATGTTCGTGAATAGTCTTACCTGCTTTAGTGACCACCTTATGAATAGTACAGACGTACTGCAAATGTTCATCGTAGAATGAAATTATATAACTCTTGCCGTCAGGCGTCATCTTGGCCTGTGCTTCGGCTTGAATAACTTCAAGGAGTTTTCCTGAGTGCATTCTCAGCCATAGATTTCGCTCTTCGAGCATCCTTTGGAGTTTGTCCCTATCTTCAAGCCGAAATTTGGCCATCGTAAATAACGTCCTTATAAGCATATCGAAGTATTAGAAGAAAGGAACGAAAATGAAGCAAGGAGAGTACATCAGAGTCTTGGCGAACTTCATCACAGGTGAAATAGGTCTTGCAGAGTTCGGGCAACTTATTGAAGAACGTCTTATTGACTTGCGACAGACCCCTGAAATGACGGATGAAAAAAGAAACCTTTCGAGCATTCAGCTTTATATCCATGAAGCTGAAGAGGGGCAAAGGTCGAGATTTGAAGTTTATGCTCATGTGCAATCCATATTGGATAAGACCATCTCAATCAAAATCGGCTCACAAAGAGTCGTCTATTTCCCGATTGACCGCCAATTACGCTACGGCCCGGATAGGAAGAAAGTAACTACTCATAGAGAATCGAAACCATTACCAGTTGCTAGGTAGATTGATTAGCTCGTGGCCGCGGGATTTGTTTGCGCTGGTACACAACACGCCATGGCGCTCGGCTCTTGACCTCGTCTCCTAAGAGAAACTCAACCCAATAGACCCCCTGGCGCTTTATAGGAAGTGCCCACTGTACGATAATATTATGCGCTCTATCCAGCGAATCAAGCAAAAACGGGAAGGTCTCCGTCTCCAGTGACTCACCTCCTGGCATTTGCACCCTTATCTTGGCCTCGTAACTGCCGAGTCCACCAGCCCAACTCATGACCGCTGTTATCACAGCTTGCCCTGGCGGTAGCTCTTGGGGGACATCGGCCCCCTGAGCTGTTATTATGAGTCTATCAATCACCCGAATCAGCGAGATAGCTCCGTCTTTTTCTTCGAGCACACGTTCACAAATAGCGCCGATTCGCAGATGCGGCTCCAACGGCTGATTCATTGCCATTCACCTCCCTATGCCGTTCCGGCTATATTTATTTATGGCTGATGTCTGCTTGTCAATACTTTTCCACGGCTCCAGCCTTTACCCCGCTTTTAGCTCCACCAGCGCCCGCCTTATCTCCCCTAATTCCTCCTCCGTGATGCCCCATAACTCCGCCGCCTTGCGGTCTATCTCCGCCTCGACCTGGTGCAGCCCCGTCTCCGCCTCAGACCACCTCTCCTCCTTCCCCCTCTCCGTCGACGGAGAGGGGGCCAGGGGGCGAGGTCCAAACCTAGCTTCGGCAGCCCTTGCCTTCTCCCTTTACAATGTCCCCACCCAATTTAGATTATACGCTACGCCAGGGGAAGCCACAACTTTTGTATCGAGAGTGTTAAATACACAATTGTCATTCTGAGCGTAGCGAAGAGTCTAAAGGCGAAGGATTTAATTGTTCAAGATTCTTCTGCCTTCGGCCTCAGAATGACAGAAACGAAAGTCTGTAAACACTCTTACCCCGCCCTTAGCTCTGCCAGCTTTACTAGCGTGCCGTTGCTGCGGAGCTCCAAAGCGGAGCCCTTTTTGCTCAGCACCGGCGTCAAGCGGGCGGAGGCATCCTCGGGGTCTGTACCCTTAATCACCCCCACCTGAATCTCTGCCTTAAGAAGGCCCTCCAGAGGAACCCTCTCCAAATCCACGCGCACTGTCTCTCCCTCTGCCCAGTCGCCGCTGGGATACCAGGTGGTGGTAGGATTAGAGGCGTGGATTTTGATTATTTGCCCCGAATCCGACACTAAAAATAAGGCAATTGTATATTCGTGCTCCAAAGGAAGCTCTGGCCGCAAGAAAAGGGTCAGCGAGGCGTAGGGGTCTCGGCCATGCAGCTTGCCCGAAGGACGAATATTGTAGCCCACCAGCCTCAGCGAATCACCAAAAAGTACATCCGCCCGTTGCCGTATATCTAAGTCCTTGGCCTTGGCAAAACTGTAGAAATCCTCGGGCAGCTCCCTCTCGCTGGCTCCCCTTTTCAATAGAAGATACCCGTCTCTGGCAGCAACAACTCCCCATTCCCCCCCTTGTAGCAGTTCCCTCACCCGCCACTCAAGGCTAGGAACGTCTATGGGATGGGGAGTGGCGGTGACATCAAGGAAGATGTAATCTGCGCCTTCTATATCAGGGAAGAGATAGAGCTTTTCCCGCTGACTGACATGAGGATTCAGCGTTGAATTGGCGGACACCCCCGCGCGGGCCGGGATCATCTCTATGAAGCGGCTTGCCAGTTCGTCGTGAGTTGTGACCACGGGCGGGTGATCGGCCAAGGGAAGGAATACCGACACGACGTAGCTTCTCAAAGTGGAAAGGAGTACCAGGCTCGCTAAGATATAAACAAGGCCGGCACTGAGCTTGGGCGAGAGGCGCTGTGCGCCCCGTGCCAGAAGGTGGGTTCCCTGAATGGCGCTGATGATGAGAAAGGGGACGATAACCGAGCCGTAATGGTATCCCCCACTATACATGGCCGGGAAACTGCTCAACAGGTTCAAAGCCAGATCGGGAAGGGCGAAGACCAGGGTCAAAGGACTGAGAAGGGGCAAATAGACGACGGGCATGAACAAGCTCTTCACATATTCCACCTTGGCCGGCTCCGATAGACTAGACAGCACAGATTTTGGGTTCGATAAAAAGGTGGCAAGGATTTCCTTGGGACTGGCACCCAAGGTATCGTACCGGCTTAGATAAGGTGACGCTTGGGTGGGATTGAAGCGGGGGATAATTACACCCAGAGCTATGATGACCCACACCAAGGCGACACCCGTGGTAAACGCTCCCCACTTTACGTTCCTTTGGACGAGAAGGATATAGAGACCCATAAGCATGACGCTTAAAGGAACCTGCTCTTTAGTCCCCATAGCCAGTAGGGCAAATACAAAAAATAGAATGTAACGTTTCTTATGAATGAAATAGAAGGCGAAGAGGAGGAAAGAGGAACTCAAGGAGACGGCATGGAAATCCCAGAGATTGGCTGTCTCCAAAGCCGGAGCCAAAAGGTAGGCTACGGAAAACCCCACCGCAGCGAAGTCGTTCTTCAGCAAATCCTTGGCCAGCCAAAAGGCGGGCAAAGCCCCAAAGGAGATAACCACCGATTGCAGGATCAGTAGGGTCTTGGGGCTGCTAAAGAGGTGATAGAGGGGCGCAATCAAGAATAGTATGGGCTCTACATGGGCGGCTAGCCGGGTGTTACCTCCCTCCCAATTGGTGAAACGCAACCAGCGTCCGTGGGCCGTGTTCCAAACCGCCTGATCCATGTTGCCCAGATCGAAGGCATGGGTATTGAAACTCTCATGCTCAAGCACGCTGAGAACGGCAAAGGTCAGGGCATAGAGGCAGATGGCGAGATAGGTTAACCAAACCACCCAGGCAGACCTGTCTAAAGCCATCAGCGCCGCCAGCTCCAGCCTGGCTTTCTCCCTCGCCTGCCGCCAACCAATATGTCCGAAGGGTTCCGGCATCTTCCCCCTTCTAATGCCTGATTATGGCCTCCAAGAGCAACATCGCTACGAAGCCAAAAATGAGGCCCAAGGTAGCCTCGTGCTCGTAGCCATGACTGTGGCTCTCCGGTATTATCTCATCGGAGACAACATAGAACATGGCACCGCCGGCCAAGGCTAGTGCCAGGGGAACGATGTCGCCCACGGCGAACACGAACACAGCCCCAAAGATCGCCGCCACAGGCTCCGTGAGACCGGAGAGGGTGGCCCAAAACACGCTTTTTAGCTTAGATACGCCCCCAGCGAAGAGGGGAGTGGCTACGGCGATCCCTTCGGGGATATTGTGCAGAGCGATGGCCGCCGCCACCAGGAAGCCCAGAGCAGGCTGGGCGGTATAGGTGACGCCGACCACAAATCCTTCCGGCAGATTGTGTATAGCAATGGCCACCCCCACCAACACCCCTCGCTGAAGGCTCCTCGCCCGGACGGCCTCCAAAGTCTGACCCCTTCTCGCCCGTCTGCGCCTACCCTCCGATTCCTCCCATTCGAGGCCGTCCTCCGGTGGTGTGCCATCCATCAGCCTCCTATGGAGGTGGGGGATCGCTCTATCAAAGACGAAAAGCACGCCTGCGCCCACCAAGAACCCTAGAATAGCCACCGGCAAGCCTCCGTGGGTGCGAGACTCGTCCATAAGACCAAGAGTGGCGATAGAAAGCATGATCCCGCCCGAGAAGCCCATCACTAGGTCGTATACACGCATATCCAACCGGGGAAAGGGGAGGATTATCAGAGCCCCCAGGCCTGTGGCCAAACCGGCTGCCAGGCTAGCTAAGACCGCAGCTAATATCTTCTTCCCTCCTTAAACGTCAGAAACAATCACGCCCCCTCAGACATGGGGCCATGGCCACCCGTTGTTGAATTGGGCTTGACGGCCTTGGCGGCCACGAAGAAGCCGGTGCGATAGCACCATCGCGTCCCTTCCAGTGCCTCAGCAGTCTTCATAGCCCGTAGGACCAACGCTCTAAAAGGGGGCAAGGGTAGCTTGTTCGCCACGGCCAGCGCAGCAGCCGCTACCGGGCGGGGGCTGTGTAAAACGGCTGTTGTATCCTGCACGGTCAGCCCGGCAGCCTCTAATTCCTCCCGCAACTCGCTCGCACTGTGGGAGGGACCGATATAGAAGGGCGCTAGCCCCAACCAGATAGCGATACGAACCAGTGGATCGAACACATTCTGGCGATTGTCCAGGGTAATTATGAGGTGCCCATCTGGCCTCAGACCCCGGGCCAGTTCCTGTAAGCTGCGGCCCAGGTCGGACGGGTCGGCAAAATGATCCAGCGTTGAGGGGGAGACAATGAGGTCAAAACTATCGTCCTTGAATGGCAACCACCTCACATCGGTAATGACATATTGCGCTTTTCGAGCAGTATCCTCGTTTTGTGCCCGTCTTACTGCTACCTCTGAGACATCAATCCCAACCATCGTTCCCTCGCCCTCGGAGAGACTGGTGAGGAAGGTATCCTGTCCCATGGCCTCCTCAAATAGATCGGTCTTGAGCGACCATCCTATGGTAGGCCCACCTCCCCTCCGGATAAGCTCAAGGTACATCTGCCGCTTCAAATCGCCAGGGAATGGCCTCCGGTAGTGAGGCTGGTTCGCCAAACGCTCGACCACGGCATCCCAGTACGCTGAACCATGAGCTGGCTGCCACCCCCCGGGCGGCGGCGATTTGCCCTTCACCCGGCAGAAGTCCCGACGCAAGGGGCCTAACTTTACGTAACCCATGATGGCGAAAAGGGACCCTCGGTTCTTCTCGGCGGTACGAAAGGATCGCCAGTTCTCCGGAACGATGCCGGCTATCGACCGCCTGTATCCAGCCTCTCGGAAATAGCGAAGGGTTAGGGCCAAGCGCGCCGGCGCAATGTTGAAGCCGCGATAATCGGGCAAGGTAAAGACATCATATATGTAAAACTCATTGGGGGCAAGGGTTATTTCACGATCAAGATAGTCAATCCAGGCCCGCCCAGTGGCCACCCAACCGGCGTGTACTATGCGTCCTTCGTGACGGGCCACGAAGCACCAATGGCCGGCCTTGAGCCTGCCTAGTATCTCAGATGGGTCAGCCTCCGGACGAAAAACAACATAATCACCGACCTCGGTTTCCTTAAGCAGGCCAATGACCACCGGTAGGCGGGCTTTTACTTCAGCGAGGGGTTTGTCGAGAGGGGTCTCAATGAGAGCAAGCCGGCGGTAGATGGTTCTGCCCAAGGCCGCAAACAAGAGCCCGCGGATACCCTGCTCTCGAAGCACCTCCACGCTGTGCGCAAAAATATGTCGCCACTTCCCGTTGCCTAAACTGTTAGACATAAATGCGTTCCTATTTGATGGTTACGGTGGAGACGCCGGTTTCAAGACTAATATCCAGCCTGTTTTCCGCGGTATCGTATCCCGGCGAGATGTAGTAACCATCGGATTTCTGGAAACGGCTTTCGTCTATGCGCAAAGTAGAGAGCCCCAATTTGGTGTTTATGCGCGCGGCCACCCCTTCGGGAATGTCCAAATCTATGGTGGCGGCACCGGCTTTAATAACGGCGCTGGTGGTGCCGGCACTTTCAGGGAATTTCACCTTCACAGTACTAGCCCCCACTTGCAGCCGCAAGTTCCTCACCTTCAGGGGCTCTAGGTCCAGGTCGATACTGGCTGCGCCCGCCTCCAAAGAAAGGTCCAGGGGGATATCGCGGCTCAACTTGAGCTCCCAATCCTCTCCCCCTACACCGAAAAAGACGCCCCTGCTCGAAGCGGAACTCAGGGTAAGGATCCCCTTGCCGTCCCGTTGCTCGATCTCCTTGACGGGCATCCCCCGAGACCGATCATATTCAAGCTCGCCTTCCAAAAGGTTGGCTGATCGCGAGGGCAGCGCACCGATGTCCACCGTGCCGGCGCCGAACTTGACCAACACCTCCGCTTCAGCAAGACTACCAAGCTCTACCTCCCACTCCTGGCTGACCCGCTCCCGCCGAAACCAACCACCATCAGTACGATAGCCAAAAGCCAAACCGAACCCTATAGCCGCCACAACAGCTACCGCCAATAGCACTAGTATAATGGCAACCCAACCTCTAGTTACCCCCAATAGGATCTCGATCCCCAAGAGGACCAAAATGAGGGGCCAAAACCTCCACAACGTAGACCAGAAATCGCTTGAGATTACGCCGAAGTTGCTCAGCAAGAATAGTATGCCCAAAACAACCAGCATAGTAGGGATAATTATCCCACCCGGAAACCAGCGGCGCGATCCTCCATCTGCCATCTCACACCTTCCTTCTTCTCAACAAAAGCAACACTCCAATGGCTATCAATATCACAGGCCAGAGCCGCCCGATGTCCAGCCACCATAAGAGCCCGAAGTTGCCCATGAGCACAATAATGCCCACCAGGATGAGGATAGTAGCCACCGCATATGAGCGACGAGCGCGAGTTTGTCTGGCTGGCTCTTCCTCGGAAGGACTGCCACCACCACCTATACTCATCCTCGCTTCCTGAGCCAATTCTCGGGCCTTTCCCGTTATCTCCTCGACCCCAGCCCTCGCCACCTCTGTGGGAGATTGCCCCACTTTCGATTGGGTGGGCACAATGACCCAAAGAATCAAATAAGCCAGCAAGCCAAGGCCGTCGGCGAATGCCAACAGCACCGCCACCACCCTCACCCATACCGAATCGATATCCAAATACGCCGCAATCCCTCCACAAACACCGCCGATCATGCGATCCGTCTCGCTCCTGTATAATCTTTGCTGCATAACTCCTCCTTTCTGTGCTAAACCTAAACCCGGCCTAAAACCATAACCCAGGGGAAAGAATAGACGACTCGCTCTATCGCTACCCTTTCCCCCATGAGAGAAGCGAAACTCTTCCCCCCCCAGTGCTGCACATGCTCTGGGTCATCCCCCCAAGTAGGCCAATTCTTGCCCCGAAGGAAATTGGCCAGGGAGAAAAAGGGTTGATTAGGAACGCTCACCAGGAGATCCCGAGAACTTACCCTGGCCAGCTCGTCCACAGCGAGCCAAGGCGACTCCAAATGCTCCAACACCTCCAGGCAAATCACCATATCGAAGGAGCCATCGGCGAAGGGCAGATTCAAGACATCTCCTCTATAGAGGGGTGTATCACTATTATGGGCTCTTGCCAGCTTTAAAGCCTCTTTGTCAAGGTCCATTCCGTAAAGGCGAATATAGGGGAGCTTGTTTCGAAGATACTTCAGCACATACCCCTCGCCACAACCCACGTCAAGGCAATAAGGTGTGGCACCTGGCTGCCCCACTGAGAAAGCCACAAGATCGGCCACACGGAGCTGGAACCTGTTGATCAACCAGCGTTGCAACGGGTTAGGATTAGTATGCTTTTGATAGTTGCGGCGCTCATTCACAAAGGCAATGGGCCGAGGCACTTATTCACCCTTGCCTTTCTTCTCTGTCTCGGCGGGGGACAGAGCCCTACCGTGCACCTCTTCTGACAGCGGCTGGGAGGATTCAAACACCTCGTAGACATGCCCTCCTCCCCGTTCCTGCGCTGACGCAAGGGTTAGCATCTCCCCTAAAAGACCTAAGCTCAGAAATTGGATCCCAGTCACCATGAGGAGAACCCCCAACTGGAGGAGGGGGCGGGTACCGATGCTTTGGCCACCTAGCCAGATCACAGTGAGATACAGGTTTATCCCTAGCCCCACTGCTAAGCAGGCCAAACCAACGGAGCCGAAGAGATGTAAAGGCTTCCGCCCAAAGCGGGTGAGAAACAGCACAGTAAATAGGTCGAGAATCCCGGCTAGAAAACGCTTGAGCCCGAATTTCGACTTGCCAAACGGCCTCGGATGGTGCTCTACATCGATTTCTGCGACCCGAAAGCCTTTCCAGTGAGCCAAGGCAGGGATAAAGCGGTGTTGCTCACCATAGACCCGTACCTGCTCGATGACGGCACGCCGGTAGGCTTTGAATCCGCTATTGAAGTCCCGAAACTCGACTCCGGTAAGGGTGCTCGCTACCCAATTGAAAAGCTTGGAAGGGAGCGTCTTCGATAGAGGATCGCGGCGGTGAGCCTTTCGCCCACTAACCAAATCATAACCCTTCTCCAGGGCAGCCATCAAGCGGGGTATTTCCGTCGGGTCATCCTGGAGATCAGCATCCATGGTGATCACAATGTCACCCCGCGACTCCTTAAAACCAGCCGCCAAAGCTTGCGATTTACCGAAATTGCGGCTAAAGCGAATCACCCTGACGCGAGGATCCAAAAGCCGCAAGCGCTCCATAGCCAGCCAAGAAGAATCAGTGCTGCCATCGTCAACGAAGATGATCTCGTATCCCGTCCCTTGCAGCACAGCGCTTATCCTCTGGTACAGGATAGCCAAACTCCCCTCTTCATTGAAAGTGGGTATAACCACTGACACTCGCGGCCTATATTGGCCATTAGCTTCTTCTCGCGTCACTCCCCAGCCCGCCAATAATTTTCTCCATTATGGCAAAAAAGGACGTTTGACGCAACCCGAAATTTCGACCCCGTAGACACGAGAGACCAATTTTAGAGCAAATCGAAAAATCTCTTTGAATCCCTTCGTAACAGCCCTTGATTACTGGCCTTTCTTTTGCTATGCTTCTAAGGGGGAAAAAGGGCGTAGTTTGTGGCACTGAAGGGGGTAATGCCCCCTCGCATTTATCTGTTAAATTATCCGTTTCCTGACCTAGCCTGCGAATACTTAGCCGTCGGGCAGGAAGTCTCCAAAGAGAGGTTTCTTCGTCGCCTGTAGCCCAAACCTGCCGCCCGTCCCGTAACTCAAAGGAGAGCCCATGGAAATGAGATCTGCCAAAGAGATTTGGGAGGCGGCGCTGGGGGAGCTACAACTGCAAGTCACACGGGCTAACTACGATACCTGGCTCAGAGACACCGTTGGCCTGAGTTATGAAGGGGAGAACTTCCTGGTGGGTGCGCCTACCACCTTCGCCTCTGAATGGCTGCAACGGCGTTTGCATGCCTTGATCAAGAAGACGCTGAACAGCATTATAGGCCTAGATACGGACGTTCAATTCGTTATCCACCAACCTCAGAGGGAGAAAGCCACCCTGTCTGCGCCAGCAGCCCGGCAAGGCAGATCTCAAGAGGAGTCGCATAGGATACCAGGGAACTCCTCGAAGCTTAACGCGAAATACACCTTTCCCTCCTTCATAGAGGGGAAGTGCAATCGCTTGGCCCGCGCTGCCGCCATGACCGTGGCGGAGAACCCTGGTACTAGTTACAACCCCCTCCTCATCTACGCCGGTTCAGGGTTGGGGAAGACTCATCTCCTGCACGCCATCGCACATCTAGCTTCAGAGAGGCGCAGCAATTTCCTTTATGTGAGCTCAGAGCAATTCACTAATGAGTTCATCAGCGCCGTCCGGGAGAGAAAGATGGAGGAATTTCGCAATAGATTTAGGAGGGTGGGGCTGTTGCTGGTGGACGACATCCAGTTCCTAGCCGACAAAGAACAAACCCAAGAGGAATTCTTTCATACCTTTAACGAACTTCACAGCGCTAATCACCAGATCGTCATCAGCAGCGACCGCCACCCTAAATCCATGCCCCTGCTCGAGGACCGGCTCCGCTCCCGCTTCGAATGGGGCCTCATCGCCGATATCCAACCCCCGGACCTGGAAACTAGATTAGCCATCCTCGGATATAAAGCGCAGCAACAGGGAATCGAGGTAAGCCAGGAGATCCTGGAACTGATTGCCCGCAAGGTGCAGAGCAACATTCGAGATCTTGAAGGCTCTCTCAACCGAGTAGTGGCCTACTCTAAGCTTACCCGGACACCCCTAACCCTGGAGCAAGCAACTCAGGCTCTGGCTGACATTGCCCCCGAACGCTCCTACCGTGCCACCCTGACGCCGACGTCGGTGATGAATACGGTCGCCAGCTATTTCGGCCTTGGGCTAGAGGAGATAACGGGGAATAAACGCACCAAGAGGATTGCTCTCGCCAGACAGATCGTTATGTACCTGCTGCGAGAGGAAGGACAACTGCATTTCGGCATCATAGGACGAGAGCTAGGAGGCCGGGACCATTCCACTATCCTCCACGGTTGGCAGAAGATCACCCACGATATGAACCTCGATAATCAACTGCGCCGCGATGTATTAGAGATAAAAAATCTCCTTTACTCTAGGTAGGCCCACCTGGCCCAACTTGACCATAAAATGTTAATAAACTAACCTAATATGTGGATAACTGCCTTTTTCGAGTGGATAAGGCACTTTCCCCTGTCAATATTCACCGCCTCTTATGTCAAAAACATGTGGCTTCTCCGCTGGGGCTTTCACCTCTCCCACTGCTATCCCCAAAGCAAAAGCATCCTATCCCCTACTATATAAGAACAGGGAAAGAATATTTCAACCTGAATCCACTTTTCCCGAGGCCTTACTACTACAAATATTTAAGGAATCAAAAACAACCACACCATTTGAGCTAAAGTAATGATTAGGATAAAGACGAAGAAAAACCCAGCTTTAGCTGGGTTTTTCTTTAGTAGCCTGTATAGTTTGAGTTGGTGTGCTCAAGATGTGGCCAAAGGCTCTTCAGCGGGATGGGGAACAGGAGCGTTGAAGAGCTCCTCCAACTCAGGGCCCTCGAGGGTTTCCACAACCATCAGGCGCTCAGCAACCTGAATGAGCTTCTCTTTGTTTTTCAGCAGTATATCCTTGGCGGTCTCGTAGGCATTAGCGAGAATACGGTGGATCTCTTCATCTATCTCTTCGGCGACCTTCTCGCTATAATCCTTCTGCTCGCCGATCTCCCTGCCGAGGAAGATAAGTTCTTGTTTCTGACCGAAGGTGCGGGGACCCAGCCGCTCGCTCATGCCGTACTCGGTGACCATCTTGCGAGCGATCTTAGTAGCATTTTCGATGTCGTTTTCGCTACCGGTAGTCATCTCATGGAAGATCAGGTCCTCCGCAGCATGGCCGCCCAAGGCTGAGGCCAGCATATCTTCGAACTGGGAACGAGTCCAGAGGTAGCGATCCTCGGTGGGGAGAAAGCGCGTGTAGCCGCCTATCATGCCCCGAGCTACGATGGAGATCTTATGGACAGGGTCGGCGTTAGGGAGCATCCTCCCCACTAGTGCATGACCAGCTTCATGATAAGCGGTGATTTCCTTTTCTTTTGGGCTGATGATCCGGCTCTTTCTCTCCGGCCCCGCGATCACGCGATCGATGGCCTCCGCGAATTCATCCATGCCGACCATATGCTTGTCGCGTCGCGCTGCCAGGATAGCTGCCTCGTTGACCAAATTTGCCAAGTCAGCTCCGCTGAACCCGGGTGTCTGTTTGGCAATGACGTCCAAGTGTACCGTCTCATCCAAAGGTTTACCCTTGGCGTGTACCTCCAGTATAGCCGTACGTCCATTTATATCGGGTCTGTCTAGAACCACGCGCCGGTCAAAGCGCCCGGGGCGAAGCAGCGCCGGGTCCAGTATGTCCGGCCGATTGGTAGCGGAGAGGACGATGACATTGGTGTTGGTATCAAAGCCATCCATCTCCACCAAGATCTGGTTGAGGGTTTGTTCCCTTTCGTCGTGGCTTCCGCCTAGCCCAGCCCCCCGCTGGCGCCCGACGGCGTCGATCTCGTCCACGAAAACGATGCAGGGAGAATTCCGCTTGGCCTGATCGAAGAGATCCCTCACGCGCGAAGCACCGACGCCCACGAACATCTCCACGAATTCACTGCCACTTATGGAGAAGAAGGGTACGCCGGCCTCGCCCGCCACGGCTCTTCCTAGCAGGGTCTTGCCGGTGCCGGGTGGGCCAACCAAAAGCACTCCTCTGGGGATGCGCGCACCCAACGCGGCGAACTTTTCGGGGTATTTGAGGAATTCCACCACCTCCTGCAATTCCTGCTTGGCCTCATCCACACCCGCGACGTCGGCAAAGGTTATCGTTGACTTGCTCCCACTGAACATACGCGCCCGGCTTTTGCCAAAGGTGAGGGCCGTGCTGTTGGTGCCCTGCGCCTGGCGCATGAAGAAGAGAAGTATAGCACCGAGGAAGATGAAGGGAATGAAGTTGATGATAAGGCCTAGCCAGCTACCGAACTGGCTGCCCTCCTTCACCGATATTGATAGTCCACCGTCCCCTACCTCCACTCCCTCTTTCTCAAGGATGTCCAGCATGCTGGCGCTGCTCTCTTTGTGCGAGGTGTATTTTTCCCCCGCCTTGGTTAGCACGACTAATGTATCGCCCTTTACCTCGATACTGGCGAGCTGGTCTTTTTTGGCCATATCGATTACAGCGCTCAAATCCAACTCAGTATTGCCGGAGGATCTAGCGAAAAGGGTGTAAAAAATAGCCGCTATCGCTACCAAGATAAGAAGGTATGTAAAGCTATTCCTGAGCCACCTGGAATCCATTTCCGCCTCCACCGCAGCGGCTAAGCTGCATTACTGTTTCTAATCTAGTATAGCAAAAAAGTGCACATTGCGAAAGGGTGCGCCTGCCGCCGCTGGTCATAGGATAGCTGGGGCTAAGTCTGTTCGTCTGAGGCCAGTACGCCACCCTGCGCCCAGTTCTCTTTGGCCAC
>Ga0299912_10002791_pt1 | contig 14290 bp, 11 predicted proteins | sample RVTome_2_FD_207667 | JGI IMG/M metagenome (GOLD analysis project Ga0299912, IMG submission 207667) | Soil microbial communities from uranium-contaminated site in the Upper Colorado River Basin, Wyoming, United States - RVT95D214 (version 2) ...
TAAGCTTCTCTCCAGCCGGTCCAATCGTGATCACACTCAGATCTTTCTCGCCGTATTTTTCCTGGAAGAATTTAACCGTCTCATGCACTCCTTTACCCCATAGCTCAGATGCGTCCAGGAGCTCAACCTTTTCTGGGGTGACCAGGGCGTACACAGGTTTCAGCGATTTGCCTTTGAAGATCAGACCATCGAAGCCAGCCCAGCGCAAGCGCGCCGCTGACCAACCACCGTGGTGAGAGTCCGTGATCGTGTTGGTCAAGGGGCTTTTCGTCACGACTGCCATCCGGCCGCTCAGGTTCACTTCCGAGCCAGTCAACGGTCCATTCATAAAGCATAGAATGTTATCGGGGGAGAGTGGCTCCACCAGCGGTCCATTCTCGAAGACGTACTTTACACCTACACCGCGTCCACCGATATACTTTCGCTTCCAATCTTCTGGGATAGCCTCGAAAGTCACCGTGCCATCGGTTAGATTTATCTTAGCAATTCGATCTGCATATCCTCCAAGCGTCATCTTTGGCTCCTTCTGGTTTTTAAAAGCCAGTGAATAAATTATAAGAGGTACGGATTGAGATATATTTATTGTAGTTTAGCATAAATTATTGGAAAAAACAATCTGTAGATGTGTTTGTAACATGCCAGTTGGTAAATGTAAAAAAATTGGAACGTATTTTCATTCTTCCAATGGCTTGCTAAGTGCAAATATTCGTCAATATCACCGCTTATTTCCACCTAAAAGCACGTGGCCGTTTCAACACCGTTCGACGTACCGGCAGTCAAAGAAATGTCCGAAGCGATGCAGGTAAAGGGTGCCCAGGCATTACATCCTTCATTCGAAACCAACGCCTAGCACTTCACTCGATCAAGGTTTATGCAATACTCCCAGGTCGAAAAGCAGCAAAACCATAGGATCGAAATGCCGGAAGGTTTTGCTGGTGCGCCAGAGCTTATAATTCGTTCGCTCTTCCTCGGTGGCGTTATCTTCGTAATAAGCCATGCCCTTGAAAGTCTGCCCGGCTGGCCCCAGGCGCATCTCCAGGTGCAGGTGCGCCACCCCAGCGTTGCCGCTCTTGCCGACCTCCCCCAAAAGCGCGCAGGTTTTCACCCACTGATCCACAGCAAATGCAGGTTCTGAGCGCATGTGGGCGTAGAGTATATACAACGACTCCCCCGGTTCTAACCTAATAAACTCAGCCAGCGCTACGGGCAAATCCTCTCCCGGCGTCTCCAGAATGAGCATATTCCCGTAGGGCATTCGGTCAGGGATCACCGCCGCGACCTGCCCCGCCAGCACCGCCTGGACAATTTCCCCCTCGATCGAGACCTGCTCTCCCCTGCGCCAATAGGAGAAGTCTACCCCCTGGTGGCGGCCTTCCTGCCCGAGCGGTGGCGGCTTGTAAATCGCCGAGATGATCTGCGGAAGCTCGTCGATGGAAACCGACGCCAGCGGCGAGCAAATGGTGAATGCCGGTGCTGGCTCGTATCCGGTTGTGGCAATTGGTTTCAACCCTGATACTTGTGTCCGGCTTGAGCTAACATAAGTGGGGGTTGCCTCAGGTGATATGGCAGCCGTTGGTGAGGTAGTAACTTCTTCTCCAATGGTGACCTCTTCGGCAATCATTGGAATTGAAGAAGAAGAGATGTCTGGTCCAGATGTCGTGCAAAACGAGACCAGGAAGGGGATCAGGAAGAGGGCGGCATGTTTGAACATAATCTGATTGACAACAATCCCTGCCTGAAGTAGAATACGGGACGCTTGATTGACAGGCGGGGCGTGGCGCAGTCCGGCTAGCGCGCTTGCATGGGGTGCAAGAGGTCCCGGGTTCAATTCCCGGCGCCCCGACTGGTGAAAACTGGCACTGGTATGTTCCGGTGCCTTTCTTTATAAACTCAGACATCAATAGCAAACGCCCGAGTGAGGGGGACACCCGGACGTTCGCGGAAACTATTTTATCACATTTCCATGCGGCTGACAATAGAAAGATTAAATTTTTTCGATTATAATCCTCCAACGATGAGAAACCGGATAACTCGTAGAGACTTTCTCAAGATCGGTGGGCTGGCATTGAGCAGTCTGGCGTTCACGCCAGTATTTCCGGGTCACGACGATCTGGGATACGGGGATCTGGCCCGAATTGCCATCAAGGAAATCGACCTGCGAGCCAAGCCCAACGATAAGAGTGAGATCATCGGTAAACGATACCGTGACCAACTGGTACACGTCTATGAAGAGGTGATTTCCCCCGATGGTCCTTCCTATAATCCGTTATGGTACCGAGTGTGGGGCGGTTACCTGCACAGCTCCCATATCCAAAAAGTAAAAGTAATATTTAATGAAACCCTGAGCAGCGTCCCGGAGTACGGGAAGCTTGTTGAGATCACCGTCCCATACACTCCGGCCTACGAATTCAAAAAGGAATGGAAGCTCTGGCCCTCAGCCCCTTTGTATTACGAAACTACCCATTGGGCAACCGACGTGGTCACCGGCCCAGACGGTGAAGCCTGGTACCAGATTACCTCCGAGTTGACCGACGGACTGATCTACTATTTGCCAGCCGCTCACTTACGACCTATCCCGGACGAAGAAATCACTCCCATATCCCCTGAAGTGCCTCCAGAGAAAAAACGGGTCGTGGTGTCCATTGCCGAGCAGACCATGCGCGCTTACGAGTTCGGCCAGCTTGTCTACAGCACCCGTGTTTCCACCGGCATCCATGATCGCCGTACGGTAAAAACCGGTCTCCCTACGGATACGCCCAAAGGTGAGTTTCACATATACGCCAAGTTGCCCAACAAGCATATGGGCAGTGTCACCGGAAATCCAGATGGAAATGACGGCGATCGCTTTTCTCTACCTGGCGTACCCTGGACGTGCTTCTTCGTCGATATCGGCATCGCTTTCCACGGCACCTACTGGCACAACAACTTTGGCATCCAGATGAGCCATGGCTGCGTAAACCTGCGTAATGAAGACGCCAAGTGGCTTTTCCGCTGGACAACCCCGGTATATACAGTACCTATCGAATCTCGCCTCGACTGGGAACGTCGTGGCTACGGCACCCTGATCGTTGTAGAATAAATGTTTATTTCATAAATCCAGCGGGGGAGATAAAGCTCGATGTTCCGGTTCGCCAACCTTAATTCTTACTTCTCTTCCGTTTCCTTCCCCCCGTCGGCAGTAGCCAGGAAAGTCCGAATCGCTTCCATTTGCTTATTGGTAAACTTGAACTTGCCCAAATTCTCATAATCCCCAGCAACAATTCGGCGTCCCAAACCTGAGTGCCGCCAGATTTTCAAGTCTTCTTCCAAGGGAGAGCCGATTAAATCTTCCCGGTCGATTTTCCCATCGGCCATCACCAGAACCCGGCGGGTCTGCCGGGCGACCGACAGATCATGAGTCACGACGATGAAGGTCGTCCCCTGGCTCTGATTCAGATCGCGCAGAAGTTTCATCAAATCATTGCCAGCGTTGGTATCCAGGCTTCCGGTCGGCTCGTCGGCAAGAATGAGGGGTGGGTCGTTGGCTAAAGCCCTGGCGACTGCCACCCTCTGGCGTTGCCCGCCGGACAACTGATTTGGTAAGTGATTCATGCGGTCGCCCAGCCCAACCAGGTTTAAAATCATCGCCGCTCGTTCCTTTCTCTCGTGAGCCCCCAGGAAGCTCATCATAGGCACTTCCACGTTCTCGCGAGCTGTCAACGTAGGCAGAAGGTTATGCAACTGGAAGGTGAAACCCACAGACCTGGCGCGGAAACGATCCCTGTCAGTAACCTCGACCAAATCTTGCCCATCTACCAATACTTTACCGGAAGTGGGTTTATCCAACGCGCCGATCATGTTGAGCAGGGTGCTTTTACCGCTACCGCTTGGTCCCATCACCGCCACCAGCTCGCCGGGGGCAATCTGGATATTTACGTTATCTAAAGCGCGGATCTCTTCGCCATCGCCAAAGATTTTGGTCAGGTCTTGGGTTTCGACGATCCACGATGAGGACTGTGTCATCAAGCTTTCTCCAGATTAATTGTTAACTTCGATATCGACAAAGGCTGTCATCCCCCAACGAAGGTTTGCTGGGATCTCTGCCAAATCAACGATGACGGTATAGTTTACGCCGGAACCCTCGGAAGATTTCGGGGATATCAAACGGATAGTTCCCGTCACCACCACATCAGGCAAAGCGTCGAAGGTCACCTTCACGGTATCTCCAGTTTTAACTCTCGCCACATCGATTTCGTTCAGGTCTGTAGTATCCACCCGCAAGTGCCCCAGGTCTGCTACAACCAGGATAGGTAGCTCCGGGGAGACGAACTCGCCAGCACGCACGTTTAGCTCGCTTACCGTCCCAGGAAACGAAGCTTTTATTTCCAGGTCGTCCAGCTTCTCCTGGGCTGCCGCCAGAGTTGCCTTGGCGTTTTCAAGCCTGGCTTCCGCCAGAGCAACATCTTCAGGATCGGGACCTCGGGTCAAAATATCGTAATCTTTCAATGCTTTTTGCAACCTCGATTCGGCTTCGTCCAGCGCGAACTCGTAAGTCAGCCATTTTACTGCCGAATCGAAATTGCTTTGCGCCGTATCCAGTTTATCTTTTAATTCTTCCCTATGATCGCTGAACTCCGAATCGAATTTATATGGCTCGAAAGCATCGCGAGCCTGATCCAGCTTCCCACGCATGACATCCACAGCTTCCAGGGCAGTGAGTCCTTTCATGACGGTCGGGACGATGAAATTATCCAGGTCATACTTGGCGTCTCGCATGGCGTTGCTGGCATCGTTCACTGCCCGCAGGCTGTTAGCTTTCGAAATAGCAACGTTTTCATAAAGGTCGTCGAGCGCTTGTTGGGCTGAAATGACCGCCAGGTCGGCGGCGGTAATCGCCGCCAGCAAATCCTCGCCCCCTTCCAAACGCACCAATACCTGGCTTTTTTTCACTTGATCGCCTCGTTCGACCAGTACTTCCTCGATTTTCCCTGGAGAAGAGACGCTTATCCTCGACCACTGTTCCGGTACGACAATCCCGGTTGCGCTGACGATAGGGGTAAAATTCCCGATTTGATCCACATCTTCGGTGGGTGTCGCTTTTGAGCCGGAACAGCCAGCAATTAAAAGTACCAGTACGAGAAGGGTAACCGTATTTTTAATCAAATTCATTCGCCTCATAGCCAATTTCTCCTTCGATGTTATCTCGATTAACGATTCCGGGCATGTTCGCCACGGTATTTTCTAAAATTATTCATACCGCAAAGCCTCGACGGGTTGCAGCCGCGTCGCCCGGTATGCAGGGTAAAAACCGCCGATCAATCCCAACAAAATAGCTACCAGGATGGCGCGAACAAATATATCCAATCCCCAAATAACATCTAATACTTGCCCGATCATAGGTACGCGACCCATTAGAAATGCCAGAAAAAATGCAATCAAAATGCCGGTCAATCCACCCAAAATACCTAATATGACCGCTTCCTTCATAATCATCGTCAGAACCGCCCGGCGGCGCCATCCTAAAGCCCGCAAAACGCCGATCTCACGCGTGCGTTCCATCACCGACATCAACATGGTGTTGAGCACGCCCACGCCGCCCACGGCAATCGCCAGGAACGAGATGGCGTCCATCATCCCTCGTGAGTTTTCCATATCAGGCATCTGGTCAACGAAATCTCCAGCAATAGCGGCATGCACATCTTCAAATTGTTGGTTTATCTCATGAACGATTGTTTCCGCCTGGGCAGGATCTACTACTTTGACTGCATACATGGTTACCTTGCGTGGGCGTCCCATTAACACCTGGGCATCCCGCAAGGTAAGCACGCCTCCCAACTCCTCCCAATTAACATCCGACTCGTATATACCTACGATACGGAATCTCGTCCCGCTCAATTCGATCGTATCTCCCACTTTTTTCTTTAAAGCTTCGGCAATCGTTCTGCCGATGATCATTTGCCGGTTGTTTCTTAGAGGCTCGCCTTCGACGATCCGGAATCGCCTGATTGCGAATTCGTTAGGTGAATATCCCTCCACGAGGAAGAAGCCTCCTGCTTCAGGCATGGTTACTGCTGAAAACATGATCCCGCTGACGTTTGCGATTCCGGGCATTGCCGCAATTTTCTCCCCGACACGTTCATCCATCGCACTGAGGGATGTGTCAGCAATATCCGCCTGGCGCAACATGATTTCGACCTGCGAGCCAAACATCATGGTGTTCATCGAATCCGTCATACCCCGAATCATTCCCTCCAATGCCATAATAGCGCCCACGGTAATGCCAATTGCTCCCAGGGTCAAGAATGTCCGCGTCGACCGCTGCCAAAGACTTTGTACAGCCATGCCCCCAACCGGTAAGCGCCGGATTTTACCTCCCGATCCACCCCCCTCGTATCTTAATGCCTCCACTGGCTCTAAGCGGGAAGCTCGCCAAGCTGGATATATACCCCCGATTAAACCTAAAGTCAGCACGATAAAAGCGGCTTGCAAAATCAAATCTATCCCTACGTTAGAGATATTGATCCCAAACAATAAGGTGGCTTTGGTGAGCGCGAGGATGATCAGGTATCCCAATCCGACGCCGAAAATCCCTCCTGCCAGACAAACAGAGATCGACTCCCCAAGAATCATCCCCAAAATTCGAGTTCTGTTCCAACCAATGGCTCTCAGCACGCCAATCTCACGGGTGCGCTCGAAGACTGCCATCAGTTGCGAGTTCATCATCCCTACCCCGCCGATCACGATGGCTAATCCGCCGATTACCCACACGTATCCCATCATCATATCCTGAAAAGTTTGTTCCTCCAGAAATTCCGAGGTTCCACTGATCGACAGGTCAGAATACTGGCGCTCTACCTTTTGTATGAAACGTTCTCCCAGGCTTGGTTCTTTAAGCTGGATATAGAACAAACTCACTTTATTGCCTTTACCAAGCAAATCTTGCGAATCCTTGAGATTGAGGATCGCCCCGGAGTCTTCGAAAGCATCACCCGTCTCGTAAATTCCCACGATTCTGAAAACGCTGCCTGTCAGGCGCATCGAATCTCCAACCCCCTTATCCAAGACCTCAGAAGCTGCCGATCCTAAGATGATCGGCCGTCCCCGTGAACGCTGGGTACTCCTTGAATCCAATCCCTCCCCTTCGACAATATTGATCCGCTCTAATACGAAACTATTTTCAGGATAACCAAAAACGAAGAAAAACGGCTCTCCTTCTGCCTGAGCGAATCCCTGAAGCATGGCGCTTACCGCGGAAACCTCAGGCATGGAAGCCAGTTTCTCGCCAATTTCTTCGTCTACTGAGCTATAGCTTATGTCCATAGTGTCAGGTTGGCTGAGAACCAGGTCGGCCTTGCTACCCGCTAGCATCGATTTATACCCAACCTCCAGACCATTAACCAGGGCGCCCAGAGCAACAATAGCAGCCACACCAATCCCAATTCCCAGGATAGTCAGCATGGTGCGCGCTTTTCGACGAAGAAGATTTTTCAAAACCATAATTCTGCCCTAATTAATACCGCAACAACTTAAAAAAAGTTTCACGCAAAGATTTGCTTGAATGGCTCCTATCACACTTTTATAGGTTGACTCCCTCGAAAAAAATCGTGGAAAAAGATTGAACCAACTGATCCCATTCCATGAAAATCTTTTCATCCCCAATGAATTCAAGCATGATCAAGCCGAGTAACATACCATATAATATTCGGACGGTTAACGATAAATTTATTTGTCGTATCTGATTGAGCTCTTTTCGGATTATTAAATGCTGTTCGACTAAGTCATACATGGGTTGAACAAGCTCATGGTAAAACCGCTCACGTAAATCCGGGTTGACCAGGATCTCAGAAAAAATGGATTGTAGCATTGTCCTGTTTTCCATCATCGTCTTCTTGCTGTGATCCAGTATGTGGGTTAAATAATTGCGTGCGTCCTTTGGTAAGCCTTCATCCTGTTGGATATCGATTTGTTGTGAAGCGACCAGTGTAGATAAAATTCCAAAAAGAAGATCATTCTTGCTTTCGAAGTAATTGTAAAGCGTACCCTCAGATACATCTGCGGCTTTAGCGATATCCCTGGTTGTGGTACGATGATAACCCTTCTCAGCAAATAATTGAGCTGCCGCCTTGAGGATTTGTTCTTTCCTGGCAGTGATGCGGCGGTCTTTCCTGGTTGAAATTGGCTCAGATAACATATATCATCCCATCACTGAGTAATCACTCACATATATAGTGAACACTCAATCAATAATTGAGTATTTGCTCATTTTATTACAATCCATTGAATGTGTCAAGACTCGCCAGATGATTAATTGTTCACTGGAAATACTAAATTCCCCCCCAATTCTTCCGGTATGTAGAAAAAATTTTAGTGATTATCGATAATAAACCGAAACGGGTCGACGTAATTGACGACTACCTCCCGCATGATGGCCGATTGAGTGGCGTTCTTATTAGGCCAGTGGGAGGGACGGATTCCTAATATATCCGAGTAGCAGATGTCGAAATGCAGATGCCAGCCTGCAGAGGCGCCAGTTGCCAGGCCTATATATCCAATCAATTGTCCCCGCTTCACATTCATTCCATTTCTAACCTGGATGCGGTCGTCCACATGACCATAACGGGAAAATACCTTTTGTCTCTGGATTCGCCCGTCAGGAAGGTTTACCAGGGCTTCTGGGTGTACGATAACGATAATATTTCCCCAGCTCCCCGCTTTGCCTGCAAACGTAACCCGTCCATCACTCACGGAATAGATTTCTTTGCCCGCATCCGCACCACTGCTTCCGGGGAGGTTCAGGTCGGCTCCGGTATGGTAACCGTAAATGTACCAGCTAAGGAAGGGATTGGCGTCGAACCACGTCCCCACCCAAACCGGGTACTTCCCAAACATAGCCCTTCCCGCGGGAAAGGCGGAATTCCGCTCCGCGATCGTCCCCACAGGAGAATCAAAACGGTTTTTATTACCGGGTACAGTAAATAAAGGCACCCAGCGCACCGGGCCAAATGAGACCTCGGCAGGAGGGTCTTCCAGGCTGAGATCGTACTGTCGAACCCGTCCAATAATCGGGCTGATATCGGAATCCAGGTAGTATTCCCCCAGGGTGTGCCATACATCATTGGTATCCAACATATCAACCACCACCAGATCATTTTCCTCTCTGGCTTGCCCATTGACTTGCAGGATGTTATGGGTTATTGTGAACATGGCCTTTCGCGAGTTTGAATTTTTAGCAGGTATGAAAGTTTCGATACGGTAACGCCCGGCGGGAGATTTAGGCGGGAGCAGATGGTCGACGGTAACTGACATCATCGGCGCGGTCAAGCGACACCAGACGCTATGGTTATGTCCTAAAGCCGGATCGTAGCGACTGATTTTCTTCCATTGCGATTCAAGGTGCACTTTTTTACCCAGGTCACCAAGGGTATGATAATTTACGATAAAATATTTCAGATCCTCATTCAATACGTAAATTGGCTGAGCCATACCACCAAACTCCTTTATGCATTCGATCAAGATCATTGTTACAAGATTCATTCCAATACGACAAAGCTCAGAGAATGATTTCACTAAAAATACTTAACGACTTCCGGGCAGAAACCTACCGACTGCATCCGGCTAAACGCCTGAAATCGGTAGATGACGCCATCGAATTCGTCAATCGACGAGGCTTTGTGTTTTTTTGGCCGATTAAAGGGTTGAATTTCCCAAGCCTTTGGGTGGCAACAGCTGGCGACCGCCCGGTGGCGGACCAGCACGACGATCCAGGGCACATCACTTGGCGTTGGAAGGACAACATGTTAGGAAAAAGGGCCTGGTATTACGCGAAAATTTTGCGTAAAAAAGCCACGATGGTCGCCCTGGACTCATTACCGTACTTCTACGCCTTATCCGAGAATTATGGCTCACCTGAAGAAGACCATCTCACCCTGTATGAGCAAGGCCGATTGACCCTAGAGGCGAAGGCTGTCTATGGGGCGATTTTAGAAGAAGGTCCATTGGATACCATCTCCTTGAAAAAAGCATCTAAATTAAGTAATAAAGAAAGCGATTCCCGCTTCAACAAAGCCATTACGGACTTGCAGGCAGATTTCAAGATCACGCCAATCCGGGTTGCTCAGGCTGGTGCCTGGAAATATGCCTTCGTCTACGAGATTACTGCCCGCTATTACCCTGATTTAATAGAAAAAGCGAGGGGAATCCCTGAGAAAGATGCTCGCCAGAAACTCCTCATGCTCTTTTTTCAATCCCAAGGAGCAGCCCGATTAGCGGATATCACGAAGCTGTTTTCCTGGCGACCAAATACCGCAACCCGAGCGGTTGAAAGCCTGATTGATACCGGATTTTTACGGGAAGAGGTAAAAATCGAATCACTGCCAGGGGAATGGCTGGTTTTATCAAAACTGGCAGAGTCTTAGAGCGTCTGAAGAAAATGCCATTTGACACTGTTCAGAATTTCACTACTGAATGTATAATATTAACGAATATTAATACGACTCAAAATGGTTCCCTCTGATCTCTGCCCACCCTCGTCTGGGCTTTCTACAATTGCATAAAAGAACTCGAGTAGAAAGGATTTTCAAATGGCCGCTCCCATCTCCACCTACACCGATTCAATTATTACTATCGAGAGGCACATATTGGAGGAGCAGAAGATCTATCCTGAAGCCACGGGCGTCCTCACCAGTTTGCTTTACGACATCGCCCTGGCAGGAAAATATATTGCCAGTAAGACTTGTCGCGCTGGATTGGCGGATATTCTCGGTAGTACAGACCAGGTTAACGTTCAGGGTGAACAGGTGATGAAACTCGACGAGCTGGCTGACCAAACAATCTACCGTCTGAACGCCTATACCGGCCGGCTAGCCGCTATGGCTTCCGAAGAACAAGAAAATATTATGCAGATTGCAGAGGGATATCCGCATGGGAAATATGTATTACTCTACGATCCCTTGGACGGCTCGTCCAATATTGATTATAACGCCCCCATTGGTACGATCTTTTCGATCTACCGCCGAAAAACAGCGATCGGACCGGGAACTTTGGAAGACTGCCTCCAACCCGGTCGTGAGCTGGTTGTAGGTGGCTACATCCTCTATGGTTCCAGCACAATGATGGTTTACACCTCCGGCATAGGCACCCACGGTTTTACACTTGATCACCATTTGGGCGAATTCCTGTTATCTCACCCCAATATCAAGATTCCTCAAACGCCAAAATATTACAGCACCAACCAGGGATACCAAAAATACTGGAGTGAGGGAATAAAACGCTTCACCCAGCGCCTGCAAGGAGAGGATGGTGAAATGAAGCCGTTATCGCTCCGATACATCGGCTCTTTGGTTGGCGACTTTCATCGCACGCTTCTGTCCGGTGGTATTTTCTACTATCCCTCCGATACCAAAGATCCCCAAAAACCTCGTGGTAAGTTGCGGCTTTTATATGAAGCTGCCCCGCTGGCTTTCGTTATCGAACAGGCTGGCGGTTACGCCTCCGATGGCGATCAAAATATCCTGAACATCCAACCCGAAGCTCTCCACCAGCGAACCCCGCTATTCATCGGCAACCGCGAACTGGTAGAGAAAGCCGAGGAGTTTATCCGTACTTACGATACTCCAGCATAATCCCATAAATCAATAATCCCATTAATAAATTCGGGGATGGTGTCAACCTCAAATCAGGTGCCATCCCCGTTTTCTTTAGGATTTTTCGCATGCTATAATCACCTCATTATTTCTTTGCAAACGATTATCACCTCATGTTAAATGTGTTCTTCGAACCTTCTTCCGTCGCCGTCATCGGGGCTTCAACGAACCCATCCAAATTGGGTTACACCGTAGTCAAGAACCTGGTCAAGGGTGGTTATGCCAAGAAGGGAAAGATATACCCGATCAACCTGGGTGGAGGCGAGATTTTGGATCTGCCGGTGTATAAATCCGTCCTGGATGTAAAAGACCCTATAGATCTGGCTGTTATCGTAATCCCTTACCCGGTTGTGCCCGCTGCGTTGCTGGAATGCGGTGAAAAAGGCATACCAGCAGCTATCATCATCAGTGCAGGTTTCCGAGAAGCCGGAATGGAGGGCTTCGAGCGGGAACAAGAAATACTCCAGATCGCAAAAAAATACAACATACGCCTGGTCGGGCCGAACTGTTTGGGGATCATCGACACGTTTACACCCCTGAACGCATCCTTTGCAGCCGGCATGCCCCCTTCCGGTCCAATGTCCTTCATGTCTCAATCAGGCGCGCTCGGAACAGCCGTTCTTGACATCGCTCTAGGTGGTAAGCTGGGGCTTTCGAAATTCGTCAGCCTGGGAAATAAAGCGGACGTTGACGAAATCGATCTTTTGAAGGCCTGGGCTGGTGACGATAAAACCCAGGTCATCATGATCTATAGCGAAGGAATGACGAACGGGCAGGAGTTTATCCGTACGGCCAGGGAAGTTACCCGGAAAAAACCGGTGATCGCAATTAAATCCGGCGTAACCCTGTCAGGATCACGCGCCGTATCTTCTCACACCGGTTCGTTAGCAGGATCGGAACAGGCCTACGAGGCAGCCTTTCTTCAGGCAGGGATACTCCGCGCTGATTCTATGGAGAATCTTTTTGATACGGCTCTGGCAATAGGTTATCAACCGCTGCTAAAAGGAGATCATATCGCCATTGTCACTAACGCCGGAGGACCGGGTATTCTGGCTACTGACGCAATTGAACGAACTGGATTGACGATAGCCCAATTGAATGTCGAAACGATTCGAAAACTGGAAAAATATCTTCCGGACGCTGCCAGCGCTGCAAATCCAGTGGACGTCCTTGGTGATGCATTGACTGACCGTTATCAGTTCGCCCTGGAAGCTGTACTTGAAGATCCCCACGTGGATGGCGTGCTGGTTTTGTTAACCCCGCAGGCAATGACACAAATCCAGGACACAGCCCACATGGTGGGAAAACTCGCTGAAAAAACCGATAAACCGGTATTGGCCTGCTTCATGGGGGAAGCTCAGGTGAAGCCCGGCATTGACATCCTCTCGCGTCACGCGGTCCCTAACTATCCATTCCCCGAACGGGCTGCACGCGCTTTCCGGGCAATGGCGGATTATCGTGGCATCCTCGCCCGCCCGAAACCGGAATTCGTCCGGTTTGAAGTAGATAAATCATCGGTGCAAAATATATTCGAGCGCATCCGCTCGGAGGGGCGCGTAAACATCGGAGACACCGAATCTCGCCAGGTCTTAGTAGCCTATGGGCTGCGCATCCCGAAATCTAAAATTGCCGAAAAACCAGAGCAGGCGGTAAATATTGCTGGTCAAATCGGCTATCCGGTCGTTTTAAAAATCGCCTCTCCGGATATCCTCCATAAAACCGACGTCGGCGGTGTAAAAGTCGGGTTAGAAAACGCAGAAGAAGTCATCGACGCATTTGAATTGATGGTTTACCGCGCAAACCGTTACCTCCCAGACGCGCGCATCTGGGGTTGCCTGGTTCAGGAGATGGTGCCATCAGGCGGCCTGGAGGTGTTGGTGGGCATGAACCGCGATCCCCAATTCGGCCCTTTGGTCACTTTCGGACTGGGTGGAATCTACGTTGAAACTCTAAAAGATGTAACCTTCCGCATTGCCCCATTCTCGCGTGAGGAGGCCAGCCAGATGCTGGGAGAAATTCGCGCCCACGCCTTACTGGATGGCGTTAGGGGTAAACCAGCCGTCGATAAAGAGGCTATCGTCGATACCCTTTTACAGATTGGGCAACTCGTCCAGGATTTCCCTGAAATCGCCGAACTGGATATAAACCCCCTGGTAGTATATCCAAACCAGCAAGGCGCAATTGCGCTGGATATGCGCATGGTTCTATCATAGCCGGGTTAACAAGACGTACTTTAAACCTTGATAACCATCATGTGTGATTATCTACTCAAAGGATTTTTCCGGAATACGAGGATTTATCCAGAAGTTGAAGTTTTACCTTGAGTCTGAGGATTTATCCGGAGGCTGAAGGCTCACCTGGAGGCCAAAGATTTATCCGGATGCCGAAGGTTTATCTGGAGGTCGAAGATGAAATCAATCTATATAACATCCATCGAGAGGTTTTCGGGAAAAACGGCGACATGTCTGGCATTTGGGCTACGCCTCCAAAAAGACGGCTTTCGCGTTGGTTATATAAAACCCGTCAGCTTGCAACCCTGGCGAATCGGCGTTCACGTGGCAGACGAAGACGCTGCCTTCGTTAAGGAGGTGCTCGGTTTAGAAGCTGAACCCTGGGATCTCTCTCCAGTGGTAATTACGCCTGAATATCTAAAGCAACACTTGAAAAGC
>Ga0299912_10002792_pt1 | contig 14290 bp, 25 predicted proteins | sample RVTome_2_FD_207667 | JGI IMG/M metagenome (GOLD analysis project Ga0299912, IMG submission 207667) | Soil microbial communities from uranium-contaminated site in the Upper Colorado River Basin, Wyoming, United States - RVT95D214 (version 2) ...
CCTATATAAATTATGGAGATGGACAAGTGAGTGCAAGACGATTTGTTGATACTACAAGTGGACTACCAATTATTCCTGTTACTGGCTTGGCTATCGAATCTCTCGAAGACGAGTATGATCATTTTGATGAGATTACAGTCAATACAGCCGCAATCGCTAATCTTGCATCATTTTCGAAATTGAAATACTGTCATTTGCGAAAAAATGAGAATCAGTCAGTGAATAATACAACTGATACCACTATCGCTTTTGACAACGAGATTAGTGATACACAAGGCTGGCATGATAATGCAGTGAATAATACCAGAATTACATTAAGTGAAGCAGGGTTGTATTTACTGATTGCTACGGTCAGTTTTACAGGCGATGCGGATGGATCACGATCTGTCTCGTTTATGAAAAACGGACTGACCACCAATGGAAACAAGTTCATAGGGATTCAACAATTACCCGCAGGTACTACGACTCAAGTCTCCTTATCTCTCAACTTCCTGTATAATGCATCAGCAGGAGATTATTTTGAATTGATGGTTTGGCACAGTGCAGGTGCGGCATTGAATGTCTTAAGTGGATCAGCCAATCCGTGGTCTCCAACGGAATTTATTATTATAAAATTAGCGGATGCGATAGCATAATGAAAGATGTAACAGCAGTGAAAGACACAGCACAATGGAAAAACGATCCTCGTATCGTGGTGGTGGATGGACGATCGTTGATTGATAATGAGAAATATCCGACCGTCCAGGATAAAATAATAGAAATGCTGAAACTGATTGAGATTCGGATTACCAAAATAGAGAATACATTAGGAATTACGCAGGTAAAATCATGAACAAGATCGAGGAATTGATGGAACACATCCGTCATATTAATGCGCGCCTCGATCAATTAGAGATTGAAATTGAAGAAATTAATCAGCATAATATTTTTAATTCGAATGCACTTTTTGCGATTCAGGAAGGTATGAAAAACGCTCACAAATGATCTTGAGAAATGGAAAGAAAAACTTCTTCCAGTCGAAAAACTTAAAAAGTTAAGTAAAGATTATTTCCATAAGAGTACTAATATGAGTCTCCTTAATAAATTAAAACAGATTAATTTTAAAGAATCCGTGAATCTTGGATCGATGATTGGCTTAGTGGTATGGATGATCATTTCTATGAATCTTCTTGGTATCATCCAATTATGGAATTGGGCAAATCATGGTTTCTGTATTATCGCTACAATGGTTGCTTTCATGATTCCGATTATTCTTACCTATAGCGATACGACACTCCAAACAATTTTAGTGAATTTGTTTCGCTTTATTTTTAATGCGAGTATGGATATTAAAACGAAAGAGGAGTTTTTGAAATACGAAATGGGCAAACTGATTACAATTAATACTCAGAAAAAACTCACACTTCGTGCACAAGTCCCCACTGCTATCTTTTTATTATATATCGCAGGATGGATTATTCTACTGTATATTTGTAATCTACTAACTGTTACTCTTACATTAATTGAAGCAATTGTCGCACTTGCTGGATTACTCGTGTTTGGGATTGAGAAACCGAGTATTTTTACCACCGCATCGAATATTGTTAAAGTAATTTTCGATCCTGCAATGACAATTGAATCCAAACTTGAATTTATCCGGAAACAGATCGAAAATTTGGTTGGAATAGGTCTCGCACTTGAAATGGAAAAGCAATTACAAATAGAGAAGAAATAAGCATGTCATTTTTAGATGATAGAACACGAGAAACGATTGAGGAATTACGATCCACTGTGTATGCACTAGTGAAAGAAAATGTAGAACTTAAAGAAAAACTGAAGCAATTGACGAAGCAATCATTACCACTTTTCCCCAATCGTGTTTCTTCTTTACCACTTTCTTCTTTACCATTTTTACCTTAAGAATTTTAAGCCCTGTTTTTTCTTTGAGATATTTTCCTCTGACAAGTATCTCATAGATACCTTGTTTTTTTGTTGGAGTAATTTCAATTACTGATTTGAGTTTCTGAGTACTTGTAATCAGCATTGGATCCATTTTTACCGTATAACAGTATTTTTGCTTCATTTGTCTCCCTCTTGGAAAAAGTAGGCTTCTACTTGATCGAGTAATGCTTTCATACCTGTCGATTTGGAGTGTAGGTATCGTTTCCGATTACTCAATATAATGATTTTCAAGCTTTCTAAAATGTATTCTGGAATGGTACTTTTTTTTTCTTTTTTTGGTTTCGGAATACTTTTTTCTTCTTTTTCTTCCTTCAATTTTGCTTGTCTTGCTGCAATTGCGTCGAGAATTTCATTCTTTTCTTCGTTACTCATACTGTCATCTCCCGAAAGATTTTCGCATGATCTTTTAATTCTGGTGTGAGTTCTTTATCGAGTTTACCTTCAATAATTAAATTCGCAAAGAGTTGATAAAAAAAAGTAATAGTATTTTTTTGTTGTTGTGTAATTCCATGATCTTGTACTTGATTATTCGCTAAATCCCATAACCATGATCCAATGTTATTATACGATGCGGGAATAATATTTTCAATAGATGGTGGAAGTCGTACTGTATAGGGTTTTGTTTCCACTCCAAATTTTTGTTTACGACCCATAATTTTCTCTCCATATTTTTTAATTACGTTATTATTATAATTGATTACGTTATTATAATTAATTCGAATATTTAAATCTTTAGTAGGTACCAAACATTTATATACGTGAATTGAGATTAGTAACATATTATGGGACGAGTTTCTTATTTTGCTTATAATATTACAAAAATAATCGATCAATTTGGAATTGAACGAATTATTGAAAGTCCACATTTTTCAGTAAAACAAAGTCAAATTAAAACGTATAAAAATAAAACGATTAAAGGTACTCATATTCTTTATCGATGGGTGACTCGAAAAAGTGATCCTGAAGGGTATTATCAAACTTTCCTTCGAGAAGGTAAATGGAATGAAGATTTAAATAGCGGGTGAAAATTATGATACGAACAATCTTTTCTATTTTACTTCCTGGAAACACGGAAGAAATTAAAATGAATGCAACTACTGAACGAGGTGCTAAATCGGAAGCAACTCGGAAATATGGAAAATATAGTTGTTCTAATTTATATTCAATTACTCAAGAACAAGTAGATGGATATTGATCACAAGTTTTTTCACAAGTTCCATCACATACATGCATTGTTAATCCTCTACAATGTCCATTTTTTCCATTTTTATACGGTACGAAAAAAGGACATAAGATTAATTTTATTAAATTTAAATGAGGAAATTAAACAGAAATATAAAAAATTACTCTGAATTAAGATCTTGAATTTTTTTCGCAATTCTTGGACTTACTCCAATAATTTCTCCTAAATCCTCAGGATCTAATGCGAGAAATTCTCCGCTCGTTTTAACTCCATATTCGAAGAGTGCATTCGCACGTTTGATTCCGATTTGTTGAAGTTGACAGAGTTCGACAATCTCTTGATTTAACGTCCCAGCTTCAATCATACTCGCAATAATCCGTAACGTATGTGCAATTTCTTTTTCTTGATAGAAAATCGATCCTGCTGCTGTAAACATCCGACACCCGTTTTCTTGAAGAATTTTCTTATCTCCAAATGAAATTGGTAAATCCTTGATTTCCTCTTTTTTCATTTCTGGATTCCATTTCTTCGGAAAATATTTCGGTGCGAGATCCTCGTAAAATGTGAGAAAGAATGCTTTAAGGACTTGGTACTCAATTAAAGTTGGTATATTTGGAGTGTATTCACTACATGACTCAAGTAGCGGTTGTTTGAGTAAACATACTTCATTGCGTTTTTTGCATGTGAAACAGATTTGATTTGGAAGTTCTTTCACTCCTGGAAAAAATCTTCCAATTTCTTTTTGTGCATATTCAAACAGTTTCGCATCCTCTTTTCGTACTATTACCATTTCAAAGTATTCAGGTGTAGATGCAAATCGAATAAAGAGCTCTTTCACATTCTTTGGATCATGCACGCTTGCGATTTGGACTTGCCAATCTACCACAGATTCAGGCATCACATACATCAGATTGGTCATTTTTCCAATAACTGTTTCATGAAAATCTGAAATAAATCCGAATACCTCAAGCCATTGAATCGCATGAGTTACTTCTTCATTTGTAATTGGATCAAGTGCATACTCACACATACATGCCACATCTTCCGTATCTTCTACCACCCTGCCACAAATCCATTTCAGGATTTTTTCATGTATTCTTGGTTTCAAAACGCTTAAAATATTTGATGGGTGAATCGCGTTCGATTGAATTTGCTCTGATAACCGAGTCGGTGTAAAAATATGTGCATACCCACGAATAGATAATCCAGGACGTCCAGCCCTGCCCATTTCTTGCTGCATTCGATTGATCGGAATAATATGACTCCCTTTCAGGGTATCATATTCCTCTACATCGAAAATTACGACGTGATCCGCTGGAAGATTCACACCTGCTGCGAGTGTAGGAGTCGCACAAAGAATGCGTATTTCATTATTTCGATACGCTGTTTCTACTTTGTCACGTTCTTCTTTCGTGAGTTCCGCGCTATGATACGCTATATGCTTTTCAATCAAATCATCTAACGAAAGATTGGAATACGAATTAGCGAGTCGTTTCGCGACTTGGACAATCCGCATGCGACTCGTGCAGAAGACGAGAAAATTCTCTTCAGGATATTGTGCGACTAATTCACAGAGATGCTCGAATTTTAATTCAAAATTCGTTTTTTGATCTGGAATCTCATCATTCCATTCGTACATAATTTCTTCATAGTTGAACATATCTATCTCAAGTGGGACTGGACGTTCTTGTTGAGTCGCTTGAATCAATGCACAATCTAACCATGAAGCGATTGTCTCTGGATTACCAACTGTTGCGGAGAGAAAGACATGTCTAACTTCAGGATATAGCATTTTGAGTATCATGAGATAATTTTCCATTTTGTCCCCTCTTCCAATTTCGCCTATATTTTGCACTTCGTCAGTAATAACAAGGCCGATATTATCCATCAAAATAGGACGTTTCTCTGGATTACAGAGAATCGCATCAAATTTCTCAGGTGTGAGACAGCAGTATTGCCATTGCATGGTTTCATATTCTCCTGAGACGTTTCGATGATCTCCATCATCTATAAACCCAACTAATCCATGTGTACTTAAGGTTTCATGAATTTCCTGAGTCAATGCTTTATAAATACCAATATAAATTGTCCGTTTCTGTTGGGTTTGCCAAATATACATGGCAGCGAGGATACCAATTATCGTTTTTCCATAACCTGTTGGAAGTACTACAAAAATATCTCTTTCTTTCCGGATAAATTCTAAGAGAGCTTGAATTTGTCGATTCCGGAGTGAAAACTTCAAAGGTTCCGATGCACATATCTCAAGAAGTAAATCTTGTATTTGATGTTTTAGATCTTGTGATGGCGTTTGTGTATTTTCCATACAGGTTAAAAATTCATTTGTGAGATTCATACTAATTTCAATTCCTGGAGTATTTTTGATGCTTTTTGATTGAGTTCTTTTATTGTGAGTTTATCATCTTGATATTTCTCATATAATTTTAACCATTTTTTATAATAGGTTAAAATCGGTTGAATGGCTTGTTGTAAACTTTTTAATTCGAGGATATTAAGATTTAAGGGATGACGGTACGTTCCTATTAAATTATTAGAGTCACTGAGAAAAATATCCTTCGGATATTTACAACTATCCAAATTATAATCAAGATTAACGATCATAGTATCAAACTCTCTAGTTGTTTATAAATCGGAATACCTTTATATTTCGAGATTTCGATAAAAATCTCACTTGGATATCCAAAAATATAATTAAGATTATTCATATTTTTTTACCTCGGGTAAAATTATCGACTAAATAAAAATTTCGTTTACAATCCATACATTCTTCCACGGATTCATAATTCATATCATCATAATACTTACAATTTTTACAGATTTTTTTGACTCGGGATTTTTTTGGTTTTCTTTCTAGTATGACATTCATAATATCAAACTCTCCATTTGTTTATAAATAGGTATCCCTTTATATTGTGAGATTTCAGTAATATTGAAATGCTTACAACCTGCAAGAAATCTATTGTAGTACTCGATTGATACGAGTAATACTTTCGGCTTTGCTTTATGCACTTTCTCATATTTTTTGATCTGACTATTTAAATATGAGAAAATTCCTATTGAATAAATTAATGGATCGCTCATGTTAATTCCTCTTTAATTTTAATATATGTTTCAAAATTATGATATCTTTCTTGTAATCGTTTTAATTTTGATTTTATAATATCCATCTCAACCTCTATAGCTTTTAATTGTTTTTTATTATTGATATATATTTGATATGATTCAAATGTAGTGCTGTTTGCATGATCTATCTTATTTTGTAATTTCATTTTTTCATTATCGAGATGTATGAGTACATTTTTATTTCTCTGAATTTCAGTTTCAATTTGATACGTTTCATTTTGAGTATTACTCCAATACTCGACTGAATTTAGAAAGCTCATAAGCTTATTCATTGGTTTAGATCCTTCTTTAATTACATAATGTTTTCCATTAATTTCAATTTTTATCATACAGGTAATCCTTGAGGGTATTCCTCATCATAGGTTATTTGCCACTCTTTACACGTTTTATTGGGTGATGTTTCTTTTTCTGTTAAGGTACAGGTTCCATCGTCATAGCATTCGCATGATGCACATGAATGATATTTCTTTTGGAAAATTTCTTGAATATGTTTTGATTTCTCTTTTCCAATTTTTTCTACTTTTTCAAGTTCTTTTTGCGATGCTTGGAATATTTTTTCTAGTGTACCAAAATACGTTAAGAGATTGCGTGCAATTTCTAATCCAATACCTTGAACACCCATTAAAATACCGACTTGTTCCTCATCATGCGTGAGATCGTGTCGATGCACGTGATATACTGGAGTAAGTGTATGCTCAAGATTATAGCAGAGAATCAAGAAATAATACATCATTAATGTATCATCTGGAATAATCATCGTAATGAAATGATACTGGATTTGAAGATTCGCTAAAAAAGTCGTTATTGCTTTCTGATCTTTTTCTTTAAATACTGATAAATCTCCTGAAACACACCATACATTGGTGGTATAATTTTGCGACATATTCAATGCCTGCTCTTGTGCTCTGCCTTGAAAAATAGAATGGAGACAATCCTGTACTGTTTTTCGTTCCATGGCTAGCGCATTTTTAAAAACATAATCCGCTATTTTCAGATCTTTTTTAATAATCTGGAATGGAAACCGATTCTTGATATCTGTAGAAGTGATGTAAAGTAATGTCTCTACATTCTCGTCAGGTTCGTGGATATCTACGAATACTTCACTCATATATTATCCGCACTCCTTCTTCGACAGTCTTGGCACATCCGATGCAAGGTTTCATTATGAATGGATCAGGTCGTTTTTGAGAATCCTTTTCAAGAGATGTTCCACAATGACAACATATATCACTATTACAACATTCGTGTTCGCTCATAAAATAATTGGTACCTCTTTTACTTGATATACTGAAGATTTAACAAATTTCTCATTTTGAATAAATTTAGTTGCCTGTTCTACTTTTAAAAATGATTGATAATCTTGGAGTACTTGTGCATGATTAGTGTAATCTTTCAGTTGAATAGATTCTTTTAAATCATTAAAATCTTGAGTAAACCAATATGCACTTATAGTACTATTGCATTCTTTAAGATGTGGCTCTTTCGACCAAAGAACGGAATGAAACGTATAACATCCATAAAATGTTTTGTCGTATATTGCATGTTTGAAAAAAGGATATTTGATATATTGTATTTTTGGATTAAAATCAGTAATGTAATGATCTAATTTATCTGATATGAATTGATTTTGTTCAAATACAAAATGAATGACAATTGAAGATGGAAATGTCGTATATTTTCCTGTTTTTGTATGTCTCCAATATAAATCAGCCCAATGATCTCCTTTATTATTATAAAGAAAATATCCATCGTAATTTGTGTCAGAATAGCAATCATGACAAATCGCATCATTTAGAATAACATGCCATCCTTTCGTACTCGATTTCCGATACCATGCATCATGAAGCATGAAATGATATGGTAATTGAGATTTATCAATATCCAAGAAGATCATATTATTTCTCCTTCATAGTAACGGTAACGTATTCTTTACCTCTTGCTTTATAGACTCGAACCCCTTGATGACAGAGCTCTTTCCGGAATCGCTTGGGGAGCCATAACCATGCATGCTTAGATTTAGTGAAGCCAAAAAAGGTTTCTAACTCTGATATTTCAAGTATCACTTCTTTTTTATGCTTTGACTCCATCGCTTGCAGTGCTTTTGTTTTAAATTGCGATACTAATTCTTCCACTGTAATACTCATGAGTACATAAAAGTAATTTAACTATTTAAATATGAGGTACATACCAAAGATTTAAATTAATCAATTTTTCGTTTACGTAATCATTATTTTTGATTACGTAATCATTATTAGATGAGCCTAACATTTAAATATTTAAATTATTATTTAATAAATATGATATCAGAAGAATTATTGCAAAAAATAGAAATGCGAAAGAGAATAAAAAAATGGATTAATACACCTGATATTAATTATAATAGAACAAGAGAAGTAAATAATATTCTAAAAAGTAATAATGTTTTAAAATATAGAACATATGAAAAACACTCTGTAATGAGTCGTATTCGACTCTTACGAAGAGAGTATTTAAAATGGAGTGCATTATATAATTATGAAAAAATGCATGCAATTACTCAAGAAATTCTCATACTTCGAAAACCCATTCAATAAATTGGATGATCTCTCCCGCATTCTTGAGGACAATAACCTTTCTGTTCTAATGTTTTACAGCTATGCATGATAAAATTCACCTGTTTAAACACATTCGAGAATTTGACTCCATTATGTCCAGGATGGCCTCGTAATGTTTTTGATCCAAAATAATGTGCAAACTCCTCACTTGCAAGCGTTTTATGGAGTATAGAAACAATCTCTTTCTCATCGAATGGGATTGATGTAGCGAGTTGATCTTTGAGATACATTACTAACATGAATTTTCCATCATCTCTTAGATCTGGGGTGCTCAACATTTGTTGAATACAAGGTGGGAACTCTGGATACTTGATTTTGATTTCTTGATCAATATTCTGCAAACTCGCTTTTAGATCAATTTGATCTGTATATAAAATCTCATCAGTATCCCATCTAGCTAAACTGAGTAGTTTATGCCCGCACCATGGATTGTAATGTTGTTGTGTTGTTGCGTGATGATAGCACCATTCTTCTGTGAGTGTGGGTATTTTCTCAGATGGAATCGGAATACAAAAACGTTTACCTTTGAAGTTAAAACTGTTTGGATATCGAAAAATACGAGAAGTATCTCCAATAATCTTCGTATCTTGTCCTATTTCAAGTTTCTGTTGTAACCAACGCTGAAAATTTCCTAATGCTTGTTTCGGGTTCGTTAATCCATTTCCAACGAACAGGAATAAATGATCTCCATTCCCGGAAAATTGTGCTCTATGCAGAATATCATATTGCATACACCACGCGTGCAATTTCTTCATATCTTCAATATAATTCTCTGAGTAATCTGGATCAAAATCTGAAAAGGATTTATCCAGAATAAATGACTCTCGTTTTAATCCCCCATTTTCATTCATTTCTGTAAATGCATAGACGGAAATATACAGATCGGTTTTATGTATCCGATCCTTGATGTATTTATTTCGTTCCTCAACTGAATTAGCTATAAAGTCTTGGTGCGGACATCCCATTGATCGCATAAATTGATTTAATAATGTTGGCACTTTAAGAATACCTCGATAAATGCTTTATTTTACTTTTTGTAAGATATTCAAATTTTTTCGAGATCTCGATATATATCGGATTAAGTTCGATACCAACCCAATTTTTTCCTTGATTTGATGCTTCGAGTGATGTTGTACCACTCCCAAAGAATGGGTCGAGTACCACTCCGTTCGTGAATGGTGATCTACAATCACACGTAGACCAATATCCTTTTCCTTTTTTACGAATAGTATTTCCTTGTGCTTTAATCGATTTATATTTTTCTCCGCCGAATGGTTGATTATATTCTACAATACCGATTATTTCATATTTCCATTCTCGTGATTTTCCACAGCGATCACAAATATAGAGTGGACAGCACGCATCAATTGGTGTATGGATTAGATCTTCATTAAACGTAGCAAAATGCGCTTCTGGATTCCCTCGCGTTGAAATACTCCATACAGATCGTTTATTTTTCTGCTCATTAACAACGAATCGTCCTTTTCGATTCAAACCGTTCATTGTGTTATATTGTGAGGATTTATTTTTTTTATCATCGTCACTTACCCACATGTATTTTGTTCGATCAATTGTAGATTGGGTAATCGGTTCGAGTTGTTGCTTAAAATAATATTGATCATTAAAGACGAAAAAGAAAAGATATTCAAAATTATTTGTAAATCGATCCTCAACAGATTCAGGCATACAATTCGGTTTATGCCAGATAATAGTATTCCGAAGAATGAATCCTTCCGCGATCATTGCTAATACTAAGCGAAAAGGAATACCAATTAAACTTTTTTTTTCAATTCCTTTTAAATTAATCGGATACGAGAAACCATCTTTTTTTTCGTATTCTTTACCAAAACTTGAATGAGTATGCGTAATGCGATATTGTGAATTTTTGGATCCTGCGCCTCCAGATCCGTTATACGAGTCTCCAATATTAATCCAGAGTGATCCCGTAGTTTTACAGACTCGTCTTACTTCTTTAAAGATGGAAACTAGATGCTGGATATAGAGATCTGGATCAGGTTCTTGGCCGAGTTCTCCTTTCCATGCATGACATTGTGTGCAAAATCCATATTCTGTATCTTGCGTTGATTGAAAATTCTCAACACCTTTTACCGTTAATTTTTGTGATTTACTACCACCTTTATGTCCTTTTTTTATTTTGTATTCCCATGTATGATTACAGTTTGGATGTCCATCAAATATTTGTGGTTCCGTACCATAGTTTCGTAAGCCGTAATATGGTGGACTTGTAATGCACATATCAATCTGGCTCGGTAACCATTGTTGCATAACCGATAAGCAATTTCCTTGATAACAAGTATTTACTTTAATTTTCTCCATACTGGTTTAGCCTCTTAATTCGTTGTGTACTAATAGATTGTAAATTTTTATTCGCTAATTCAAAATATTTTGGATCAATTTCGATTCCATAGTATCGACGTTTGAGTCGTAACGCCTCGATACCGACTGATCCTGTTCCACAGCAAGGATCTAAGACTATTCCATTTGGTGGGCACATATAATCAATAAAATTCGTCCACACTTCCGAGGGAGTTTGATTGATATGATCGTCTTTATCCACTTTACCGAGCGTTCCATTGTTAAATTTATTCACGCGTAAAATAGAAGAGAAAGCAGGGGTTCCATCACTATTTCCATGAAATTTTGCAGTGACTTTTTTCAAAGAAGGGTATTTCCAATAATGCTTTCCACCATTGTTACTAAAAAAACATTCAATATTCTCATGTTGCACTCGAATATATCTTCCTAAGCCGATACATCCTTTATCCCAAATTACCTCGTGATGGAAATTGAAGTAATTGAGAGTAATCGGAAAAACACTTTTCGATGTCCAAGAATCTGATTTAAAACATAGCCATCCTGAGTCTTTGAGGAATACCTTGAGTAGAATACAGAGTTCGTTCCACCATTCCAGATAATTTTTTGGAGTAATGATTTCTTCTAGTTTATGATGAGTTTCTTTCCGAATTTGTTTATAAGTTTGGAGATACGGCATAAATGGTGGATCAAAAAGAACCAAATCTACTTGCTCTTTTAAGTGATACGAATCCATACTCAAGCAATCTCCCTGTATAAGCTTATATTGCATATCGGCTCAACCTCTTTACATGGCTAACTCGATATTTTTGTATGCCTGTTTTGATTCGTCTCTCAATATCTTGTTTATATTCTATTTTCAGTTCGAAACCTAGCCAAGGAATTCCTTTTTCTTCACACACTTCCGCAGTGGTTCCACTGCCTAAAAACGGGTCAATGACTGCTTTCGGTTCAGTACATTCAATAAACATGCGATACAAATTGACTGATTTCGGTGATGTATGCACGAAATGATCTTTATCTAAAAATCCATTATTCAGATAAATATCCCATACATCCTCAATAAAACAAAATGGGGGGTATTTTCCATAGAAGAGTACCACTTCTTTTTTACAGAATTGAAAGATATGAGTACAACCTTTTCCATTTCTTCGATAATGAAATCCCCAATCTGTCGGTGGATACGTATTCAACCACCATCCAAGATTTTGATTACCCGGCGTAAAAATCAACTGTTTACAAGTCCGGATTGCTTGCTGATAAAACTCAGTACAGAATTTCGGATAATCCGCAATCTCATCTTGATAATTCACTTCATATTTATGTGCTTTACCACATGCATGAATCTTGTCCGTTTTTCGATTCTCTTGATGATGTGGATTATATGCAATATTATAAGGCGGATCAGTCAAGCATAAATCGAATTGCTGATCTTGTAATGTAGGTAACTCTTTAAAGCAATCAATAAAATGACATTCTCCAAAATTACCTTTCACTATTTCCATATTTTGATAACTCCTTTACTTTCCTATTCAAACAAATTAAGCAACAGAGAATAATTTTTGTTTTCGGGTGAATCTCATATTCTATTTTATTATTCTCGAGTGTTTGATAGACATTAATTCCCGCACTTTCCATCGATCTCGAAAAAAATCCAGATCCGCAACCCAATAATAAATCGTATTCAATCATATTTAATGTTTTCTTTAATTCTTTTTTTAAACTATTTTGCCAATACAGGCAACATTTGAGTTGTTTTTCCGATGCTTGCGGACGTTTGATTCGCTGTTCTTGTAGATATGTTTTTAAATCAAAGATAACATAGACCAAAGCGAATGTGGTATATTTCTGTAGAATATCAACTCTATAAGGTGATTTTGGTGGACAAAGTGCACACGTATCCCAATTTGGACATCCTTGAGGGTGATTTTCATACGGTAATGTACATCGTGTTCGTACCTTCGGATCAAAAACGATGGTCTCTTTTCGAATCCACATGATATTGGTATTCATTAATCGCATTTTTCCAACCTTTTTTGAACTCTTTTCATTGCCATTTCTTTACCATGAATTTTCATATGGCAATGTCTACATAAAATTATACATTTTTTTAATTCTTCTATTAATTTAACCCAATTACCTATAATTAATCTATTTATATTTTCTATCTTAGATTTAGGATTACTATGGTGAAATAAAAGATGATTGCTTGCACCACAATTAATACAAACTTTATTTAATAGAAAAGTCTTCTTAAATTCATTTTTCTTTTTTAATTTATAATTTTTATTTCTTAATTTAATTTTATTTTTATTTTTTGCATAATTATTTTTATGATATTCTTTTATTTTATTTTTATTTTTCAATCTATATTCAAATGCATGATTTAATCTTTCTTCTTGATGCTTTTCATAGCTTTTTCGACTATTGGCATTAATTCTTTCTTTATTCTTCTTTGCATATTCTATTTGCCAGTTTCTTTTCTTTTCTAAGTTTTTATACATTTGAATCATCCATGCATTTTTCAATCTCAAGAAATTCATTATTCAATTCGCATTGATCCCAATAATATTCACAAACAGTCAAGCAAGCATTTGATGGTTTCGGAAGAAATATGCCAGTATCGAGTGCTTTCCAGTATTCACCTATTTTTCGTTTGATTGTAGTAATGGAGATTTTTTTCAATTCAAAGAGAAAATTCGTTGCTTGAATATCCTGAAAGAACAGCATTGCACCATAGGTAATATGAGGTATGTCTCCAAGTATTTCTTGAAATGGCTTGAGTTCGTCACCTACAAGAATATAGATTTGATTGCCTTGAAGTAATTCTTCATAAAATGCGATTTCACCATTGATAAAAGTTTTATGCATTGGATTTTTCTGATAATATTTTGGTTTACCATATTTGTATTCGATTACTGCAAATGTCCCATTCGTGAGACGATCAATCCGATCAATAATCCCGATCAGATTATTCTCCCAATTCTCGATAGGAAGCTCTAATGCGTATGGAATGACATAGAGTTTAATGTTCTCGATTGTTTTTTCCACATCTTGAAAAATACCTTGAATCCGTGTTGTTTCGAACCAAATAAAA
>Ga0299912_10002794_pt1 | contig 14289 bp, 14 predicted proteins | sample RVTome_2_FD_207667 | JGI IMG/M metagenome (GOLD analysis project Ga0299912, IMG submission 207667) | Soil microbial communities from uranium-contaminated site in the Upper Colorado River Basin, Wyoming, United States - RVT95D214 (version 2) ...
GCATATAACGGACGTGGTGCGTGGTGGAACTCCGGCGCTCAACACATGCAGTTTTGCTTCCTAAAGAAACACTTCGACCAAATGGGTCTCGTTTCAATGCTTTATTATATTGTCAGATGCTGAACAATTATTAATTTTAGGAACCGCCGTATACGGAACCGTACGTACGGTGGTGTAAGAGGTGTAGGGCGTGAGCCCTACTGCCTACTTAATTCGTTTGAGAGTCGGATGTTGTATTTTTTAAAATAAACCTTCAATTGAAAGATATCGTTCTCCGCTATCGTAGTTGAATCCCAGAATCCTGGCTCCTTTGGGCAACTCCGGAAGTTTCTTTGCAATGGCTGCCAGTGTAGCTCCGGAGGAAATGCCCATAAATATACCCTCTTCTTTTACTGCTCTCTGAGCAAATTCAAAGGCAGCTTCTTTTGAGATCTGAATTATCCCATCAAGTAAATTTACATCGAGATTCTTTGGGATGAATCCTGCCCCGATGCCCTGGATCTGATGCGGCCCGGGCTGACCTCCGCTTATAACGGGAGAGGCTTCAGGTTCGACAGCAAAAACTTTAAGTTTGTGAAATTTTTCTTTCAAAACCATAGCAACACCTGTTATATGGCCACCTGTTCCAACTCCAGTGATCAGATAATCGAACCCCTCTGGGAAATCGGTAAGTATCTCCCGGGCAGTGGTTGTTTTATGAATTTCAATGTTAGAAGGATTATCAAATTGCGAGGGTATCCAGGCCTTTGGGTTTTCACTGGCCAGTTCAAGTGCTTTTTCGATAGCTCCTTTCATTCCTTTTTCCCTTGGTGTAAGAATAAACTCAGCACCATAGGCTGCCATAATTTTTCGACGCTCTACAGACATCGATTCTGGCATAACAAGAATCAGTTTGTATTTTTTAACGGCTGCAACCATTGCCAGACCAACTCCCGTATTTCCTGATGTGGGCTCGATAATTACAGAGTTTTTTTTAAGCTTACCGGATTTCTCAGCATCAGCAATCATGGAAAGAGCAATACGATCCTTTATGCTACCGCCTGGATTAGTTCTTTCCAGTTTAATCCAGACTTCATGATCTTTCCCGTACAGATTATTGATCTTCAGGTGGGGTGTATTGCCTACTCCTTCAAGAATTGTATTAAGTTTCATATGGTTTTTCTTTTGTTATCAGATTACAAAATTTATTGGTTCAAAATTCATTTTACTATCGCGGATCACGGTTGTGCTCTCATGGTAAACAATACTATAAGGAGGAACGCTTTTGGTCAGCCATACATTACCTCCAATTACCGTATCGTGACCAATAGTTGTGTCACCACCAAGGATTGAACTACCTGAGTAAATAATTACATTATCTTCGATGGTTGGATGGCGTTTCTTTCCCCGCATGCTTTTTTCAACCATTACGGCTCCGAGTGTCACTCCTTGAAATAATTTTACATTTTTCCCGATGACAGTGGTCTCACCAATCACTATTCCTGTTCCGTGATCGATAAATAAATTGTCACCGATGCGGGCACCAGGATGGATTTCAATTCCGGTTTTACTATGTGCATATTCTGACATCATTCTGGGAAGGAAAGGTATTTTAAATTCATACAACACATGTGCTAGTCGATATATTGTAATTGCATAGAAGCCGGGGTAATACAATATCACGCTTTCGATTGAACGTGCTGCCGGGTCGAAATCGAGAAAATGCTTTGCATCATCCATAAGATTTCTATAAATACCAGGAATTGATGAGAAGAACTTCTTCATAATCTCACTAACAGGCTGTTCTAAGGTTTTCGCAAGCGGACCAAGAAGATCGCGGAAATCAATTTGCAGCTGGGCAAGATGCAGATCGATCTGGGACAAAGTACATTTGCGATCCACTTTGAACGGAAAGAGAAAATTGATCAGATTCTCAGTGAAAGTATGAGCTTTGGTCATGGAAGGAACATCCTTTCGGAAGTTTTCATATTTTTCTAAAAGAAATTCTTCGAAATTTTCTATTTTTTCCATTGTAATAAATTAAATATGTTGAATAACAACAGTTTTATAAGAGTAAAAGAATTAAGGGGAATGAAAAATATGACAGGTATCAACACATATATACGCCACCATTCGAGAAGCCGGATAAGCTTGAATGTGTAATACGAAAAGAAGTGTTTATAGTGGCGTTAAATGTCATAAAGTATGCAATTGATGAAGGTAAAGATCAGAATATTTATTTAAATAAAGGATAAATAATAAGAATTGTTCATTTCAAGGATTAATATTATTGTTTTCCAGCAAAGTCAATTTGTTATATGAAGTAATAAGTCCTTTTATAACTGAAGAGCTGAAACCCTGGTGTTCCATTTCATTCAGCCCTGAAATTGTAATTCCCTGCGGTGTTGTTACTTTATCAATTTCAGCTTCCGGATGTGAACTATTTTCAAGTAATAAACCAGCTGCTCCTTTCACTGTTTGAGAAACGATAAATTGAGATATTTCGGCGCTGAACCCGATTTCAATACCTCCCTGCGCAGCTGCACGGATAAACCGGAGAGCAAAAGCAATTCCGCAGGCTCCCAGTACAGTGACAGCATCTAGCAATTCTTCCTGAAGCTGAAGGGTATGCCCCAACTGATCGAAAAGAGAAATAATTGAATCTTCCTGGTTCTTGCTTGTATTGCTGAAACATAAACAGGTCATCGATTCACGGATCTCAATAGCAGTATTTGGCATGATTCTAACTATGGGATGCTTTCCAAAAACAAGTTCAATTTCCTGCAATGTGATACCTGTAACCGTCGAAACAAGAATCTGGCCCGGCTTGATAATTGGTTTGAACTCTTCGAGAAGCTTGAGGAATTGTTGAGGTTTTACAGATACAATAATGATATCGGCATTGTGAACAGTTTTTTCCAGATCACTGTCGATTACATTAAATCCCTGATCTTCGAGGTATTTTACCCTCGGTTTTCGTTTTTCGCAGATAAGGACATTTTCTTTTGAAAAATTATCAAGCGAAAGGATACCTTTTGCAATGGAAGATCCCAGGTTTCCTCCACCAATTATTGCTATTTTATAAAATGTTGCCATGTTTTTACTGATAGCATGTGATTTCAGGCAGTAAAGATAATTAAAGGTTTTAAACTCAATGCTTGGTTCCGGTAATTAAAGCCTTCTGGATCTTATTTGTGTAATACCCATGGTTATGGAAATAATTATCAAAATTATTGTTACAATATATGCCCAATTATTTGTTCTTTTCGATTCTGCCCACATGGTGAAATCGCAATAGACATAATATGTGAGATCGAAACTCCATTGAGGGTTTCCTTCAATAATTTTATGTGCATTTGTATTAAGCAGAGTACCAGGTAGCAGAACATTATGCTCATAATCTTCATCGGCAGGGGCAAAAAAGTCGGTATTAAGTTTTTGATCGAATACTTTAAATGCGAGGGAGTCTATTGTTTCCAAAGTTGTGAAGGCATTGGTTTTGTATAATTTGTCTAATTTCACCAATATTAAAAAGGCGGTTGTATCGATACAATTATCTTCCAGAATAGTAAAGCAGGGTCTGAATTCATCCATTAATTTTTCTTTTTCTTCAAACAAATTGATTGACTTAAAAAATTTATGATCGGACATCTGGCTTGTTCGCATTAGCTCGGAATAGAATTCTTCTAAAGTATTATCATAAATAAAATCTTCAGCCTTATGTTCCAGCTCTTCCTCAATTTGAACATGTTCTGAAGAATCCTTGCCGGAAAAAAAAATGGAATCTGCTATCGGATCCTCATAGATATAGACCTTAATTTCTTCTTCAGTAAAATAGTTGGAAAGCGGAAAATAACGAAAAGGAAACTGCTGGGCATAGGTTTCTTCATACCGGTATTTCGTATAGAACCAACGAAATTTCCTATGCAAATTCATGGTCAGATTTTGTACTTCAGATAGGCTATCTTTTCGATAAAATTCTTTATTCATTTCTTCGACACTGGAATATTTCTTCCTGACAGTGACAACTGCAATGGTATTATTCTCAGTACTATCGTATTCCATTTTTGTAATTTTCTCCCAGCTTGAATCAATGGGAATAAAGAAGGGATTTTCCCCCAGGTCCGAGGAGTCAAGCCGTGCGATCATTATTCGCTCGCAGGATCCGTCAGAGTTGATCCTTGTAGTAATGGTATAATCAATCCCACAGGTGGAAAGGAGAAGTATAAATGCTAAAACTACCAGTGTCTGAGCGATTTTTTTCATGATTAAAAGCTTAAAGATTTTGTATTGGATTACTTTCGATACTTTTCCTCTGCTGTATTTCCCTGTATATTTCAGGGTAATTAATTTTTAGGTAAGTCAAAATGGCACTGTTTTCCTTTAAAAGTTCATCATATTCTTGGATCAGAACTTCAACCTGGTCATCCGATAAGCTTATAAATTCATTCATATTTATGGGTAACTTTTTTTGTATATTCATTATGCCCTGTGCATCAATTTTTGTGTGCATGTTTTCAAGGTCTCGTTTAATTTCAATTTGCTGAAACACGAAAAGGCCCATTAGAAAGACAGCAGCCACGTTTATGGCAATACGAAACGTACGATAGATAAAATTATTCTTTACATTAGTTTCCTCAATATTTCCGATTGCAACTGGTCGGGATAGAGAGTTATCAACTTCTTTGAGGATGTGTCGTATAGATTCCTGCTGGTTTTTATCATTTGGAACAGATTTACTTAGTATTTTAGAAAATACTTTTAATTGTTCATTTTCTTTTAACTCAGCCCTGCAATTCTCACAAATTTTCAGGTGGTTCTCAAGCAAACCAATTTTTTCTTCGTTGAGCTCATGATAGGATAACTGAATTAAAAGATTCTGGAAATATTTACAATTCATAATTCTCTCTTTTAATATTCAACTTTATAGGTCTTAATTAATTTTTCTCTAATCGTTTTTCGTGCATGGTATAAGTTGCTTTTTATATGAGTTGAAGGTAGCCCGGTGATCTTTTCTATTTCTTCTATTTCAAGTCCTTCTAAATCACGAAGGGTAAATATTACGCGTTGTTTGGGACTCAATGCCTTGGCGATGCAGCCGATAATTTCGACCAGATCTTTATTATCATAGTGAGCGTCCTGATTATTTAAATCGACTTTCATCAAAGCCTCTTCACAATTTATGTTCGAGAAGAATTTTTGCTTTCTTAGTTTATCAATACACAAATTTGTAATTATGGTATACATCCAGGTAGTGAATTTTGCTTTGTTGTCATATTTTGAAATATGCTTCCAAATCTTAATAAATGCTTCCTGAGCCGTGTCTTTTGCATCCTCTTCATTAGCTAAAATTCGGAAGCTTAACCGGAAAGCATAAGTGTAATAATGTTCACATAGAATTGCAAATGCATGCTGGTTACCTTCCTTACATTTTGCGATTATCGAATTGATTTCATGAACTGGCATGCTGCAATTTATGTTTTTAATATGATACGTAACAAATAGGTTGGGGTAAAAAAAAGCCTGCTGAAACCAGCAGGCTTAATAAGATCAGGTGTTGTAATTTTTACCCTCTGATAGCTTTAATTCCCGGAAGTTCTTTACCTTCCATGTATTCTAGCATGGCACCACCTCCGGTCGATACATAACTTACTTTATTGGCCAATTTGTTTTTATTAATAGCTGCCACAGAGTCGCCTCCTCCAATAAGGCTGAAAGCTCCTTTCTGAGTGGCTTTTGCAATCGATTGAGCTATAGTTGAAGTGCCTGTGGCGAATTTGTCCATTTCGAAGACACCCATAGGGCCATTCCATAAGATTGTTCTGGAATCTTCAATTACTTTACTGAAAATATTGATTGTTTCAGGACCTATATCCAGTCCCATCCAGCCATCGGGTGTTTCATTTATTCTGGAGATACCTGTCTTTGCATCGGCATCGAATGCATCGGCATTTATAGCATCGACAGGGATAAATACTTTAACTCCTTTTTCTTTGGCTTTCTTTAAAATATTCAAAGCCAAGTCCAGTTTATCTTCTTCACAAAGTGATTTTCCGATCTTCCCACCCTGGGCTTTGATAAAGGTATAGGTCATGCCTCCTCCAATAATCAGGTTGTCCACACGATTGAGAAGATTTTCGATAATCAGGATTTTATCCGATACTTTTGCTCCTCCCATTATTGCGGTAAAGGGTTTTTCAGATGCCTGCAATACTTTATTCATGGCCTTAAGCTCACTTTCAATCAGGAAACCAAACATACTGTTATTTGGGAAGTATTCGGCGATGAGAGCCGTGGAAGCATGGGCACGATGTGCTGTTCCAAATGCATCGTTCACATAACAGTCGGCATAGCCGGCTAACTGTTTAACGAATTGTTTCTGGCTCTCTTTAACTTTCGACTTTTCTGCTTTCTTTTCATCTTCTGTCGCATTATCTGCAAGGTGATAAGGCTTGCCTTCCTCTTCTTCATGGAAGCGTAAATTCTCCAGCAACAGAATTTCACCAGGTTTCAACGATGATGCAAGCTGCTTGGTTTTTTCACCCATACAGTCATTGGCAAATTTTACTTTCCTGCCAATATTTTTCTCAATGGCCGGAATCACATATTTTAATGAGTATTTATCCTGAACCTTACCATCGGGACGACCAAGGTGCGACATCAGAATCAAAGAGCCACCATCGTTAAGGATCTTTTTTATCGTTGGTAAAGCACCTCTGATCCGGGTATCATCAGTTACTTCTAGTGTTTGTTTGTTCAGGGGTACATTAAAATCTACCCTGACAATTGTTCTTTTACCCGAAAAATTATAATTTTTAATTGTCTGCATTATTACACGGTTAGAGTTTACAAATTGAGGAGCAAATGTAAAAAACTATTTTTATTTACCTTTGAAACCAGTATAGCATCATTATAAATAATTTCCATCATTTTCATAGTTTGACAAGCTAATAGACATGTTTTTTTCAGATATTATCGGACAAGACGAAATCAAACAAAAACTCAGGGCATCACTTAAATCAGTACGTATTCCCCATGCCCAGATGTTTTCAGGCCCGAAGGGTTCGGGAAACTTACCCATGGCAATAGCCTATGCACAATACATTAGTTGTACAGGTAATAAAGATGAAGACTCATGCGGGCAATGCCAGAGTTGCCAGAAATTCTCGAAACTTATTCATCCCGATCTTCACTTTTCCTATCCGGTGAATATCACAAATAAGATTTCGAAAGAACCGACGAGTGATGATTTCATTACAGAATGGCGCGAATTTGTCTTGTCAAATCCCTATTTCGACTCAAACAGCTGGTATAATTACATTGGAATTGAGAACAAACAAGGATTGATCAGTAAAAATGAATCAGATTTGATTTTAAGAAAATTGTATCTGAGACCCTTTGAATCGGAATATAAGTTCATGATTATATGGTTACCGGAAAAAATGAATCATAGTGCTGCCAATCATCTGTTGAAATTAATTGAGGAGCCCGCTTTGAATACCATTCTCTTGCTTGTTAGTGATGAGCCGGATCAGGTACTGCTAACAATATCTTCCCGTGCACAACCAGTTAGACTTTCACGTATCGATGCAGGATCAATGGCTCAAGTCTTAGAAAAAAAATTTAATGTGCCTCATACGGATGTCATAAACATAATTAGACTGGCCAACGGGAATTTTATTAAAGCGCTTGAAATTTTAAATACAGCAGGCAATAATGATATTCATTATGAAAAATTCGTCAGCATTATGCGTTATTGCTGGTCGAGAGACTATCTGGAAGTAAACAGGTGGGTTGAAGAAATGGCCGGGCTTGGAAGGGAACGTTTACTTAGTTTCTTCGAATATGCTTCACGAATGGTCCGGGAAAACTTCCTGAGCAATACGGGGAATTCCGAATTGATCTATTTAACAGAATCAGAGAAGGAGTTTTCCCGCAAGTTTCATCCCTATATAAATGGTCGCAACATAATGAAGTTATATACTGAGATTAATAAAGTAATAGCTGATATTGAGCGAAACGGTTACATAAAAATTATACTTTTCGATTTTTCACTTCAGATTATTAAATCGATCCGCAAATGATGTGGATTATGGCAGATACATATAGAAAGGAATTCATTTTCTCAATCTTTGTTATTAAAGGATTCACAAGGATTTCCTGACGGACTGACTTAAACATCATTGTGGTGGATCAGATTAATCTCCGCTTTTTTTATAGTTTTGTTTCTTTAAAAAGATTTAATTGGGAGGAGAAATGGGAAGTGAAAAGCATGAGATAAATGAACATTCTTCCGAAAATCTGATCAGAGATGAAGTATGTTGCAAGCATTCCTGTCTTCGTGGTAGTCATAAACTCGCCACATTCGATTGGTTGAAAGAAATCTCGGGAATAGCGGAGTTTAATGAGATCGTCGAAGTACAGTTTAAGAATACAAGAAAGGTATTTTTTCAAAATCCAAACGGGTTGAGGCTTGAACAAAATGATATTGTTGCGGTAGAAGCCTCACCTGGCCACGACATTGGTCGTGTATCATTAACAGGACATCTTGTTCTTTCAAAGCTTATCCAGCAAGAAATTAATTACAAGGAACAGGAATTTAAAAAAATATACCGTAAAGCAAAACAGGCCGACATTGATAAATGGAAGGAAGCTATTGCCCTTGAGGACTCTACGATGCTCAGATCGAGAAAGATAGCTGAAGAATTAAAACTGGATATGAAAATAGGCGATGTTGAATTTCAAGGTGACAAAACCAAAGCTATTTTCTATTATATTGCCGATGAGCGTGTCGATTTTCGCGAATTAATTAAAGTACTGGCCGAAGAATTCAAGATTAGAATTGAAATGAGGCAGATTGGAGCCCGGCAGGAGGCCGGACGAATCGGTGGAATCGGATCTTGTGGCCGTCATCTTTGTTGTGCATCGTGGATAACAAATTTTGTTTCAGTTACTACAAATGCAGCACGATATCAGGAAGTGTCGCTTAATCCTCAAAAACTGGCAGGACAATGTAGTAAACTTAAGTGCTGTCTGAATTATGAATTGGATGTATATCTGGATGCACAGGAAGATTTCCCCGATACTTCTCTGAAATTGGAAACGAAACAGGGAGTTGCAATACATCAGAAAACAGATGTTTTTAAACGACTCATGTGGTATGGCATGGAGTCGGAGAGGGGGCATGTTATTACTTGTTTGCCGGTGAACCAGGTTAAGGAAATTATTTCTATGAACCAACGGGGGGAAATACCGGAGAAACTTATGGGAATTGAAGAAACATCTATTGCTTCCGTTATCGAATATCAAAATGCTGCCGGTCTCGAAAGTCTGACACGTTTTGAAGATTCCCCCGAGCAATCCAGACCTCCTCACAGCGGGAAAAGGAAATTCAGATCGAAAGTACATAAAAATCATTAATATGATCAGTCTGCCTTACCGATGGATATCAACGATTTTCCTCGTATTATTTGTTATTGCATGTGATAAACAAACAATTTATGATCGAGTGATACCGCTTTCTGCTGATGGTTGGAGCTATGATGAAAAGGTCGATTTTTTATATACTATTTCTGATACCCTGAAAACATACGATATTCTTATACATGTGCGAAATACAAAAAGCTACGCGTATAGTAATTTATGGCTGTTCATTGAAACATTAGCTCCAAACGACAGGATTCAACGAGATACTTTGGAAATTATTCTGGCCGATGAAACTGGCCGTTGGATGGGTAAGAGAAAACAAAGTATTAATACTGTATTGATACCTTACAGGGAAATTGTTCATTTTTCCGGGCGGGGCATATATCAGACTACCATTCAGCATGCTATGCGCGACACTACCTTAAAGCATATCACTGATGTGGGATTAAGAATTCAGTTTCACTCACCGAAATAGCAACATAATTTGCCTAAAGGGAAAATAAAGAAATTCAATGAATTAAGATCCTTTTCAAATGTTCTTCAACCCTCGCTTGAAGAAGTATTGAACACGAGTTATTTTCTTAAAGGAAAATGGAGCAGGAATTTTTTTAAGAATAACAAACCTATAACTCTCGAACTGGGTTGCGGGAAAGGAGAATATACTGTTGCATTGGCTAAGCTTTATCCGGAAAGAAACTTCTTAGGTATCGATATTAAAGGAGCTCGAATATGGAAAGGAGCTAAGATTGCGATGAATGAGTGCATAGAGAATGCTGGTTTCTTACGTTCACGGATCGATTTTATTGAATCTTTTTTCGCCCCTGATGAAATCAGTGAAATTTTTATCACATTTCCCGATCCGCAACCCAGTAAAAAAAAGAAGCGGCTTACATCGAGTCGGTTTTTAAACCGTTACCGAAAGTTTCTGATTCATGAGGGAGTGATTCATTTGAAGACTGATAACACCGAATTGTTCCGATATACAAAAATCCTGGCTGAGTGTAACGGGTTACCAATTGAATTTGCCACCGAAAATTTGTATAATGCGAATTGTAATGACGATATTCTGAACATCAAAACATTTTACGAGAATATTTGGCTCCAGGCTGGTTTGCCAATTCATTATATCCGATTTAGACTTTATTCTGATCGATCAATAATTGAACCAACCGATGCTGACTGAAGAAAGCTTTTTCCAGGCAGTGTATACTGTTACAAGGGCCATACCATACGGGCGTGTGACTACGTACGGGGCCATTGCACGATGCATGGGATCACCAGGAGCTTCAAGAATGGTTGGCTGGGCTTTGAATAACTGTCATACTCTCGACGATTTTATTCCGGCTCATCGCGTTGTAAACCGACATGGATTGTTAACAGGTAAACATCATTTCAGGCATTCAGGCCTAATGCAGGAATTGCTCGAGAGCGAAGACATAAAAGTAATAAACGATTGTGTTGTCGATTTTGAAGAAAGGTTTTGGGATCCTTGTTCCAATTTAATCTAAATAAAAAATATCTATCTTTACTTTTTCGTTATCAGGTCTAAGTTGCTTGATTATGTGTATCTCTGAGGATCAGGTTGTCGAAATATTGAGAACAATTATACATCCTTCAACAGGTATTGACATTGTATCGATGAATATTTTAACACAGATTCAAATTGAAGAAAAAAAACTCTCACTCGAATTGTCTTTTCCTTTAGTGAACGATCCTCTAAAATCGTCGATAAAGAAAGCCTGCGAAACAGCACTGAGAAACAAATTTTCTGATCGGCTTGAACTTGACATACAGATAAAAACCCTTATGAAACCGGCAGTTCCAAAAAAAGAACAAGAGATTTTGCCGGGTGTTAAAAATATTATTGCCGTGGCCTCCGGTAAGGGTGGTGTCGGAAAATCGACCGTTGCAACAAATTTGGCACTGGCATTTGCCAAAACCGGGGCAAATGTAGGGCTTATTGATGCAGATATTTTTGGACCTTCAATTCCCAAAATGCTTGGACTTGAAAATGAGAGACCTTCTGTTATAAGAAAGAATGGCAGAGACTTAATTATACCTGCGGAATGTTTCGGAATTAAGACTCTTTCCATCGGTTTTTTTATCAATCCGGATGATGCCACTGTTTGGCGTGGTCCTATGGCCTCAAACGCTTTAAAACAGTTGATATCTGATGCGGATTGGGGGGAATTGGATTTTCTTTTTATCGATCTTCCACCCGGAACAAGTGATATTCATCTTACACTGGTACAAACAGTTCCTGTAACAGGGGCTATTATTGTCAGCACTCCCCAGCCTATAGCATTGGCTGATGCTGTTAAAGGGATCAACATGTTTCGGAATAAAACGATAAATGTTCCTGTTTTAGGCTTAATTGAAAATATGTCGTGGTTCACACCTGAAGAACTCCCTGGTAACAGATATTATATATTTGGTAAGGATGGATGTGTGGAACTGGCAGCAAAGATGAATATTCCTTTGCTCGGACAAATTCCAATTGTTCAAAGTATCAGAGAAAGCAGTGATACGGGAGAACCTGTTGTTCTTAAAAAACAAAAAGTAAGCGAAGAATTTAAAAACATTGCTGAGAAATTACGGGTTGAAATACTAAAAAGAAATACTACGTATCAGCCATCACAAAAAGTTATAATAACAAAGAACAAGGTAACCGATTTCAAAAAGAAAGAAGAATGAGAAAACTTGCCAGTAAACAGGTGATTAAAAGGATTCAGCACGCTATCGACTCAGTGCGCCCTTATCTGGTTGCGGATGGAGGAGATGTTGAACTGATCGATATTTCGGATGATCTTATTGTTAAAGTGAAACTGATCGGAGCTTGTCAGGGGTGTCCTTTCAGCATGCAAACTCTACGTGCCGGAATTGAACAGGCTATACGAAATGAAGTTCCGGAACTGAAAGAACTTATCTCGGTATAGGATGTACTTTGAGTTATCTCTGGGATATAAAAAAAGACAACCTTATCCTGTCAGTTTGAATTTTTGGTAAGCTTTCAGTATGATCAGATAAGGAATGTATATTTTGTATAAAATATACTCTGCAATTTCGAGTTATATCTTATTAAACCCCATAAATTTGATCTGTGCATAGGTATTCAAAATACATCATTTTTATATCGATCCTGGTTTTTGCGATAACATGTTCGACCAAAAAAAATACTGCAATAACCCGGGGTTATCACAATCTTACTTCCTATTACAATATATTATTTAACGGAGAGGAAAGCTTTAAAGAAGGAATACAAAAACTCATTGAGACATACGATGATGATTTTACAGTTTTGTTACCGGTTTTTTTCTATACCGATAAGGATGCCTTATCAGCAATCGGGCCTGAAATGGACAGGTGCATAAAGAAAGCTACAAAACTTATTTCTATGCACTCACTAACTGTGAAGCCTGAAATTAAACCTGATAAAGAACTATCACAGAAACAAAAAGAATTTTTCAATAAAAGAGAGTATAACAGGTATGTTGATGATGCATACCTATTGATGGGGGAAGCGCACTTCTATAAAATGGAATATGCAAGAGCAAAAGAAACTTTCAACTACATCGTATCCAATTTTCCTGAAGATAATTCAGTTGCTGAAACACGATTGTGGTTAGCCCGACTGGCTAATGAGGAAAAAAGATATCGGGAATCGTATGATATCCTCTCATCGCTGGAAAAGAATATCGACTTTCCAAAAGGACTCAGGGGAGAACTCTATGCTACCTGGGCCGATTATTATCTAAAACAGGAACAATACAATGAAGCGATTGAACCCTTGAGGAAAGCAATTGAATATACCGGCAAAAAATACTTGTGTACACGGTATACTTATCTTTTGGCACAGGTATATGCATTAACCGGCAATTATAATGCGGCATCAGAGTCATACGATCAGGTGATACGTATGAATCCACCCTATAAAATGACATTCAGCGCGAAGATCAATCGTGCTTTAACCTATCAGACAGGAACCGGACCTCGTAAGGATATTGAGAAACAGTTGCAAAAGATGCTGAAAGATGACAAAAATATTGAGTATCAGGATCAGATATATTTTGCCATAGGAAATCTTTATTATAAAGATAACTTGCTTGATAAAACCATTGAATACTATAAACTTTCGATAGTAACCAGCACCGAAAACCTTCGCCAGAAGGCAAAGACGAGTCTGACACTGGCCGATATTTATTACGCACAGCCCGATTATATATCTGCACAGGCATATTATGATACTGCAATTTCGGTAATTGATCCAAACTATCCGGACTATCAAACTATCTTTGCAAAATCGGTAAGTCTTACAAACCTAGTTCAAAATATCAGGACAGTTGAATTTGAAGATAGTGTACTGAAACTCGCAGCCATTCCTGAAAGTGAACTTCTGGCACTTATTGATCGTTTGATTGATGAGGAAATTAGGGCAGAGGAAGAAAAAAAACTCCTTCAACAGCAAATGGCCGAAGATAGACTCAATACGCAAATGGAAGCAGATTTACTGACAATGACCAATGAAGGTGGAAATTGGTATTTCTATAACCCTGCCGCAAAAAGTGCAGGGAACAAAGAATTTTTGCAGGTTTGGGGTAATCGAAAACTTGAAGATAACTGGAGAAGAAAAAATAAAAGTGCGATCAGCTTTGAAGATGTAGCTGCAGCCGATGACAGTGTTGGTAATGGAGAAGGTGAAGTATCATCGGGAAATCTTATTACAAATCGGAAAACTCACGAATTCTATCTTCAGTACATTCCTTTTACCGATTCAGCAAAACACAAGTCGCTATTAAAAATATCTACCGGACTTTTAAAAATAGGTGAAATATATAGTGACGAGCTGAAAGATTATCCAAAGGCAATCGTGGCTTATGAGGATTT
>Ga0299912_10002795_pt1 | contig 14288 bp, 11 predicted proteins | sample RVTome_2_FD_207667 | JGI IMG/M metagenome (GOLD analysis project Ga0299912, IMG submission 207667) | Soil microbial communities from uranium-contaminated site in the Upper Colorado River Basin, Wyoming, United States - RVT95D214 (version 2) ...
TCAGGGGACGAAATCACTATGACAGATGCACATTCGAGGGTCAACGGCGGTAGCCGGCGCGAGCGCGGTCGGGGGAAACCCCAGGGCTCCCGATTGTTTATCTCTGCTTTTCTCCGTGACCTCCGTGTACCCGTCAAGCGGGTATTGAAAAGAATGCTCCGTGCGAAACAGGATTTGCACAAAGCACTATTCAGGCGATCAGCAGCGCAATCCCCCATGCGTCGCATCGTAACACATTGTTTTTATTTTGTTTTCTCTGTGGCCTCTGTGGCAAAGATTTTCAGATCAGCGCGCGCAGCCGCTGGAAGGTTGGCTCACGCCCCTTCGACTTTTTTATGCGCTCTCTTCTTATCACGTTCTCTTTGCAACGAACAATCGAACGAACAATCGGGGACACCCATTGTTCTCTGGAGGCGACTCGGAAGCCTGGCAGACGGTGGCGGGAATGCCCGTCAATGCAACTCCAGCTTGGCGTCTTTCGCAAGCTTGCGCCATTTGGCGATCTCGGACTTGATATGCGCGTTGAACTGATCGGGGGTCGAGCCCACCGGCACCGAGCCGTCGGCGGCGAGACGCGTCGCGAGGTCGGGCGACTTGAGCGCTTCGGCAATCGCCACCTGGACTTTATTGACTATTGCGCGCGGCACTTTCGCCCCGGTAATGATGCCGTACCACTGGTCGACTTCGTAGCCTGGCAGGCCGGCTTCAGCGACTGTCGGCAACTCGGGCGCGGCGGGTGAACGCTTTCCCGCGGTGATAGCGAGCACGCGCAGGCGCCCGGTCTTCCAGTGCGGCCGCACGCCGAACAGCGTCCCGTAGCCGACCTGGATCTCGCCGGCCAGATTGGCGATGATCGCGGAGGCCGAGCCTTTGAACGGCACGTGCGTTATTTTGACGTCTGCCATATGGTTGAACATCTCGCCCGCGAAGTGCTGCAGCCCGCCGGTGCCGGAGGAACCGAAGTTGAGCTTGCCGGGATTCGCCTTGGCGTAGGCAATGAGTTCCTTGATCGACTTCGCCGGCACCGAGGGATTGATGTACACCGCGTAGAACAGCGACGTGGCCTGCGTGATGCCCTGCAGGTCTTTCGTGAGGTCGTAGGGCAGCTTCGGGTTGACCGCCGAGTTCACGCTGTGCGAGGCCGAGATCAGGCAGATGGTGTAGCCGTCCGGATTGGCCTCCGAGGTGAGTTCCACGCCGATCGCTCCCGCCGCACCGGTCCTGTTATCCACGACGACCTGCTGGCCCCACTTCTCGGCGAGTTTTTTCGCGATCAGACGCGCGGTGGTATCGGTGCCGGCGCCCGGCGTGAACGGCGCAATGAGGCGGACCGGCTTGCTCGGGTAATCCTTCGCGGGGTCGGCCTGCGCGGCGAAGAGCGGCTGGGCGGCCCAGGCCCCGGTGCAGAGCAGCACTGCCGCGACTGAAATTTTTCTTTTGCTGAACATGAATTACTCCTTTCCTGATGGGTTCATAGCTGCCACGGGAACGACAGCCTCGTCTTTCTCGACTTCGAGGCGGGTATTGAAGCGTTCGCTCCGCCTGGCAATATCTGCGAGCGTGTCCATTTCGTCTTTCATCCCGCACAGTACCGTTTCGTTGCGGTCATTGTGCCGCACGAACCGGAATGTGGCTTTCGAGATCGATTTGTGTTCAAGCGTGATGCGCGCCAGCATGCCCACCCAGTCTCCGTGCTTCTTGCCGCCATGACCGGTATGAAAGGAAAAGCTGCCAAGGCCATAGAAGATGGGCTTTCCTTTGTAAACTTCGACGGGGAGGGAGAAGTGCGGCCCGTGACCCATGACGATGTCGGCGCCGGCATCGATCGCCGAATGCGCAATCTCGATCATGTAGCTTAGCACCTCCTGATGCAACCCCCAATGACATGAGGCAACGACGATATCGGCCTGCGCGCGCAGCGCCGCGACATCCTCTTTGAAGCGCATGAGGTACTGGGGGTCGGCCCAGGTGAGAATTTCGGGGGGCACACCAGGGCGGTTGGCCGGCGGCACTTCCGGCCGTGTCTTGTGCAGCGGCAGCTGATACGCGGTATGTCCCTTGATAACCGCGACGCCGGTGGAGCGCTCCCCCGCCTCGTGGTTGGTCGGCCAGTAAACAGAAGTGCGTTGCAGGAAGCCGAAACGCACGCCGTTGCGCTCCAGAATCACCGGTGCACAGGCCGCAGCGCGGCCACTGCCGGCGCCGGTATGCGGGATGCCGAGAGCGTCAAGACAAGAGACCGAGGACTTGATCGCGGCTTCCCCGTAATTCACATTGTTGGCAATGCCGACGGCGTGGATGCCGGCCAGCTTGAGCGCCTGTCCTCCCGCGACGGGAGAGGCATAGAAGCCCTCGTTTTCTACGGCCTGATTGCCCTGGGGGTCGTAGAGGCAGCATTCCATATTGCTGAATACCAGGTCCGCGCTGCGCAGCTCGGCGGCGACGCGGGCAAACGGAACTACAGGGTCGGTGACGTTCATAAGATTGATGTCACCGGTGAGCAGCAGGGTCTGGCGCATGAGATTATTCCGGATTAATTCGATCAGTTTGCGGTGATACCTGCCTTCTTCACGACCGCCGTCCACTTCGTCAGCTCATTGGCGAGAAAACGGGAGAAGGACTGAGGCGCCTCTATCGCCGGGAGCGAACCATCCGCCGCAAGCAGTTCGGCGACCGAAGGCGTTTTTAATACTGCGGTAAGCTCCTGGTGCAGTCGGTTGATTACCGGTTGTGGTGTTGCCGCATGCACCACCAGTCCGTTCCATATCAGATGTTCATATCCCGGAACGCCGGATTCGGCGATCGTGGGGATTTCGGGCAGCAGCGGCCAGCGCTTGGCCGTAGTGACGGCGACCAGCCGCAAACGGCCCGCTTTGATATGCGGCAGGGATGATGTGGGATTGTTGAATGCGACCGACGTCTCACCGCTCAGCACGGATATCGTAGCCATCGCGCTGCCCTTGTACGGTACGTGCAGCAACTTGACGCCCGCCAGCATGTTAAACAATTCCCCGCCAAGATGCGATCCGCCTCCCGGCCCCGACGATGAGAAGGTAATCTGTTCCGGCCGGGCCTTGGCAAGCGCAATCAGGTCCTTGACCTTCTTTATGGGGAGGGACGGGTGGACGATCAGTCCGCCTGGAGAAATCCCGACGCGGCTGATCGGGGCGAAGTCACGCACAGAGTCGAACGGCAGATTGGGGCTAAGGATTTGAGCAAGGGTGAATGCCGTGCTGACCAGATACAAGGTGTATCCGTCAGCTGGAGCTTTGGCCACCATTTCCGAAGCAATAACGGTGCCTCCGCCAGGCCGGTTGTCCACGATGATCTGCTGTCCAAGTTTTTTGCTCAGCTCACGCGCGATCAATCGACCTGCGGCATCATTTCCTCCGCCAGGAGCAAGCGGCACAATCAGCTTCAGGGTATGTGTCGGATAAGCTTGCGACCAGGCAGGTCCGGCTTGCAGCCCGATAGCGAAAAAGAGGGATATTGCCAAAGTGGCCTTTGTGCCGGCCTGCCATGTTCTGCTAGATCCCACGCGTCCTCCCGCCATCGACGTTAATGGCACAACCGGAAATCATGCCGGCGCGATCGGACGCCAGGAACACGGCAAGGTCGGATACGTCTTCCGGCTTGACGACCCGCCCCATAGGCACGTCGCTCACCAGCAGCTTTTCCGCCTCCTGGATAGAAATCCCGCGCTCCTGTGCTGCAATGCCGACAAGCTCCGTCCACCGCCCCGTATCCGTGGATCCCGGGCAGATGGCGTTGACCGTTATCCCGTGCTTGCCGAACTCATTGGCCATGGCCTTGGTGATGCTCAGGGTTCCCAGGTTGATGGGTCCCGACATGACTTGAACGCCCTGCGGCTCACGGCCCCGGGTACCCGATATATTGATGATCCGGCCATGCCCGGATTTTCTCAAATACGGAACCGTCTCGCGAGTCATCCTGATCAGCCCCAGCGGTTTGACCGCGAAATAACTCTCCCAGGCTTCATCCGGGATTTCCTCCAGCCTTCCCCGATAGGCGCCGCCTGCGCAGTTGACCAGAATGTCTACTGCGCCGAGTCGCTCGACTGCTTCCGTCACCGCGGGTTTGAATGCCGTACGGTCGGAAAGATCAAGCGCTATAACCGCGGCTCGCAACTGGGCGTGCCGGGTTCGCAGCTCTTCGGCCAAGGCGTTACAGCGCGCGACATCCCGTCCGAACAATCCGAGATTGACACCCTCGGCTGCAAAAGCCGTCGCAATCGCCTTCCCGATGCCGCGGCTTGCGCCGGTGATAAATGCAGTACGGCCCTTCAGATTCAAATCCATCGCTTCCTCTTGCGTTCGCATTCTGGACAATCTTGCGGCTTCCCCGGAGCGCGCAATCTTTTCCATGTGCTCGCATCGTGGACAATTGAAGCTCCTCCCCGTGAGGGAGATTATGGTATAACGCGCGAGTGCTTGGCAACCAATCGTGCAGAGTTGGAAATCGTAAGGAACATGAACCCGTTTCGCTATGCCATGCGCATGATGGTGCAGGCCGCCGACGGCCGGCGGTTCGGGCGGGAAAGCCGGCATCGTCCGGGCAGCCCGGAGCGCGCGTTGTCCGCGCAGCACCCGGGGCCGACAGCGCACCCTTGGGCAGCGACAAGGACGACTGAAGCGATCACATTCATCTCGCGAAGAGTTTGGTATCGCGCCATCTTGACCTAACCGGCATTGCAATCGGACTAGCGCAGGCGCAACATGCTCTCAGCGCAATGGTCGGCAGCGCTGAATCAACGCTAAACCGTCGCCAGCGGCCAGACGCGCGAAAAGAGCAGGATTGAATTTCCTATCACTCGGCAAAGTCGGAGGTTATTATGGGTACAACAAAAGTGAGAGCTTGTAATACCTGTATAGATCCTGGCCCTGGTAAATGTAAATACGTGATTGACTTCGATGCGGAAAAAGTAGGTAAATGTCATTTTGATGATTTGCAGCCACCTTATGCTTGCCTCGCTTGTAGCTTAAGAAACCATCCCCCAGTAGATGCAGGTGCCGGTGCCGGGAGTATGAACGTAGGAGTCCCGGGAAACCCCCCGGGGACATGTTATATGAATGTGGACGGTGCCTGTAGGAACTATAGCTGGGCCAACTTCAAACCTTGAGATCAACATGGGACAAAAATTCAATCAATGGCTCAACAACTTGCCCACTTTAATCAAATCCTTTGATGGATTCAATTCTCTCATTTCGGCGAACCCGAATCCGCCGCAAAACCTTATCGACCAGTGGCAGAGTCTTGTGGGACAACGAGATGAAGCACTAAAAGAATTGTCATTAGAGCATCAGGCGATATCCGAGAACTATGGGCCGTCATCATATCCGTGGCTCGGCCAGTTCAAGTCGTCCGCCTCTCGTTATGGGACCAATGCTAACGCGAAAGCATATCTTCGTCCCGTTGCCGAGTCTTTCTACACTTTAGTGCGGTTCAAATGCCTGAATACAGGGAAAAGCCTCCAGGCCTCGTGGAGGCTCGAATTATCTGAATTTGAGAATCTATTAGAACATCTTTGAGGCTATCCGATGTTCATCTTTATTGATTCCTTCCGTTTTATGCCGAAGCCGTCAATCCGCGACGCTTCACCGATAGTTTCTAGTGCCGGGAAACCACTGGAATTCATCAATCTCCGCTTTTCTCCGTGACCTCTGTGGCTAAGATTTTCAGATCAGTGCGCGCAGCCGCTGGATATAGCTGGTGACTTCAGGATGCGTGGGATCGCGCGGCCGCGGACAATCGATAGCCACGATTTCGCGCACGCGCCCCGGCCGCGGCGCGAGCACCACGACTTCGTCGGCGAGCACCACGGCTTCCTCGACATCGTGGGTCACGAATACGATCGTCATGTGCTTCATTTCGTGGATGTGCAGGAGTTCCTCGTGCATCTGCGCGCGCGTTTGCGCGTCGAGCCGCGAAAACGGTTCGTCCATCAACAGTATGCACGGCTCTTGGACGAGGCTGCGCGCCAGCGCCACGCGGCTGCGCATGCCGCCCGAGAGCTGGTGGGGAAAGGCGTCCTCGAAGCCTTCGAGTTCGACCAGCCGCAGCGCCTCGCGCGCGCGGGCCTCGCGTTCCCGATGCGGCATCGCGCCGGCTTCGAGGCTGAATTCCACGTTGCGGATCGCGGTGCGCCACGGCAGCAGCCGATCTTCCTGGAACATATAGCTCACGCTGTGCCATTCGGTGAAGTCCCGGGACGGCACGCCATTGATGAAGATATGGCCGCGGTCGGGCGTGAGTATGCCGGAGATGATGTTGAGCAGCGTCGACTTGCCGCAGCCGGAAGCGCCGAGTATGGCGAATATCGACCGGCCGGGGACTGCAATATCGATGTCCTGCAGCGCCAGCAGCGGCTGGCCATCGGCATTGTCGAACGATTTGCTGATGCCGCGCACGGCGATGGCCGCTGATGCGGTATGCGTAGTGTCCGGCTTCGCGACAGTTGCGGCTTCTTCACTCATTGTGGTCCCAGTGTGTCAGGCCGTTCTGGACGGCGGCTTGGCCGCAAAGGCCGAGCCGCGGATGCAGACGCGGCCGCGCGCGTCCTGCCACAGTTTTTCCTGGGCATGGAGTTGCCCAAGCGCGCGCGCTACCGCCTGGAAATCGTAATCGGAAAAATGGGCGGCGATGTCCTGATAGTACTTCGGTTCCGCTTCGACCAGTTTGTAGATTTTGTCGGCGAGCGTCGCCACGCGGTCGGGTGTCGCAGCACCCTGCGCCGCGGCCGGGTCGGCTTTGCCGGTCAGGTAGTCATCGATTTTCGCCTTGTCGGCATAGGCGTAGGCTATGCGTTCGAAACGCTCGTGCGGGATGCCTTCGCCTATGGTCGCGTCGATGCCGACTTTGGCGCCGGTCGGCACTACGCCGGGCGGCATGACGGCCAAGCTGGGGTCGAGTGGCTTGGCGCGCGCGCCCGGAATGATGAACACGTCGCGGTCGGCCTGCACGCGGGTGGCAATCGCCCATTCCACGTCCATGGGGTTGTGCACGTCGATATCCTCGTCCACCACCACCACGTGCTTGAGATCCATCACTGAAAGCGCCGCCAGCAGCGCATTCTTGCCTTCGCCGGCCTGTTTCCGGATCGAGATCACGGCATGCCAGAAAGCGCAGCCGCCGAGCGTGACGTTGATGTCCTTCACTTGCACGCCGGCGGTCCTGAGCGCGGCGCGGATCGCGGTGTAGCGGGTCGGCGCCGCGAGCCAGGTGTTTTCCCACGGCATGTGCAGCGCGTAATAGAGCGCGTCGCGGCGCATGGTGACGGCCTTCACTCTGACCAGCGGATTCCAGTGCAACCCGCCCATCAGGCGCGTGAACTCGCCGAAACGTCCTTCGGGCTGGGTCCAGCCGGTGGGCAGGATCTCGGCCTCGAGCACGATCTCGGCGTCGGCCAGGCAGGGCAGGTCTATGGTCTCGCACATCGCGAGTTCCACCGCTGCGCCGCGGATACCGCCCGCCACCGCCATTTCGTCGACGCCGAGCGGCGCGCGGAAACCCGAGCCCATGATCTCGAACGGATGGGTGCCGATGGAAATCGAGATCGGGCAGGGGCGCCCGGCCTCGAAGGCGCGCTGCGCGAACAGCCGCATGTTGTTGGGCGTCACGATGTCGATGCCGGTGAGATTTTTCTCTTTCACCATGAAGCGGTAAATACCTGAATTTATTCCATATTCAGGATCCCTCGCGATCGTGACGCCGGCCGTGATCATGGGGCCGCCGTCGTAGATCGAGGACATAGGGATGGGCAGGCTGTAGAGATCGACGGCGTCGCCGGTCTGGATGACCTGCTTGTGGGACGCGGTTTCAACGTACTTCGGCGGTATTGGATGATCGATGCCGCGCTGCAGTTTCTGCTCGATTTCCGGATAGGTCTGGCAGCCCATCGACATGATCGCGCGTTCGCGCGTGCGGATGATGCCGGAAACCACCGGCATGTCGTAGCCGATCACCTTGTGGAACAGCAGCGCCTTGTCCGACTGATCGACGAGCGTGGCGATGTGGCGGATGTCGACCGGCTGCCTGATGTCCACCAGTTCTTTTGCCTGGCGCAGGCGGTCGAGGAAGCCGCGAAAGTTTTCGTTGTCGTGCATGGGGTGTCCTTAAAGCGCATATCAAAAAGACCAAGACCGATGTAACCGCCGATGAACGCCGATGAACGCCGATCGAACCAACGACACAAGCTTTTGCCGTAAATTAGAACTAAAACATTAATAAAAACAATATGTTATTTTGAGATATGCGGCTGTACCCGCAACATGAAGCTCTAGCTTTTTATCGGCGTCTATCGGCGTTCATCGGCGGCTAATTTTTTTGATTTTATTACCGGCCCTTAATCCTTGACGGGTTCGCTGCGCATGCCTTGCCAGCGCGCGATTTTCTGGTGCTCGACGCCGAACAGGTCGAGCACCCGGCCTACCGTGTGATTGACGAGATCGTCTATGGTTTTGGCGTGGCTGTAGAACGCCGGCACCGGCGGAAAAATGATGCCGCCCATTTCCGTGACCGCGGCCATGTTGCGCAGATGCGCGAGGTTGAGCGGTGCTTCGCGTGTCAGCAGCACCAGGCGGCGGCGTTCCTTGAGGATCACGTCGGCGGCCCGGCTCACCAGGTTGTCGGAAAAGCCGTGGGCGACGGCGGCCAGCGTTTTCATCGAGCACGGCGCGATCACCATGCCCTCGGTGATGAACGAGCCGCTCGAGATCGCCGCGCCGACATCGCGCACGTTGTGGGTGACGTCGGCGAGTTTCGCCATCGCCTTGCGCGTGAGGCGGTACTCCTGCCAGGCGTTGAGCACGCCGGCGTCGGACACGATGAGATGGGTCTCCCAGCCGCCCAGGGCGCGCAGCGTTTCCAGGATGCGCAGGCCGTAGATCGAGCCGGTGGCGCCGGTGATGGCGACGATCAGCCGCTTCCGGGATGCGACGGCACGGGATTTTCTTTTTTCGGTCATTGGCCCTCCGCTTCTTTTTTCCAACGGAACAGATAGTTTTCCAGCGGTCTCAGCGCACCCATTTCGAGCGTCGCCATCATCACGACCAGCGTTAGGGTCCAGGCAAAGACCTGGTCGGTCTGGATCAGGTCGGCAGCCTGGCGCAGGCGATATCCTACACCGCTCGAGGAACCGAGGGTTTCGGCGACGAGCGAAACGCGCCAGCCGAAGCCGAAGGCGAGCCGCGCGCCGGAGAAGAAATAAGGCAGGATCGTCGGCAGGTAAATCTTCACCATGATTTTGCGGTTCGGCATGCGCAGCGTGCGCGCCAGCTCGATGAAATCGGCATTGACGGTGCGCGTGCCCTGCCAGACATTGGTAATGATGAGCGGCATCGCCGTCATGAACACCACGAATACGGTGGTCGCGTTGGAGATGCCGAACCAGATGATCGCGAATATCGCCCAGATCGCGGAGGACACGGTGTTCATCACCGGGATGATCGGCTCGAAGAACTCGCCGAGCCGCTTGTTGGCGCCGAACAGGATGCCGAGCGGCAGGCCGATGGCGGTGGCCAGCACGAAGCCGGCGCCGACGCGCCCGAGCGTGATGCCGAGGTTGGACCACAGCTCGCCGTTGCCGGCAAGGAATCTGAGGCTGTCCCACACCCGCGCCGGGCCGGGCAACACGTAGTGCGGCATGGTGAGCGAAATCAGCCACCAGACGCCGACGATCACCGCGACCAGCACCACGCGCTGGACTATGAGGGCGAGGCGCCACTTGCGCGGCGGCGTGCGGACGTGGATCTTGTCTTCGAGTACGGTGGGCATGACTAAAAAGAGTGAGGAGTGAGAAGTGAAGAGTGAAGAGTGAAGAGTGAAGAGAGGGTGAGGTCTGGCTGAAAGTTAAAAGATTTTACTCGTTACTCTTAACTCTCAACTCTCAACTCTCAACAGTTATTTCGGCGGCGCGGTGAAGTAGGTGCCACGGCCGCTCGCGACCAGCGCGCCGTCTTTGTCGTAGATGCTGGCTTCGGCCGTCGAATACTGGCTGCCCATCCGCACCACCCGTGCTTTCGCAATCAGGTCGCCCGGCATGGCGGCCTTGTGGTAATCGACGCGGATGTCGATGGTCGGCACCGGCCGTCCGAGCTGGGCGGCGAGGGCATAGTCGGCCGCCACGTCGATGATCGCGGCGAGTATGCCGCCATGGGTATAGCGCCGCTCGGGATTGACCACCCATTCTTCGCGCCAGGTCGCCTTGAGCTCGATGCCCGCATCGTCCGCTTTCAGCACGCTGAAGTTGAGCCATTGGTTGAACGGCCCGCGCGTGATCAGCTGCTGCAGTTTTTCCACGGTCACTTTTTCTTCACTCATTCATTGCCCCTTCAGATGGAGTGGATTCACGGGATTTTTCATCGCTGGTTTATATTTAAGAAACCGCTGCCCGCGGTTTCTTCGGCGACCCATTGCCGCAGCTGCTGCTGGTCGATCTTGTTGGTTCCGGCTAGCGGCAACTGTTCGAGAAAGAATACGCGCCGCGGATGCTGGTAAGCCGGGCCGTTGGCGAGCGCGAACTGCCTGATCTCGTCTTCCGAGACCGCGGCGCCTTCACGCGGCACCACGAAAGCGTACGGCACCTGGCCTTTCAACTCATGCTCGAACGGCATCACGTAGGCCTGGTGCACCGCCGGGTGACGCTCGAGCAGCGATTCGACTTCGATCGGAAAGATGTTCTCGCCGCCGCAGACGAACATGTCGTCGGTGCGGCCGACGAAATAGTAAAAGCCGTCCCGGTCGCGGCGGCAGACGTCGCCGGTGTGATACCAGCCATCCTGGATGCGTTTCGCGGTTTCCTCGGGCAGGTTGTGATAGGCGAGCAGGACGCCGGGATTCCTGACGAGGAGCTCGCCTTCGTCGGGAGTGGGTCCGCCGATCAGTTTTGCCTCCGTGCCGGCGTAAGGCGCGCCGATCGATCCCGGCGGACGCGGCTTGCCTTCGGGGTGCGGCCCGAGCGGCACCGGTCCGCCCTCGGTCACGCCGTAAACGACCAGCGGTTCGGCGTTGGGGAAGTGCTGTTTCAGCTCGCGCAGCAACTGCGGCGAGGACGGCGCCGAGCCCATCATCACCGTGCGCACCGATGAGGTGTCTATCCGGGCGAGCAGGTCTTTGCGCGCCAGCACCATCGACATCATCGTCGGCACGCCGGAGATGACGGTGCAGCGATAACGCCCGATGGCCTCGATATAGCGCTCGACGCTGAACTGGGGCAGCAGCGGCAGCGTGGCGCCCGCGGTAAACCCCTGCTTGACCGCATTCAGCGCGTTCTTGTGATAGAGCGGCGCGGCGACGAGGATCACGTCGTTTTCCGTGGTGCCCCGCGTGTGGGTGAGGATGCGGCGGCTCCAGTTCTGGCCGTAATGGGAGAGCAGCACGCCTTTGGGCCGCCCGGTCGACCCGGAAGTGTAAGGCTGTATCGCCACCGAGTCAGGCGCCGGCTCGAACGCCGTGAACGGCCCGGGGTCGAGAAAATGCCCGAAGCCGCCGGTTCCGTCGTCATCGATTTCGACGGTGCGCAGCCCCTTGGGGCACAAGCGGCGCAACGCGGACTCGGCAAAGACCATCCTGGCGCCGGCGTCGTGCAGTATGAAGGAAACCGCGTCGGCGGCGAGCTTGATGTTGACCGGAACAGGGACGACGCCGGCGCGCATTGCGCCCAGTACCGTCGCTACGAATTCCATGCGGTTCAGCGACAAGATGCCGATGCGGTCGCCGGCCGCCAGGCCCGCGCGCGCGAGCCCGCGCGCCACGCCGTTGCAAATCGCGTTGAGCTCGCGAAAACTCGTGACACGCGGTTGCGCCGGCGCGGAAAGATCGATGATGGCCGGCCGCGACTGGTGCGGGTGTTCGGCAAACAGCAGCCCGAGATTACCGGGATAGCCGCGCGGCTCAGGGCGTGGAACGGTCATCTTGACATCCGTGATTCGTGATTCGTGATTCGTGAGTCGTGAGTCGTAGAACCGATTTTCGTCAGTATCGGGGTTTTAAGAGCAGTCACCAGTTACCAGTCACCAGTCACCAGTCACCGTTTCTAAGGCGTGACGACGACCTTGCCGAAAACCTCGCGGCTTTCGATCAGGCGCAAACCCTCGGCGGCGCGCTCGAGCGGCAGCACTTCGTCGATGACCGGTTTCATCCTGCCCTGCTGGATGAGGTCCATCAGCGCCTTGAGGTTCTCGTCGTAAAAGCTGTTCGAGCCGATGATCTTGAGCTCGAAGCTCCATACATAGCGCAGGTCCTCCTTCGGGTCGTAGCCGGCGGTGGCGCCGCACACCAGGATCTTGCCGCCGCGCTTGACGCATTTCAAGGTGGGCGCCCAGGTATCGCCGCCGGTGAAATTGATGACGACGTCCACGCCGCCGTCGTAGCTGCGGCGCTGCGGCTTGCCGTATTTTTCGATCGCCCACTTGGAGAAATCCACCGCCTTGTAATTGATGACGTGATCGGCGCCGAGGTCTTTGAGGCGTTTGATCTTGTCGTCGCTGCTGGCGCAGGCGATCACTTCCGCGCCCAGCATCTTGGCCAGCAGGACGCAGCCGGTGCCGACGCCGCCGCTCGCGCCGAGCACCAGGACTTTCTCGCCTTTTTTGATGGTGTCGTGCGTGACGATCATGCGGTGCGCCGTGCCATAGGCGACGGGCAGCGCAGCGGCTTCTTCGAAAGTCACGCCGTCCGGCATGCGGATCAGCTGATGTTCGGCGACCAGGCACTGCTCGGCAAGCCCGCCGTGCATCATCTCGCCCATCAGCCCCTTGTCCTTGTTGAGCGGGTTGACCAGCACGCGGTCGCCTTTTTTCCACCCGTTGACGCCGGGACCGGTTGCGATGATTTCCCCGGCCAGGTCGAGCCCGATGATCATGGGCATGGGCACCTTGATGCCCGGCATGCCGCGCACCGTGAACACGTCGTGGTAGTTGAACGACGTCGCGCGGACCCTGATCACGACGTGGCCTGCGGTGGCTACGGGGTCGGGAAAGTCCGTCACGTACTGTAATTGGTCCAGGCCGCCATGTTCCCGCAGCACTACAGCTCTCATCACTTTCTCCAGTCTGATTGAATCGGGTTCAAAAACTTCGCCTGGCGGAGTTGCCGGCCGGCAAATCCGTAATTATGCAGCTTTTGTGTCAGCGCGTGCCCGTATAATGGCACCTTGGTATTTTGCGGGTGTCCATATTGTGAATTCCGGTGGCGGCACTGCCGCATCTGTTGCCGATCAGCGGACTGTTTTCGCGGTAGTGCTCGGCGCCACCGCCTCGCAGGTCGCATCGGCAATGGGCATTGCCATTTTCCCCGTCATTGCGCCGCAACTGGCGGCCCGGCTTGCCGTCGATGCGTCGCTGGTCGGCTACCAGATCAGCCTGCTGTTTGCGGCCGCCATGGCGGTGTCGCCGCTGGTCGGGACGGCGGTGCTGCGCTGGGGCGCGTGCCGCTCGATGCAGATCGCGCTGGCTTGCTGCAGCATCGGCATGGCGCTGGCCATCGCCGGCAATCTGTTTTTCATTGCCGCCGCCTCGGTTTTTGTCGGTGCGAGCGCGGCTCTGGTTGCGGCCGCCGCGGCGCATCTGCTGTTCCGGTTCGGCTCGCCGCAGCGCCGCAACCTGATTTTCTCGATCAAGCAAACGGGCGTGCCGTTCGGGTGGGCCGCGGTCGCGCTGCTTGCGCCCTCTCTCACGCTGAGCCTGGGCTGGCGCTGGGCGCTTGCCGTGGTGCTGCTCTACGGCGTGGTCATGATCATCGTCCTGCAGCGGGTGCGGGAGCAGTGGGACAATGACCGCGACCCGCGCGCCGCAACGCGAGTCCATGTATTGGCCGGCGTCAGGTTGTTGTGGGCTGTCCCCGCTTTGCGGCGCCTCGGATGTGCCGCGTTTTTCTTTTCGTTCGTGCAGCTTTGTCTCGGCACTTTTACCGTCACCTTGCTGGTGAAAGAAGCCGGCTACAGCCTGGTCACGGCCGGGTTCATGTTCTCGCTGCTCCAGGTTTCGGGAATGACCGGGCGCGTCCTGCTCGGCTGGATTGCCGACGTCACCGGCAGGAGCATCACGGTGCTCAGGGCGTCGGACCTGGTCGTCGCCGCCTGTTGTCTCATCGCCGCATTCATCAATGCCGCCTGGCCGCCGGCGCTGCTGGCGCTGCTCTACATCGTGTTCGGGGCGATGGCCTATGGCTGGAATGGTGTGATGCACGCGCAGGTCGCGCGTCTCAGCCCCAAGGGTATGGTGGGCGTCGCCACCGGGGGCCTGATGGTATGGATCTTTGCCGGCACGCTG
>Ga0299912_10002796_pt1 | contig 14286 bp, 12 predicted proteins | sample RVTome_2_FD_207667 | JGI IMG/M metagenome (GOLD analysis project Ga0299912, IMG submission 207667) | Soil microbial communities from uranium-contaminated site in the Upper Colorado River Basin, Wyoming, United States - RVT95D214 (version 2) ...
TCTATCGGATGGGTACTGATATTAAGAATTACTATGAGTATCAAACTAAGATTTACAAAGGATGGGATTCCAGAAATGAAGTCAATATAGATTTCAGCCAGATAACTGCCCTGAAAAACTATATGCTGATGAATCCTCCCAAAGATTCTACCGGGTATCGGGATACTACTGCAGGGAATTATAGAGTTGTTGGGAATCCCACCTTCAGCTTAGTCTCCTGGTTTGCTATGGGAGTATATTCTGACACCCTGAAACAGGATTCATCCAACGTAGTTTCAGGTGAGATCTGGGTGGATGAGCTCAGGATTACAGATGTGCGTAAAGTGCCAGGATGGTATTACACCGGAGGCGTTTCAACGAAGTTCGCTGATCTTATTAGCTTAGATTTTACCTTCTCGCGTAAAGACAGTGAGTTCAGAGATTTAGCAGATATTGATAATAAAGGGTCTGGAACTAATTCTACCAGTTTGGGGTTAAGATCAGGTATTTCTCTTGAGAAATTTATTCCCCCTTCCTGGGGCTTTAGCCTGCCTTTTTCTTTTAACTGGTCTAATGCTCTTGACTTGCCAAGGCTCAAACCCGGGTCGGATATCGTGCTCCCCACCGAACTGAGAAGCAGAGAACGAAGCGAGACCACATCTAAGAGCTTCAGCTTTTCACCCAGATTTATCCGTGAGACCAATAACTGGCTATTGAAACTTAGTCTCAAAAGACTCACTTTAAGTGAAAATTTATTTTATTCTCGCACAGATAGAAGAAGCCCAACAGTTCCTGTGGAAAAAACTGAAAATTATGGATTCGGATTAAAATATGATGCTACCCTCAAAAAAAATCTGACTATTTCCCCATTCAAAGGCTTGAAATCGGTTTTCCTTTTGAAAAAGCTTTCTTCTGAAACCATAAGCTTCCTTCCTACAAAACTTGTGTTTAACTCATCAGTTAAAGGGGCTAAATCTTTCTCGCTGAATAATGCCGGGAATGTAACCTCAAATTATGCCCGTGATTTCAGAGGCTGGATCGAGAGTTCGATGACTCCTTTGAAGACAGTAACTTTAGATTATAAATTTGAAACTTCGAGAGATATTAGAAATGATAAGGATATTAAATTCTCTTTCTTACCCAAGAAGGCAAAATTAGGAATTGAGTTAAGCCGGAGCCAGAATTTTTCAGTGAATTACCGACCCAAATGGATCGGGATTTTAGATCAGAGCTTTAGTTTTAACTCCTTCTATAAAGAGAATGCTGATCCAAAGCTATACCATGGATCAAGGGTGGTGGGGAATCAAGCCGCCAGAAATGCGAATTTTACCTTCTACTGGCAGAGAGTCTTCGGGATTTTAAAACCCAAGCCCACAGAAAAAAAAGAGGGGAAAGGGATAAACCCCTTGGAGATTGTAAGGGGCTTTGTTGGAAATTTAAGCCAGAACCTTTCAGCCCTTAGTATCAACTACCGCATAACCAAGACCTCAAGCAAAAGCGGGCTTTTAGCCCGACCATCCCTTTCCTATCAATTTGGATTTACTCATAAAACCGATGTGCCTTTAACTACCGGAACTGAAACCAAATCGGGTGGGCTGAATACCCAGTCGAGTTTAGACTTGAACAGTGGATTGAGGATTTCCTCAGACATCAATATCTCAAGCTTCAGGTATTCCAGGACAGTAATAAATACTTTAGGATCTGGACAGCCAAACGAGAATATCTCTAAAACCTTTCCGGATCTAAGTATAACCTGGGGAAGTCTGGAGAAAATAAAACTTCTAAAAAGATTTGCCACTTCTGCTTTTTATTCTTTTGGGTACAGGAAAAAAGTTGATGAGACACGGGATGGGGTTCAATATAAATTGAACAAAAGAGATATTTCCACAAGTTTTTCTCCAATGTTCTCGCTGAATATGACCCTTAAAAACGGGATACAAACAAGCTGGAAATGGGATAAACAAATTACTAAGAATCAAAATATCGCTCAACCGAATACAGGTATCAGCACCTCAAATTCTTATTCAGCCAATGCGGCCTATTCCTTTAGCGCACCAAAAGGGATAAAACTCCCCTTTCTGAAAAAGATAAAATTCCGCAGCAATTTAGCGGTAAGTTTGGAAATTTCCATAAAGCGAGATCAAAGTAAAAGCTCAGCCGTGGGTAACAAATTCGTGGTAACCGGAAATAATAAAAGTTTCTCGGTGGTGCCACGAGCAAGCTATAGCTTCTCTTCTCAGGTGAGAGGAGGGTTATCTGCACGCTGGATAGATACGAAGAATAATATAACCGGTGAAAAGAATCATACCCGGGAATTAAGCATCTGGGTTGAGTTTATCTTCTAAATCGGGTTTGGGATACAGTAATTTATCAAAGTATGAAAAGGAGAAGTAAACATTAAAAGATATAGATTAAGCTTAGGTTTTTTCCTTTTCTGCCTTTTAGTCGGGTTTAACTGTTCTTCTAATCCTCATTTTGAATTTAAAGGAGAAAGGGCTTATCAATATCTTAAAGTACAATGCCAGTTTGGTCCCAGAGATCCAGGCTCTTACGGGCATCAAGCTTTGAAAAAATATCTGCTTGACTTCTTCTCCGCATATACTAATTTAATTAAATCGCAGGATTTTTTATGGGAGGATACAATTGCGAACTTGAGATTGGAGCTGAGCAATATAATCGTCTCTTTTTATCCTGATGAAAAAGAAAGAGTCCTTTTATGCGCTCACTGGGATACCAGACCGTGGGCAGATAAAGACTCTGATCCGGCAAATAATTTCACTCCAATTTTAGGAGCAAATGATGGAGCTTCCGGGGTAGCAGTCCTTATGGAATTAGCCAGCATAATCTCTAAAAGAAAGCCCAGATATGGTGTGGATATAGTCTTTTTCGATGCTGAGGATTTTGGCTCAGATAAACATCCAGACAGGTGGTGTCTGGGCTCAAATTACTTTTCCCGGAATTTAGGAGAATATAAGGCATCTTTTGGCATTTTACTGGATATGGTAGGAGATAAAGACTTACAGATCTATAAAGAGGGTTATTCCAATAGATATGCTAAAGATATAGTTGAACTGGTCTGGAGAAAAGCAGAGAAACTTTCACTCTCAAATTTCAAACCGGAAATTAAACACTTCGTAATAGATGACCATCTTTTTTTGATCCAGGCCGGGATACCCTGTATTGATTTAATCGACTTTGATTATCCTTACTGGCATACCCTGCAGGATACCCCGGATAAGTGCAGTCCGGAAAGTCTGGAGAAGATAGGAAAAGTTTTACTCAAGGTTCTATACGATTGAAAAGAAAATGGATTTTTTTAGCTTTACCCCACAGGAATCAAAAGCCATAATCTTTCTTATAGTGGTACTTTTAATTGGTAGTGGTGTAACTGTCTATAAAAAATATCATCCGGATTTTGCCCCGGAGCTTTTGATAAAGAAAAATTTTCCAGAACAAAAGAAAGTTTTTGAGCCAGTAAAAAGTTCTGCAATTCCTGATAATATAGATTTAAAAATCCCGGATAGGAAGGTTAACCTCAATACCGCTACGCTGAAAGAGCTCGAATCTCTACCTGGAATCGGTCCAGAATTAGGTAAGAGGATTTTAGACTACCGGGAGAAGAAGGGAAATTTTTCTACAATAGACGAGCTTATAAATATAAAAGGGATCGGACCTAAAACCCTTGAGAAGTTAAGAACTCTTATTACTGTAGAATAATCCAAGAGGATAAAACTTGCGAGTTATCTCTGGTGAGAAAAAAGGGGAAAAGCTCTTCTCTTTAAAGAGAAGAGAGATCAGACCTACCTCAGATAAGGTCAAAGGAGCGATTTTTAATATCCTGTCCTATGGATTAGAATTCGGGCAACTGCTGGAAGGGAAGAAAGTCTTGGACCTTTTTGCAGGAAGCGGTGCTTTGGGGCTTGAGGCTTTGTCCAGAGGAGCAGAAGAAGTTGTTTTTGTGGATAATTCTTCTGCCAGTTTAAACCTTACCCGAAAAAACCTGAAAAAGCTTGGATTTGAAAATAAAGGTAAGATGGTTAAAAAAGACATTCTCAGATTTCTCAGAAGTGAAAATGAAATCACCTCTGGCGGATTCGATCTTATCTTAGCTGACCCTCCTTATGGAAAAGGACTCTGCCAGAAATTATTAGGGATTTTAGCGGAGAAGAGTTTTTTAAATGCAGACGGGATTCTGGTGATGGAGCATCATAAAAAAGAAAAGATAGAAGAAAAAAAAGATTTCTTGTTACTTCAAAAGAGAAAGTATGGGGATACCCTGATTTCCTTTTTTAAGAAAAAACCTATTAATGGTAAAAAGGAGCTTTTATGAAAAAAGCGATCTATGCCGGGACTTTTGACCCAATTACCAATGGACACTTGGATTTAATCCAGAGGGCTACGAATTTATTTGATGAACTGATAGTTGCAGTTACCTCTAAACCTAATAAAGCAACGCTTTTCTCAGCTCAGGATAGATTGAAGATGGTGCAGGAAAGTATTAAGGGTTTAAAAGGTGTGAAGGCTCAGCTTTTTTCTGGACTTTTAGCGGATTTTGTCTCTAAGAGTAAAGCGGTGGTAATAATTCGAGGTTTGAGAGCGATTTCGGATTTCGAATATGAATTTCAGATGGCTTTGATGAACCGTAAATTAGCCCCAGAGACCGAGACGGTATTTTTAATGCCCAGCGAGAAATATACCTATTTAAGCTCGACTTTGATCAAAGAGATCGCTCGTAACAAAGGGGAGATAAGTCGTTTCGTACCGGAGATTGTAGTAAAAAAGTTGAAGAATAAATTTGGGGTTAAAAGATAATTCAAAAGTTGATAGAGTATTAATCGTAGGGCAAGGCTTTAGCCTTGCGAAAAAAAAGAAGCAACCCTGAAGGTCCAGAATGGATATTGAGAGTTGCCCTACGAAAAACTGGTAAACCTAAAGGTTCACACTCCAAAAGCATACAAAAATTAAAAATCAGCTATAATTTTCGTTTGACAATCTAAAAAGGGGATGGTATTTTATCAAAATTGGAAGGAGTTTTTCGGAAAGGATTTTGTTGTATCCAAAATATTAAGATCTCCTTCTGCCATCAGGTTTAGAACCGGATGGGACAATCATAAATTGTAAATTTAGCTATGAGTCTGGATTCAATCCTTTCACTGATAAAATCTGATTTAGACAAGGTGGAACAGAAGTTAGAAGAATATCTTTCTTCAGATTCCCCTTTGATTTTTCAGGTGGCTCAGTATCTTCTGGAGCGAAAAGGGAAAAGGCTCAGGCCAGCTTTGGTTCTTTTGAGCTTTGATAGGGATAATAGTTCCAATAAGGATAAAGCCCTGGATGCGGCAGTGGCGGTAGAGCTAATCCATACAGCGACTTTGTTGCATGATGATGTTATCGATCAATCTACTACCCGCAGGGGGAAAGCCTCAGTGAATTACCGCTGGAGTAATTTAGTTTCAGTCCTTATGGGGGATTATCTATTAGCAAAGTCATTTAAGATCTTAGTTCAAACCGGACTTACTCCACTCCTTAAAGCTGTTTCTAAAGCTACTGAGAGTATTAGCCTGGGGGAGCTTCTGCAGATTCAGGAGCGAGGAAATTACAATTTGACGGAGAGAGTATATCTTAAGATTATAACAGATAAGACTGCTTCCCTTTTCTCAGTTGCCTGTAAGTCCGGAGCAATTGCCAGAGGTGTGGATGAAAAAACTCAGTATATCTACCAGAGGTTTGGTGAGGATTTTGGCATGTCTTTTCAGATAATCGATGACCTTTTAGATTTAGTAGGTGAGAAGGAGAAAACCGGCAAAGAATTGGGGAATGATCTTCAAGAAGGCAAGATCACCCTACCCCTGATCTATACCTTGGCTAATTCTGAGGATGGTAGCCGTGATAAAATAATGAAAATCTTAGAAGAAGGATATAAACCAGAACATTTCCCTCAGATCTGCTCCTTTGTCCAAAAAGAAGGTGGTGTGGAATATAGCCTAAAAAGAGCCCAGGATTTCGGCAATGAAGCTTTAGAATTAATCTCCGAATTGAATCCAACAGAATATAAAGAGGCGTTGAAGAAATTGGTTGATTTCATCTTGACCCGAGAGAAATAGATTTCTGTAATAGAGATCTGTAACAGACCACTGAAGATGTTTTTGGCAGTGGTTTTTTTATCCAAAAGAAAGGTATAGAGGATCAGAAAGAAGGGTATTCTTGAAACTGTGGATAGATTTTCAAACCCAAAATATAATTCTGCTTATTTTCATCTTTGCAGTTGCCTTGGTCCTGGCTTTTCTTTCCTATCGTTTTACATTACCACCTCTTAAAGCCAGGAAGAAAGTTTTGCTTTTAGTTTTAAGGTGGCTGGCTCTGATCAGCCTTTTTTTAGCTTTAGGTGAAGCTTTACTGGGGGTAGCAAAAAAGTCCTGGGAGAAGCCCAAGATTGCTTTACTCTTGGATTCATCCAGAAGTATGAATATAAAAGATAAGGTTATTACCAGAAAAGAGGTCCTGCAAAATCTTTTAGCGGAAAAAAGTTTTAAAGAGGTTCTATCTAAGGCTGAAATTCAACCTTACCTTTTTTCTGATAGTTTAGTTCCTTATGACCTTTCAGAAAAACTTCCTGTTTTTTCAGGTGAAGCCACTTCAATCGGAAATAACTTAGAAAAGCTCAATGAGGGTTTAAGAGGTAAAGAGTTTTCTACAGTTATTCTTTTCAGCGATGGAACTAATAACACTGGGAAAGACCCAATAGCCATTGCTCGAAATTATACTTTGCCTGTCTATACGGTAGGCATAGGTGAGTTTGTGCCTTTTAAGGATTTGAGCTTAGAAAAAGTTAAATATGATGAGATCACCTATTCCGGAGAGAATGATACCATTAAAGTTACCATAAAAAATCAGGGATATAAAGGGGTTAAAATTCCTGTTCTTCTGCAGGAGAATAAAAAAGTTTTAGCTCGCAAAGAATTATTATTTAATATCTCAGGCGAGCTCCAGGAAACTGAACTGGTATTTGAACCAGAAGAGGAGGGGATACATAGATACCAGGTGGTAATCCCTAAAGTTGAAGGGGAAAGTTTTCAGCAGAATAACCTTGAAAACTTCACTCAGAAAGTTCTCAAGAAAAGGTTCAATCTTCTTTTAGTGAGCCAGAGCTTGAACTGGGAATTCAGTTTCCTCAAAAGGTTATTAAATCTAAACAAAGATATAACTTTTGAGACTCTGGTCTTCTCAAAATCTGGAAAACCTCTTTTGTCAGAACTTTCCCAGAGTAAAAAGATTGAAGATTTTGACCTTTTAATCGTTTTGGATTCCCCTCAGTTTTTAATACAAAATCAAAAAGAAATTAAAAACCTTTTGCAGAAAAAAGGAATTTCGTTTTTGCTCTTAGTGGGTGAAGAGTTCTACAAAAGGAAAGAGATATTAAGTGGTTTTGATTTCCTTCCCTTTGAGATAATAAAAGAAAAGAAACCTCTGTTTCAGAATTTCAGCTTGAGCCTTTCACCGGAGGGGGAATTTCATCCCTTAACCCAGCTTTCAGAAGAGTTAGAGGAAAATCTTTTTCTCTGGACAAATCTTCCTCCTTTTGAGATGATGATACCCCTCAAAGAAAAAAACGGAGCTAAGGTACTGACACTGGTTAAAACAGGGGAGGAGAATTTGCCCGCAATAATAATCAGGGAATTGGAAAAGGGGAAAATAGAGGTCCTGGGCTTATCCCCTTTATGGAAATGGGATTTTTTGCTCTGGGGGGTTGAGGAAGATAATTCAGCCTATAAAAAATTCTGGGAGAACTCCTTCAGATGGCTTCTATCCCGAGAAGATCTGGAGAGGTTTAAAATCTATACGGATAAAGCAGTCTATAAAAGGGGTGAGGAGATAAAATTTACCTCCAGAGTTTTCGATGAAAGTTATCAAAAGATCAAAGGGGCAGAGATAAAAATAAAGGTTTATCCAAAAGGGAAAGAAGCTGATTCATTACTTTTCAACCTTATGTCTGAATATGGTGATTATTATTACACTCTTTCTTTTTTACCTCCAGGAGAATATTTCTTTAAAGGAGAAGCCAGAAAGGAGGAGTTTGTTCTGGGAAGTTATTCAGGTAAATTTGAGATCGAAGATGTAAGTTTAGAGGATGAGGATTTAAAGCCAGACAAAGAACTTCTTAAAGAGATTGCCCTGCTTTCTGGAGGTGATTATTCTGAGCCAGATGATTTTGCATCACTTCTAAAAAGGCTAGATCTGGAGAAAAAGCCCAGGCTTAAAATAAAGGAGATAACACTCTGGGATAAACCGCTACTTCTATTCTTCTTTATTTTCTTTCTATCTTTAGAATGGTTCTTCAGGAAAAGATTTCAGCTTTTATGATCTTGAGACTAACACTCCAGCTAATCTCAGGCACAGCATTAAGCAGTCTGGTCTCTATTTTAGCTTACAAGTTTAAACTTCTAACCCTAGATGGGGCCTTATCTGCCTTTCTTTTAGGCAGTATCATCTTTGGAACAGGAGGGGTTTGTTTTGCTATACCTTTACTTTTTTTCTTTTTTTCATCCAGTTTACTTTCAAAGTATAAACAGGGGAAGAAAGCAGAGTATAAAAATATTTTTGAGAAAACTGGAGCCAGGGATAAAAATCAGGTGTTAGCTAATGGCAGTTTAGCCGGAGCCTTAGCTTTTGTTTATTTTATATTCCCCAGTTCCCCCATCTACTTTGCTTATTTAGTTACTTTAGCTGCTGCCACAGCTGATACCTGGGGAACTGAAATAGGGATTCTATCTCCTTCTGCACCTTTATCTCTAAAAAGTTTTAAGAAAGTTGCTCCAGGAAGCTCTGGTGGTGTAAGTCTACTGGGAACTTCAAGCTCATTTTTAGGTTCTTTCTTTTTAGTCTTGAGCGGATTTATTCCGGGAGTTTCTCCTTTTCCTTTTAGACTGAAGATTTTTGTTCTGATAGTTTTAGCTGGTTTATTAGGCTCCCTTATTGACAGTCTTTTGGGAGCATATCTTCAGGCTCAGTATCTTTGTCCGGTTTGTAATAAAATAACCGAGAAAAAATCTCATTGTAACCTGGAAACCAAGAAAATCTTCGGGATTTTCTGGCTGAATAACGACTGGGGGAATTTTTTTTCCTCAATTTCTGGAGTTTGCTTATTTTTTATATTGCAAATTTTCTTTTAATCTTTAGATTTAGGAGCAAGAAAAAGTTTGGCTTTTAAAACAGGAGTAGAATATGACTAGAATAAAAAGATGTTTTGCCCGGGAGGTTCTTGATTCGAGAGGGAATCCCACGGTTGAAGTCGAGGTGGAACTAAAGAATGGAGCTTTTGGAAGAGCCATAGTTCCCTCTGGCGCTTCAACTGGTGTGCATGAAGCTCTGGAGTTAAGGGATGGGGATAAAAACAGGTATTCAGGCAAAGGGGTTAAAAAGGCGGTGGAGAATGTTAATAAGAAGATCGCACCTAAACTTATCCGGTCAAAATTGAACACCTTTGATCAGAGGAAATTAGACAATTTCCTTTTAGAGTTAGACGGGACTGAGAATAAAAGGAACTTAGGTGCCAATGCTATCTTAGGGGTTTCTTTAGCTGTGGCTAAAGCCGGTGCCACCTCTAAAAAGATGCCTTTTTATGAATATTTAGGAGGTAGAAAAGCAAAGCTCCTTCCGGTTCCCCAGATGAATATTTTAAACGGTGGTTCACATGCGGATAATAATTTAGATATCCAGGAGTTTATGATCATTCCGGCAGGCGGTTTTTCTTTTAAGGAGTCTCTCCGAATGGGCGTGGAGGTATTCCATAATCTTAAAAAGGTCCTAAAGGAGAAGAAATTTAACACTGGAGTGGGGGATGAAGGTGGATTTGCACCAAACTTAAATTCAAATGAGGAAGGGTTTCAGGTAATCTTAGAGGCTATTGACCGGGCTGGATATAGACCGGGCGAGGATATCTTCTTAGGGATAGATTCGGCCGCTTCCGCGTTCTACGATCCGGATGAAAAACTTTATAAATTTAAAGCCGAAGGAAGAAGATTTTCCAGTTCAGAGCTGATCCATTACTATAATGACCTTATAGATAAATATCCCCTTATCTCAATCGAAGATGGTTTAGCAGAAGATGACTGGAAAGGCTGGGTAAAAATGACCGAGAAGTTAGGAAACAGAATCCAGGTAGTCGGAGACGATATTTTCGTGACCAATCCAAAAAGGTTAAGATTAGGAATTGAGGAAAAAGCCGCTAATGCTATCCTGATAAAACTGAACCAGATAGGGACTCTGACCGAAACTCTGGATACCATTCAGATGGCTAAAAAGGCAGGGTTTAATACGGTGATCTCTCACCGTTCCGGAGAAACGGAGGATACTACTATTGCGGATGTGGCAGTAGCTGTCTCTTCTGGTCAGATAAAGACCGGCTCCTGTTCAAGAACTGACCGGGTATGTAAGTATAATCAGCTTCTGAGAATTGAGGAAAACTTAGGCAAAAGAGCACTTTATGCCGGGAAAAACATCTTCTATGGTTTGGGCAGGGGGAAGTCACAATGTTGAATAATAGAAAAAAAAGAAATCCAAAAGAAAAAGACTTTATAAACAGATTTAAAAAGGATCCTCTTCTCCGGAGGAAAATTTTGAGACGTCTTATTTTACTTTTGTTTCTGGCTTCAGTTTTCTATCTCTATTTTGGCGGGAATTATGGCTTTTTCAGACTTCTATCTCTTAATAAAGAGAAGGGGAGTATAATCCTGGAGACTAAAAGGCTTCAGGCACAGAATATGGATTTGGAATTAGAAAAAGAGAAACTCAAGAACGACCCTTTCTATATTGAGAAGGTTGCCCGTGAGAGATACGGGATGGCTAAGGAAAATGAGGTTATCTATAAATTCATTCAGCCTCAGGATAGTTCCTCCACCCTTGTGCCGAAAGATAAAAGATGAGTCTGGTCAAGACCGAAGGGATAGTTTTAAAGAGCTTGAAGTACGGTGATTCCTCGAACATTTTTACCCTTTATACCAGAGATTTCGGGAAGATAAAGCTATTAGCCAAGGGGATAAAAAGAAGAAAAAGCAGAACCCCTCCCCTGGGATATTTTTCGTTATCTGAGATAGTCTTCTACAAAAAGGAGAAAAGTGAACTTCATCTTCTTTCTTCCGGGGAAACCCTGAAGAATTTTTCGGGTTTAGGCAAAAGCCTAAATCGTTTTTCCTGGGCATCAGCTGTGGCTGAGCTTCTGGATCAATTGATAAGCGGTGAAGAGCTTAACCAGAGGGTTTTCAATTTAAGCCTGAAAACTTTATCCCGGATGGAAAATGTTGATGAATCAAATTTAGAGAAAATCTTCTGGAGTTTTGCCCTGAAGCTTTTTTCAAATTTAGGGTATAAGCCTAAACTGGATGCCTGTGTAAGGTGTGGGAAGGAGATAAAAGAAGAAGAGGTTTTCTTGAGCCCAGAAAGAGGTGGGGTTATTTGTCACAACTGTACTAGAGAAGAGGAATATTATCTTAAACTCGGTCGAAAAGCCTATCTTTCTGCCAGACAACTTCTATCCCTGGATATTAACAAAATCGATAAAATCCCCGTAGATAAGGAAAGTTTAAAAGAGATCGAGGATTTAGTTAAAAGCTTTATTCGTTATCATACCGGGGCAAAGGATTTGAAAACTCTGGAGTTTATAAGACGATTAGAAGATTAATCAGATTAATATTGTTACTTTGGAAATAAAACAGTCCCGTAAGGGATCCACAGGATGATAGGACAGGAGGCAAGGTGTCAAATAAAGAGAATCAAGATTTGATGGATAAATTGGTCTCTTTGTGTAAAAGAAAAGGTTTCATCTTTCAGTCCAGTGAAATCTATGGTGGGATTAATAGCTGCTGGGATTATGGCCCTTTAGGGGTTGAGCTTAAAAATAATATCAAACAGAACTGGTGGAAAAGTATGACCCAGTTCCGGGATGATATCGAAGGGCTGGATGCCTCGATTTTAATGCATCCTTCGGTCTGGATTACCTCAGGCCATGTGGAATCTTTTGCTGACCCGATGGTTGACTGCAAAAACTGTAAGATGAGGTTCAGGGCAGACGAGATATCCGGTAAGAAATGTCCAAACTGTGAAGGAGAGCTGACTGATGCCCGGCAGTTCAATCTGATGTTCAAAACTCATATGGGACCGGTGGAGGATGAAGCTTCTGTGGTTTATCTTCGCCCGGAAACTGCTCAGGGTATCTACGTTAATTTTTTAAATGTCTTAGCCCCTTCCAGACAAAAACTTCCCTTTGGAATCGCCCAGATCGGGAAGGCTTTCAGGAATGAGATCTCTCCAGGAAATTTTATCTTCCGCTCCCGCGAATTCGAGCAGATGGAGATGCAGTTTTTCATCCATCCAAATGAAGACGAGAAATGGATCGAATACTGGAAAGAGGAGCGGATGAAATGGTATCTCAACTTGGGGATAAAAAAAGAGAATTTAAGGTTTCATCAACATGATAAAAAGGAATTAGCTTTTTATGCCAAGACCGCTTATGATATTGAATATAATTTCCCCTTTGACTGGAAAGAGATTGAAGGGATTCATAACCGCACTAATTATGACCTTTCCAGACATACTCAGGCAACTGGTAAAGACCTATCTTATTTTAATGATCAAACCAAAGAAAGATTTATCCCTTATATCATCGAGACCTCAGCCGGGGTAGACCGCTCTATGCTGGTCTGTTTAGTAGATGGTTTCTATGAAGAGGTGGTCAAAGGTGAGGAGAGGACAGTTCTAAGATTAGACCCAAAGATTGCTCCAATCAAAGCCGGGATTTATCCTTTAGTTAAAAGGGATAATATGCCAGAGGTGGCAAAGAAGATCGAAGATATATTAAGACCTCATTTCAAAGTTTTCTATGATGAGGGTGGTGCCATAGGCAGAAGATATAGAAGGCAGGATGAGGCAGGAACACCTTTTGGCATAACCGTTGATTCCCAGACCCTGCAGGATGAAACCGTGACTTTGCGGGAAAGAGATTCGATGGAACAGATAAGGGTGAAGATTGACGATTTGGTTACTATTTTGAATAAGAAGATATGGAGAATTGGATAGTAGACAGTAAACATCATACAGGGGAAAAGCGTAGGGGCGACCCTCGTGGTCGCCCGAATTGGGTAGTAGGTTATAGGAGTGCATTAGCTTGCTAATGCAAACAAAGTAGGTCAGGCATGCCCGTAGGGCTTCTTGACAAAATAGATAATTACTTAAATCTGGAGTGTAAACCTTTAGGTTTACAAACAAGATAAAACTAAAGTTTTATACTCCATATTATGAAGAGAGAAGGTTCAAATATGAAACCCACTGAAGAGCTAAAAGAGGAACATAAAGTTATACTTAGGATGTTGAAAATTTTAGAGAGAGCTGCACAAGATTTAGAGGAAGGAAAAAAGGTTCCTGCAGAAATCTTCAAGAAAGCGGTTGATTTCATAAGGAATTTTGCAGATAGATGTCATCACGGTAAAGAAGAGAATACCCTTTTCCCGATGATGGAGAAATACGGGATTCCCAGAGAAGGGGGTCCTCTGGGGGTTATGTTATATGAGCACACTTTAGGCAGAAATTTCGTTAAAGGGATGGCAGAGGCAGATGAGAAATATGAAAAAGGGGACAAATCCTCCATTGAAGATTTAATTAAAAATGCCAGAGGCTATGCTGGACTTTTAGCCCCGCATATTTTTAAAGAGGATAATATCCTCTACCCGATGGCAGATAGAAATATCCCTGAAAAAGAGCAGAAAGTTTTGGAAGAGAAATTTGAAAAGGTGGAAAAAGAGGTTATGGGGGAAGGAAAACATCACGAGTATTTGCATCTGATTGAGGAGTTGGAGAAAAGGTTAGGTTTGGCTTGATTTGGAGTATAATGCTTTAGCTTTATCTCTTTTTTGATAAACCTAAAGGTTTATACTCCAGAATTTATAGGAGGTTTAGTGACTGTCCGAGAGATGACAAAAGAAGATATCGAAAGCTCGATTAAGCTTTCTAAAATGGTTAGAGAAAAAACCTGGGAAAAGTATGAAAAAGAGGTTTATTCCAGAGAGCTTTTGGAAAAAGAGCTTGAGCTCTATTCTTATGATACTTTTTTAAGATTTATCGGGGATGAAAATAAATGTGGCTTTGTAGCTGTAGAAAATGAAAAAATAGTAGGCTTAGCTATTGGAAAACTCGATACAGGCGGGCTTTCTGACCTCTCCTGGATCTGCACAGCCATAGAAGAACAGGGCAAGGGGATTGGTAAAAAACTGATTAGTAAAGTCGCAGACTATTCGAAAAAAAAGGTTGTCATAAGCT
>Ga0299912_10002797_pt1 | contig 14285 bp, 13 predicted proteins | sample RVTome_2_FD_207667 | JGI IMG/M metagenome (GOLD analysis project Ga0299912, IMG submission 207667) | Soil microbial communities from uranium-contaminated site in the Upper Colorado River Basin, Wyoming, United States - RVT95D214 (version 2) ...
ATGTATCACAACAACCTTATATACTCTAGCGGCCATGACGGTTGGTCGCTAGAAAAAAACGACACAGATTGGAGTGATCCGAAAAGCATTCTTAACCCATTGCTTTTTTTGACCGTTCAGAATGCTTGAAAAGCTTGAATTGACCCCGATCCAACAGGCCGCCAAACAGCGTCAATAGGGGCGGGATGATAAACAAGGTGAGAATCGCTGACAGCATCAGTCCACCGACAACGACAGAGCCCAGCCCTCGGTAAAGTTCTGATCCGGCGCCGGGGAATACTACCAACGGCAGCATCCCGACTACGGACGTCAGCGTCGACATAAAAATGGGGCGGATGCGGTTTTGCGTTGCGGCGACGATGGCGGCTTCCAATTCCATGCCGTCGGTACGTTTGTGGTACAGCGTTTGATGGACGATCAATATGGCGTTGTTCACCACGATGCCTACCAAAATGATGAAGCCCAGTAGCGTCAGCATGTCCAACGATTGGGGGGTGAACAGGTTCATGATGCCCAGCCCCAATACGCCGCCCGCCGTGGCCAGCGGCACGCTCAGGACAATGATGAACGGATAGAGGAAGCTTTCAAACAGCACCGCCATTACCAGATACACGATGGCGATGGCGAGCAGCAGATCGAACATCATCGCCTTCCACGTCAAGTTCAACTGATCCGCCGTGCCTGCCAAACGAATGCGTACGCCATCGGGCAGCCCTTCATCGCGTAACGGCTGAGCGACATGCTCGGTAATCAGTTCAATGGCGGTTTCCAGGGGGATCGTATTCGATGGACGTACCTGAAGCGTTACGGTGCGTTCGCGTTCGATATGGCGAATTTCAGTGGGACCGGACGTAACCACCACATCGGCTAAGGAACTGACCGGGACAATCGTACCTGCGCTGGTTACTACCGGCAGGTTGCCGATGCCCTGGGTCTGCACGATTTTTTTGTCCGGACCGCCAAGGGTCAGATCGATGCGTTGCCCATCCACCGAGATTTCCGCAACGCGTAAGCCATCATTGAAGGCATCTACGGTCTGGCTGAAATCGCGCACGGTGACGCCATTGTCGGCCATGCGCACCGGATCGGGGATGACGCGGATTTCGGGTGCGCCTAACTCAAGTCCGGGGCGGGGGCGCAGTTGGGTACCTTGTTCGCTCGGCATAACGGCATTGATCAGACCGGTGGCTTTTAGCGCCACAGCCAGCACCACTTCCAAGTCGGGGCCAGAGATGTTGACGTCAATGGAGCGGCCACTGCCGATGCCGCGTCCAAACAGTGACGGTTGGGTAATAAATCCAAAAGTGCCGGGCTCTTTAAAGATCGGCTTGCGGATGATGGGGATCAGTTCCGCCACCCGGTCGGCTTCTACCGCGCGGGCGCCGACGAAGGTGGTTGTCGGGCGGGCAATGAAGAAAAAGTCCGCCATTTTGGGCGGTTCTCCAGGTTTGCTTTCCGGTCCCGTTTCACTGGCCCACAGGTGCTTGACAGCCGTTTCTATTTCTTGTGCGGTCTGGGCGGTGGTTTCCAAATTGTATCCTGGCGGCGGCATGACGATGCCCATGATTTGGTTGCGGTTGCCTTCGGGCAAGTATTCCAGCTTTGGCAACATGCCCCACGTCACCACTGCCGCGCCGAGGATCAGCGAGCCAACCACCATGGCGGCCTTGGGGCGGTTATGGGCAACGGAGTGGGTGAAGGCGACGATATAGGCCGTAAAGCGGCTGGCCCAAGCGTCCAGAGCCTCCAGTTTCTTGATTTTTCTCGCGTCGGGCAGGTTGACCAGCAGGCGATTGGCCAGTGCGGGAATGACCGTCACCGCAACAATCAGCGATAAGGACACCGAAACCGATATGGCCACGGCGATGTCGCGGAACAATTGCCCCGCTTCCAATTGCATGACGAGAATGGGCGCAAATACCAGCACGGTGGTCAGCACCGACACTAAGACTGCGCCCCACACCTGTGCAGCACCTTGGTATGCCGCTTCACGCGGCGATTGGCCTTCTTGGCGCAGGCGGAAGATGTTTTCCAGCACCACGATGGCGGCATCCACCACCATGCCCACTGCGAAGGCAATGCCTGCCAGGGAAATGACGTTGATGGATCTGCCCATGGCCGCCATGGCGACAAACGCGCCGATGACCGAAACGGGAATGGCGATGGCAATGATCAATGTTGCTGCGCCGGACCGCAAAAACAACAGCAAGATCACCGCCGCGAGCGCGCCGCCCATCCAGATGTTTTGTTTTACCAAATCGATGGCGGAACTGATGTAGATGGTTTCGTCGTATACTTGGTCTAAAATCAAGCCTGCGCGTTTCAGAGGGCCATCATTCAATTCTGTTACCGCGGCGCGCAGTTCGTCCATGATTTCCATGACGTTGGCGCCGGTTTCACGCTCCACATTCATCGCCATGGAGGGAACGCCGTTGCGTCGGATGTAAGCGGTGGGTTCTTTGTGACCTAACGTGACTGTGCCCAAATCGCGCACCGTGACGCGCGATACCGCGCCGGAAAGCGGGTCTTTGATGGAGCGCACCACCACGTCTTCCACCTGTTCGATGGTCGTCAGTTCGCCTTCGGTGCGCACGGTGTAGCTGCGTTTGCCTTCGTCAACTTTACCTGCCGTAGCGCTGGAATTGGCGCTGCGCAGCGCGTTGACGACTTCGGAAACGGTCAGTGAATAAAACGCCAAACGTTCAGGGTCCACGGTGACGCGCATTTCTTTTGCCGTGCCGCCATAGACGTTCATTCCCGCGACGCCGGTCACGCGCTCTAAGCGGTCTTGGATGACGTTTTCGACAAAATCGCCATAAGTGTGGATATCGTTGATGGGCGTATCCTTGCCCTTAAGCGTGAACCATGCAATCGGCGTATCTTCGCTGCCTCGGGTCGCCAGGGTGGGGTTGTCGACTTCGTCGGGATAACCGGAAACGCGATCTAAATTGTTGGCGACCAACAGCAAGGCTTTATCCATGTCTTGACCGACGCGGAATTCCAACGTCACCGTGGCTTGACCGGTTTGCGCCTGACCGCTGATTTCCTCTAGGCCTTCCAATCCGCGCAGTACGTCTTCTTGGCGGTTGAGAATTTCGCGTTCCACCTCGGCCGGAGCAGCGCCGGGCCAGTTGGTGCGCACCGATAGCGTGGGCTTGCGAATGTCCGGGGTCAATTGGATGGGGATCGTGTCTAAGGCGACAAGCCCGAACATCACCACCATCAAAACGGCGGCGATGACGGCGATCGGTCTTTCGATGGCGATGCGAATGATGTTCATAACGCGGGCCTATTTTTTCGTTTTTTGCGTCTGAACGGCTTGGCCGGGTGTCAATCGTTCGTTGCCACGCACCACGACTTCGTCGCCGGGGTTAAGGCCAGTGCGCACGACGAAGCGTCCGCCCACGGCTTCGCCCAAGTCGACCGGGCGCAGATTGGCCGTGCCGTTGGTTACGATAAATACCACACGTTGTCCGCCTTTGTTCAGCACCGCATCTTTGTGTACGGTCACGACTTCCTGCATGGGGCCGGAAGGAATAGAGATGGATACGCTTTGGTTTGCTGCTGCATTTTGGCCCAGCGCGTCTTCAGCGGGGCTGAAGCGGACCTTGCGGGTGCGGGTCAGTGGATTTTCTTCGGGCACCTGGGCGCGTACCGCGGCGAAGCGTTCTATGCCGTCTGCACCGATGCCGAAACTCACCATCGTGCCCGGCGTCAAGGCTTGGACGCGGTCTGCAGGCACATCGGCTTCGACTTCCATGCTTAGATCGTCGACCAGGCTTAACACCGGTTCTCCTACATTGAGATAAGTGCCCACGGCGGTGAGCGTCGCGGTGACTACGCCGGCGTATGGCGCTTTGACACGAGCGTTGGCCAGATCGATATCCGCCAGATTGAGGTTGGCCTTGGCCACCGACAAATCGGATGCGCCGCGTGCGGCGCTGCTTTCGGCCTTGGCCAGTTCTTGTTGAGCATCCTCAAAACGTGCAGGGCTAAAGGCGGATGATTGGCGCAAGTTTTCCAAACGCTGCAATTCCTGACGGCGCAAGGTTGCTTGGGCGCGGGCGTTGGTCAGATCGGCCTCGGCGCTTTTCACTTCGGCGGCGCGCAGTTCGCGAGACCATTTCAAGGAATCGGTCGCCAGCACGGCCAGCACGTCGCCCGCTGCAACGCGATCGCCGACATGCACGTGCATTTCTTGGACCACGCCTTTGATCAATGCCGATACGACGCCGGAATTTTGCGCCACCAAACGCCCGATGACGGGTACATTCTGGCGGGCCTGTTCCTTGATGACGGCATCGACATCAACCGTGACGGCGCTCTTGTCGCTCGCCTTGGTTTGTTGGGCAAAGCTAGGGACGTGGAAGAATGCCGACGCACCCCAAACGAATGCGCACAGGGCGACGGCTGATATTGTGCGTCTAACGATCATCAATTGCACTCCAAAAGCCCCCAATTCCCTGGCAAAGTTGTATGGCGCACTCGGATCGTTGGTCAAGCTGCGAATTGTAACTCAATGTAACCAAGTAGCTTATAATGTATCAGCATATGTGGAGATTTTAAGACTGTGAGTACGCTTTTATACACCCATCCATCGAGCCTGAGGCACGACACTGGACCGGGCCATCCGGAAAGTATCGAACGTCTTGAGGCGGTACTCGCGGCGCTGGGTGAGGCCGCCTTTGATGCATTGGTGCGGCGTACGGCTCCGCGAGGCTCGGTGTGGGATATCAAGCGCGTGCATGATGATGCGTACATGCAGTCCGTGTTTGCCGCTGTGCCGGATCATGGGTTCGCCAGTTTGGATGCCGATACAATTCTATCGCCGGGTTCCGGCGAAGCGGCGTTGTTTGCCGTAGGCGGGGCATGTGCGGCGGTGGATGCGGTGGTGGGCGGCGAGGCGCAAAATGCATTTTGTGCTCTGCGCCCGCCCGGCCACCATGCCGAGCGCGATCATGCAATGGGCTTTTGCCTGTTCAACAATGTGGCCATTGCGGCATTTCATGCATTGGAACTGCCGGGTATTCAGCGGGTGGCGGTGATGGATTTTGACGTTCATCACGGTAACGGCACCCAGCAGGCGTTTTGGGATCATGAAAACTTGCTGTATACGTCCACCCATCAGATGCCGTGTTACCCCGGCACCGGGGCGGAGCGCGAGCGCGGCGCGTTCGGCAACATCGTCAATGCGCCGCTGCCGCCGGGTGCGGGTAGCGACGATTTTCGCGATGCCTTCGGTTTCATTCGTCCGGCAATAAAAGATTTTGCACCGGATTTGGTGCTTATTTCCGCTGGATTCGATGCTCATGAAGCCGATCCGCTGGCCCAGTTGAACCTTACGGAAGAGGATTTTTCCTGGATAACGGAACAATTGATCGCCATAGCCCATGCCAGCGCAGGCGGTCGTATCGTTTCGGTGCTGGAAGGCGGTTATGACTTGCATGCTCTAGCCCGCTCTGTCCAGGCGCACGTGACGGCCCTGATGGCGGCATAAGGGCCAGCTTTAGGCTTGCCCCGCTGGAACCAGGGCTCTAGAGTTTGGGCAACACAACAAGGCAGGTACCGATGGCAGACAACACCCCGGAAATTCCCAAAGACATTCAAAAGCTTAGTTTTGAGGCGGCGCTGGCGGAGCTTGAAGCGATCGTGCGCGATTTGGACGATGGGCGCGGCGAGTTGGAAGGGGCGATTAAGGCCTTCGAGCGCGGCACCCTTTTAAAACGCCATTGCGAAGCCAAATTGAAAGAAGCCGAGGCGCGTATCGAAAAGATTTTGCCCGGTTCAGGTGGCGCGCAAGACCTTGAAACGGTGGAGTTCGAGTGACCGTGAACACGCCCTTTAACCTAGACGCCTTTAAAGTGCGTCTGAACCAAGACGCCGAGTTTGTCACCCGCGCGCTGGACACGCTGTTACCCGAAGACGATGGCCCTGAAGGCCGCCTGATGGAAGCGGTGCGGTATGCGGCGCTTTTGGGCGGTAAGCGAGTACGTCCGTACTTGACCATCCGCACGGCAGCCTTGTTTAACGTCGATCCCAAGTGCGTGCTGCGTGCGGCTGCGGCCATTGAAATGGTGCATTGTTATTCGCTGGTGCACGACGATCTTCCGGCCATGGACAATGACGATCTGCGCCGCGGTCAGCCGACCGTTCATGTTAAATATGATGAAGCCACAGCGATCTTGGCTGGAGACGCCTTATTGACGCGGGCATTTGAAGTTCTGGCTGAAGAGCAAACCCATCAAGACGCCACGGTGCGCGCCGAACTGGTATTGGAGCTGGCGCGGGCGTCGGGCCCGTTCGGTATGGTCGGTGGGCAGATGTTGGATTTGGTGGCGCACCAGCACGATCTCGATATGAATGAAATCGCACGACTACAGCGTTTAAAAACCGGTGGGTTAATCAACTTTGCTTGTTTGGCAGGCGCAATTTTGGGCAAGGCGTCCGACAGCGCGCGCCAGAAACTGCATGGCTACGCCCATGATCTGGGGTTGGCGTTTCAGATCGTAGATGATCTGCTCGATCACGTGGGGGATGAGGCCGCAGTGGGCAAGCGTATCGGTAAAGACGATGCCCAGGGCAAAGCGACGTTCGTTTCTTTGATGGGCGTGGAGGGCGCGCGCGATCAGGCTCGCCGTCTTGGCGATCAGGCCATAGAGCACCTTGAAATTTTTGAAGAAAAGGCCGACCCTTTACGGGATATGGCGCATTTCGTGGTTAACCGCGTCGCTTAAGTGCGCTATAGGACAGCAAAACGAAGGAAATACCGTGAGCACCATGGACGTGAACTCGGGTGGGCAAACACCGATTCTGGACAGTCTTGAAGGCGTCGCCGATATGCGTGCGCTGGACGTGGATCAGTTGAAAACCTTGTGCGACGAAGTGCGCGACGAGACGGTGCGTAATGTTGCCTTCACGGGCGGTCACTTGGGCTCTTCGTTGGGCGTGGTGGAATTGACCGTGGCCCTGCACCATGTGTTCAACACTCCGGATGACCGCTTGATCTGGGATGTGGGTCATCAGTGTTATCCGCACAAAATTTTGACCGGCAGGCGTGAACGCATGCGCACCCTGCGTCAAGGCGGCGGTCTTTCGGGTTTTACCAATCGTTCGGAAAGTGAGTTTGACCCCTTCGGTGCGGGGCATAGCTCGACGTCGATTTCCGCCGGGCTCGGCATGGCGGTGGCGCGCGATCTGGCTAATTTAAAGGGAGCAGGGCGTACCAACAATGTGATCGCCGTGATCGGCGATGGTGCGATGAGTGCGGGCATGGTGTTCGAAGCCCTAAACCATGCCGGTTCGCAGCATTCGCGCATGATTATTATTTTGAACGACAACGATATGTCGATCGCCCCCCCGGTGGGCGCGATGAGCGCCTATTTATCAAGGCTGATTTCGTCCAAGTCGTTTCGCACGGTTCGCGATTTTGCCAAACAGCTTTCCCATAAATTACCCAAAGCCCTGGAAGAAGCAGCGCGCCGCGCCGAAGAATACGCGCGAGGCATGGTCACCGGCGGCACCATGTTCGAGGAAATGGGCATTTATTACGTCGGTCCCATCGACGGGCATAATCTGGATCATCTGTTGCCTGTGCTGAAAAATATCCGCGACGATGAAGGCACCGGTCCGGTGCTGTTGCATGTGGTGACGCAAAAGGGCCACGGCTACGAACCGGCGGAAAAAGCCGACGATAAATACCACGGCGTGGGCCGTTTCGACGTCATCACCGGAGAGCAGGAGAAAAAGTCCACCAACGCGCCCAGCTATACCGCCGTTTTTTCGGACGAGATGCTGCGGTTGGGCGGCGAGGACGACAAACTGTGCGCCATCACCGCCGCGATGCCGGATGGTACCGGCTTGTGCGCGTTCAAAAACGCCTATCCGGAACGCTTTTTCGACGTCGGCATCGCCGAACAGCACGCGGTAACCTTTGCCGCCGGGCTGGCGACCGAAGGTTATAAACCGGTGTGCGCAATCTATTCGACGTTTATGCAGCGCGCCTATGACCAGTTGATTCACGATGTGGCGCTGCAAGGTCTGCCGGTGCGCTTCGCTATGGATCGTGCCGGAGTGGTCGGCGCGGATGGGGCGACGCACCACGGTGCCTTCGATCTGGCTTTTTTGGGTTGTGTGCCGGGTATTGTCGTTATGGCTCCGGCGGACGAGGCGGAGTTGAAGCATATGATGGCCACTGCGGTGGCCTTTGACCAAGGCCCATCGGCGTTGCGTTATCCGCGTGGCGAGGGCGTCGGCGTGGAATTGCCCGCGAAGGGCAGCGTGTTGGAACTTGGCCGCGGCCGGGTGATGGCGGAAGGTTCCGCCGTGGCGGTGTTGACCATCGGCACGCGCTTAGCCGCAGGGTTGGAAGCTGCCGAATTGTTGGCCGCGCGCGGGCTGTCCACCACGGTCGCCGATGCACGGTTTATGAAACCGCTTGATGAAGTGCTGGTGCGCCAGTTGGCGTTAAATCACGAAGTGCTGATCACCGTGGAAGAAGGGATGTCCGGCGGTTTCGGCGCGCAGGTGCTGCATTTCCTGGCGCGCGAAGGCCTGCTTGATCGCGGCCTTAAGGTGCGTACGTTGACGCTGCCCGACCGCTTCATCGAACACGACACGCAAACCCAGCAGTTGATCAATGCCGGTCTTACGGCCCGCGATATCGCTGCCGCAGCACTCACTGCTCTGGGCAAGGATGCCCTTTCACTGCCTGAGTCCGCCCGGGCTTAAGTCCCATGACCGACAACCTTAAAAAACTGCGCCTCGATCAATTGTTGGTGGATCGTGGGTTGGCGGAAAGCCGTTCTCGCGCCCAGGCGCTCATCATGGCGGGCAACGTCTACAGCGATACCAAGCGCTTGGATAAAGCGGGTAGCCAAGTCAAAGCCGACATTGCCATCGAATTGAAGGGCCAGGATCATCCGTGGGTATCGCGCGGTGGGCTGAAACTTGCGAAAGGTCTTGCGCATTTTGGCATGTCGGTCCAAGGCGCGGTGTGTCTCGACGTTGGCGCTTCGACGGGCGGCTTTACCGATGTGCTGCTGACCAATGGCGCGGCCAAGGTTTACGCCGTTGATGTGGGCCACGGCCAACTGGCGTGGAAACTGCGCCAGGACGCGCGCGTGGTGGTGATGGAAAAAACCAACGCGCGCACGTTGAACAAGTGTGTCATCGCCGATCCCATTGATCTGGTGGTGTGCGACGCCAGTTTCATCGGTTTGGAAGTCGTGCTGCCTGCCGCATTGGCCCTGGTCAAGCCGGGCGGCCACGTGATCGCGCTCATTAAACCGCAGTTTGAAGTGGGCAAGGGCCGCGTCGGCAAGGGCGGCGTGGTGCGCGACCCGGACTTGCACGCCGAGGTCTGCCAGCGCATCGAAGCATGGCTGAACGGTTTGCCCGGCTGGCGCGTGCTTGGCATCACCGAAAGCCCCATTAAAGGCCCGGAAGGGAACGTGGAGTTTCTGATTTGCGCGCGGTTCGAGGGCTAGTCCGCACCCAGCCATGTGCGCCGCGCAGGGCTCCAGCGCAAGAGTAGCGGTTCTTGTTTTGCATCAAAAGGCGTATTGCTCCCGCCTAAGAGCCGAACCTTTGTGGGTTTGGCCGATTGGAGCCTCTTAACATGCAGACCCTGTCTTTTCCCGCTGGTTTAGCGCCGCTGGGTTATGTCCTTTTCACCAAGACCGTCGCTTTCGTTCAGCGCGAGTTGGCCGTGCGCGCCGCCGTGCGCGAATTGCGCGGCATGGACGACCGCAATCTGGCCGATATCGGCATTTTCCGGGGTGATATCAAAAACGCGGTTCGCGGCCGGATGGCGACAAAATAACGCCCTTTATTGCGGACTTCCCCGATTGTATTGCCCCGTTTTGTTGAATACGTAAAAGAGCCCCAATCGGGGCTCTTTTGTCGTGGGCCGCGGTAAAAGGGTCGCGGTAAAGGGGCTGCAATAAAGGGCTGGTGAAAAACGAATGAGCCGCCCCAAACGTTCGAAGGCATTGCGCGAGGGGGTGCGCTGAACGTCTGGAGCGACTCAAGCTTGGTCCGGTTATCGCGTCCGCTGGGGTGAAGGGGAGTTCACTCCTTGTCCGTCGCCAGGCCGTGTTCTTTCCAGGCGGTCAATCCGCCTTTCATGTGGTGAACGGTGGTGAAACCGGCATTCATCAGTTGTTTGGCGGCTGCGGCGCTGCGCTTGCCGACTGCGCACATCAAGATCACGCGCTGTTCGGAAATGTAGGGGAAGTGCGCGGCGTCGAAAAAGCTCAAGGGCATGAGGAACGCGCCGGGAATGCGTTCGTTTTCATACTCGTTGACTTCGCGCACATCCACCAATACCGCTTCGCCGGCTTTTAGCTGGGCAAAGACGTCACGGGGTTCGTGCTCGATGAGCTCGCTCGTGTCTTCGATGTGCAAAACCTGTGCTGACATGGTTCGGGTTCCGTTTTCTGGGCGAGACTTGTTTAGGGAAACTCTTAAATCGCCGCTCTGTCTGTGTGATAAATATATAATTTCCACAAAAATATGTCAATAACAAAGCATTAACATAAAATTATTGTGTTATTTGGCTGTGTTTATTTGTTTATCAATACGTTATGGGCTTTAAGGGGCCGATGTGGGGCGGGGGTGAAAAGAAAAAAGCTGCATGGAAATGGCGCTTGCGGGGCCACGTTGTGCAGCCGTTGTGTAAAATAGGCGCGTTATCGGCACTGCGCCTTGAAACGCAGCCAGTGGTCGGCCAGGGTCAGCGCCAGCATGGCTTCGGCCACCGGTACGGCGCGGCCTACCGCGAAGCGGCCCTTGGGGGCAGCGTGCGGCATTCACGCAACTGGACGCGCCTTATTTGCACTGCGCCTTGAAACGCAGCCAGTGGTCGGCCAGGGTCAGCGCCAGCATGGCTTCGGCCACCGGCACGGCGCGGATGGCGACACACGGGTCGTGGCGGCCCTTGGTGGAGATGTCGGTATTTTTGCCCTGGGTGGTGATGGTATGGCGCGGGGTGAGGATGGAACTGGTGGGTTTGACGGCCATGCGTGCGATTAAATCCTGCCCGCTGGAGATGCCGCCCAGCGTGCCGCCCGCGTTGTTGCTTTGAAATTCCGGCGCGTTTTTTCCGCCCACTTTGGCCATGCGGATTTCGTCGGCGTTTTCTTCGCCTGTGAGCCATGCGGCGCCGAAGCCCGCGCCGATTTCCACACCTTTTACGGCGGGGATCGACATTAACGCCTTGGCGATGTCGGCGTCTAAGCGGTCGAACACCGGCTCGCCCAGCCCGGCGGGAATGCCCGTCGCCTGAACTTCGACCACGCCGCCCACGCTTGAACCTTGTTTGCGGATGGTGGTGAGCAGTTGCTCCCACTCTGGCGCGGTTTTGGCGTCGGGGCAGAAGAACGGGTTGGCGTCAACGTCTTTCCATTTCCAGCGGCGGTAATCGATGTCGATCGGACCCATCTGCACCAATGCGCCGCGGATCAATACCCGTTTGGAAATCTGTGCCTGCAGTACCAACCGCGCGATTGCGCCCCCGGCCACGCGCATCGCCGTTTCGCGGGCGCTGGAACGTCCGCCGCCGCGATAGTCGCGTGCGCCATATTTAGCCTGATAGGTGAAATCGGCGTGGCCGGGGCGGAATTTGTCGGCGATATCGCCATAATCTTTGGAGCGCTGGTCTGTGTTTTCGATCAACAGCCCAATCGGTGTGCCGGTAGTTTTGCCATTAAATACGCCGGAGAGAATTTTCACATGGTCCGCTTCCTGGCGCTGGGTGGTGAATTTGGATTGCCCCGGACGGCGTTTGTCCAAGTAAGGCTGAATATCGGCTTCCGTGAGCTTGATGCCTGGCGGGCAGCCGTCGACGATGCCGCCGATGGCGGGGCCGTGAGACTCGCCAAAGGTGGTTAAGCGAAACAATTGGCCGAAGGTGTTGCCGGGCATCGTCGTGCTTTCGTCAGACGGTGGAGATATCGGGCGCGTCGACCGCCTTCATGCCCACCGTGTTGTAGCCGCAGTCCACATAGTGCAGTTCGCCGGTGACGCCGCTCGACAGCGACGACAACAGATACAGCCCAGCGCCGCCGACGTCTTCCAACGTCACGTTGCGGCGCAACGGGGAATTCAGCTCGTTCCATTTGAGAATGTAGCGAAAATCGCCGATGCCGCTGGCGGCCAGGGTCTTCATCGGCCCGGCGCTCAAGGCGTTGACGCGGATGTTGCTGCGGCCCAGGTCTTCGGCCAGATAACGCACGCTGGCTTCCAGCGCTGCCTTGGCCACGCCCATCACATTGTAGTGGGGGATGACTTTTTCGGCACCGTAATAGGTGAGCGTGATGATGGAGCCGCCGTCCGTCATTAACGGCGCGGCGCGCTGCGCCACGGCGGTCAGCGAATAGACTGAGATGTCCATGGTGTTGAGGAAATTTTCGCGTGTGGTGTCGAGGTACTTGCCCTTGAGCTCTTCTTTGTCGCTGTACGCGATGGCATGGACGACGAAGTCCAGCTTTCCCCAGCGCGTTTTGATTTCATCGAAGACGCGCTCGACGCTGCCCATGTCGGTGACGTCGCATTCCACCAAGAAGTCGGAACCGACCTCGGCAGCCAGAGGCTCAACGCGCTTTTTCAACGCATCGCCTTGGAAGGTGAAGGCTATTTCGGCGCCGTGGGCGCGCAATTGTTGAACAATGCCCCAGGCGATGGAACGATTGTTCGCTACGCCCATGACCAAACCTTTTTTTCCTGCCATGAGGGGACCGGCAGTGCTCATTGTTTAAAATTCCTCGTTCTTGACGCTAAAAGTTCTTATTGTGCGGCGCATCCTACACGAAACGCCATAGGCCTGAAAAGCCATGCGTTCAACTCTATTCGCGGGTCGTGAGCACGAGCGTTTCCCGTAGCCAGGGTATAGGTGTATCATGATTGAAACCCGTTAACAGATTGTTGTTGTTGAAAAATGAGCGATTCCGTTAAATTTTCCTCGATCTCAAAAGACGCCCGGCGGCCATTCTTGGCTGAATTGCAGGCTTTTTCCCGGATGGTCGTAAAACGCTTCGGCCAAGATCAGTGCATGCGGATCGCGGCCTCGCTCAGCTATACGACGTTGCTGGCGTTGGTGCCGCTGGGGGCGATTGCGTTCGCCATTTTGCGGGCATTTCCGGTGTTTGACGATGTGCAGGCGACCATTAAGTCTGCGGTTTTTCGTAATTTTATGCCCGATTCCGTTGATGGCATGCAGGAATATTTTGAGCAGTTCATCGGTCAGACCCAAGGGCTGACGATCATCGGCATCGTGGCGTTGGCGGTGACGGCAATTTTGCTCTTGGCGACCATCGAGGCGGCGCTTAACGGCATCTTTCACGTTAAGGCCAAGCGGCCATTTCTGCCGCGCATGTTGATGTTCTGGGCGGTGTTGACGCTGGGGCCATTGCTGCTGGGCGGTTCGCTGTCGTTGGGCACGTATCTGTTGGTTGTCAGCGAATGGATGGGCGCGGATAAGATTCCTGGGCTGGGGGGCATCGTGACCCGGCTTGCGCCAGCCGTGCTGGCGATCATTGCGTTTACGGTATTTTACGCCATCGTGCCATACCGCCCGGTGAAAATGCGCGATGCCTTGATTGGCGGCCTTGTCGCAGGCGTACTGTTCGGGATCGTCCGTAAGTTGTTCGCGCTCTATATCGCGGCGTTTCCGGCTTACCAGACCATTTACGGCGCGGTATCGATGGTGCCGATTTTCCTTATTTGGATGTACGTCAGTTGGGCCATCGTGTTGATCGGGGCCGAGATCGCCGCCAGTCTGCCCCATTGGGGCCGGGTGCGTGCGTCTGAAAATTTTGAGTCACTCGCCCCGGCGCGTCAGTTGGAAGCTACCTTAGCGGCGATGGAAAATTTGTGGCTTCAGGCGCGCGGCGAGCAAAGCGTCGAGCCGGGGCAATCTAAGGCGCAAGCCGATCAATTGGCCGAGGCGTTGGAGGTTTTGCGTCAAAAAGGATTTGTGGGCTTAAGCGATAGCGGCGCGTGGATGCTGGCACGCGATCCGGAAACGATGACGTTGTCCGGCTTTGCCCACGGTCTGGGCCTAGCCCCAGATCCGGCTGATCTGCCTGGTTATGATCCTTACGGGGGGCGTAAATGGCGGGCTGTGCTGAGGCAAGCGCTCGAAGGTTCGGACGGCTCCGGCATGGGGTGTACGTTGAAGGAATTATTTCAAAGTAAAGGTTGAGCGTTACTCCGCTGCCGTGCGTTTTAACGATTCTTTGCGCACCGAGTACGGATTTTTTGCCGCCCATTTTTTGACGAACGCCTTG
>Ga0299912_10002799_pt1 | contig 14282 bp, 9 predicted proteins | sample RVTome_2_FD_207667 | JGI IMG/M metagenome (GOLD analysis project Ga0299912, IMG submission 207667) | Soil microbial communities from uranium-contaminated site in the Upper Colorado River Basin, Wyoming, United States - RVT95D214 (version 2) ...
GGCGCACGTCTTCGCTCGCGCCGCCGGTGGTAGTGCCATCCCAGCCTTCCATCGGTTGCACGGCCCAATGATTGCCGATCCGCTTGCCGTTGATTGCGACGTGCGGGATGGGCTTGACCAGCGGCGAGGCACTTCCGGTGGCGATGGCGTCTTCACATGGAAGTTCGATGCCGAGGGCCGCGACGTGGCCGCGGAATTCCACCACGGTTTTCAATGACGGGATGCGGACGAGCGGGACCGGTGCAGCCATAAATCACTTGGTTTCGCAGCATCCGAAAAATGTTGGGTAAACTTCACCGCGCGCCTCGCGCAGAATCAGCAGCGCCAGCTCGCGCGCGTGGTAATCGCCCCACATCGAACTTTCGCCGTTCGGCACTTTCTGGCCGGGCGCGATGTAGTCCCAGCCGTTCGGGCGGTGATAAACCGAATGGAGGACGAGGCCCTGATGTCTCGGGTCGGTCGGGAGATACGGCTCGGAGAACAACGTGCGGGCAATGGTCAAGCCGGCTTGGCGGTAGCGGTGGGCGTGTTGCGAATTGCGTGTCGCACCAAGGTAGTTGCCGAGCCGGATCAACCCCTGCGCGGCGATGGCAGCGGCGGAACTGTCCACCGGCTCCCATCTGTTGAAAGGGTCGGAAGCTCTGTCCAAGTACTCTGCCGGTAGCCGATGCAGGTTTGGCGCACCGGTGTCCCACATCGGAATGCCGTCGGCGCAGCAGTTGGCGAGGTAAAAGTCAGCCGTCGCCGTGGCCGCCTTCGTGAGAATGCGTTGAAATTCCTTCCGCCTCCCCACGGCTGCGAAGTGAGCCGCGTTCTTACGAGCGTGGCCACGCAAAAATTCAAGCTCTTCCGCAAATCCGCAAATCCCCCACGCCAGCCCGCGCGTCCACGTGCTGAACGGCGAGTAGCCCTGCTGCGAGTTTGGGCAGCGGAACACGCCGCTCGCCGGGTTGAAGACGGCTTCGTGCGCCGTGCGACCGCGCACGTCGTAGGCGTCGCGACCTTCGCCGTAATAGACATTGTAGCGGCCCGTGTTCAGGGCGTGCTCGACGAGCCGCTGCAACAGCGAAATCCTCGCGTCTTGCTCGCCCATGAGCACGTGCCCAAGTTGATGCGCGACCGCCAGCGCCCGGCAGGAGCGGATGGTATCCACGAACAGCGAGTGCGGGCCGTTGAAACTGTGGATGAAGCCCGTACCGTCCGCCAGCCTGGTCCAGCGCGCCGCCTGGACCGCGCCGCTGACCTTGAGCGCCAATTCGTAATAATCCTTTTCGCGCTCGTTGAAAGGGACCTTCCCTTCGCGCATCAACCGCAGGAGATTGCCGTACGTGGAGACATTGTTGAAGCCGTGATCGTGGACACCGATGTGTGAGACGTGCGTGGGCATGCGTTCGAACGCGCCGCCCCGGCCGATCTTCAGAAACCGCTCGTCGCCCGTTGCGTCGAACTGGAGCAGCGCCGAGCCGTATTGAAAGCCCTGTGTCCACTCCGTCCAGCCGCGGGACCTGTAGCGGCCCTTCACGGTAAAGACGGGCGTGCCGTGCTGCGGTTTCCAGGATTTCTCAATGCTGAGGATTTTTTCAGCGGACAACTCGAACAGCCGCTCAATCTTCGGGACGAGCTTCTGCGGCGTCAGTTTGGTGTGTATCTTGATGGCCATGATCGTTGCTGCCGGTTCTCACAGCCTTCTCAAATGGAACCCGCCGTCCACGTTGATGACTTCGCCGGTGCTGAACGGCAGCAGATCCTGCGCGATGGCGGCGACGGCTTTGCCGACATCCTCCGGCGTGCCCCAACGCGGGATCGGCGTAAGCCCCTCGCCGATCAGCTTGTCGTACTTCTCCTGTACCGCCCGGGTCATGTCCGTGGCGATGATCCCGGGCCGGATTTCATACACGTTGATGCCGTGCCCGGCGAGGCGCGCCGCGAACAACGGCGTCAGCATCGAGAGTGCCGCCTTGCTCACGCAATAGTCGCCGCGGTTCGTGGACGCGGTGTACGCCGAGATGGAGGAAACCGTCACGATTTTGGGTCGGTAGCCCGTAGTGGCCATGCCGTCGGGACCGCATTGCGCGATCATCCATCTGGCCACCGCCTGCGTGAGGAAATACGGCCCTTTGGCATTGACGGCAATAACACGGTCGAAGCTTTCCTCACTGGCTTCGAGAATGTCGGCACGTGTGTCCGGGGCCACGCCGGCATTGTTCACCAGCAGGTCCAGACGACCAAACGTGCGCTTGGTAAAGTCGATGAGCTTTTGGCGGTCCACGCCGCGCCTGATATCGGCCTGGCACGGCTCGGCGCGAATGATTTTTCCGCACTGGCCTGCAGTGCGGACGCATTCAAGCGCGGTTTGTTCGGCTGCGTCGGCCTTGGCAGCATAGTTGATGACGAGGTCGTGGCCCAGCTTTGCCAACTCGAGCGCGATGCCACGGCCGACGCCCCGCGACGCTCCAGTGATGAGTGCCACGCGATTCATGCGGCCAGCATAATTTCGGCGCGTGCGGATCAAAAGCCAATTCTGCGTTCTCGCGCAACTCTTGGTCCGCTGGCGCAATCCCTATGCAGTGCTTGTGCGTGCGGTCAGAGTCCCACTCGGCAGCCCGACTTGCGAAATCCAGATCGCCTCCGGCCTGCTGGCGCGTTTGCCGCGGGAGCGCGCGCGGCTCAAGCTCGGCCAACGCTGTGCCGTCATCCCCGACACCAATGTCGGCCGGCGCTTGCCCAAGTCCGCTTACGAAGCGATGGCGAAAGCCGCTTTTGCCCAGGTGCTGATCATTGTGCCCACGGGGGAAACGACGAAGAGCCTCAAGACCGTGCAGACTTGCTACCACCGACACGCCGCGCACAGAGTGGAGCAGCGATTTTTCGCCGCCGCAGCCGCCATTGTGAAGTTGAGAACGGCTTTCAGATGGCTACGATGATCCGGCAGAGTCTCAGCCAGGTCAGCTTTGCCTTCCCGGGCGACACAGCAGTTGCTCGTGCAGGGAAGCGTCTGAGCCGTGCTCATTGGCCTGATTGGAGGATTGTTTCCGGCAATCGGCGCGGTTCGAATGCCTGTCGCAGCCGCATTGCGCAAATCGTGATCCACTTCAGCTCAGGGATACCGCGTGCGATAAAATCGCCTGGGCTGCGGCGGGGTGTTCGGATCGTTGAATTCAAACATGCCGTTTGTTCCAGCGGTCAGGTTGGTGAATCCCAATTCCCACGGCCCAATCACATTTGTCGCGCGATCCACCACATAGCGCAAGCCCGGCACCCCTTGGAACGAAGTGGAGAATGAGCCGTCGCCCAGCACCTGTTGTTCGACTGGATTGAGGGTGATGGCATTGGAGGAAACGACCGTCACGCTGACAATCCCGTTGGCGGACGCGCCGCGCCCATCGGTCAGGGTGTAGCTCCATTGGTCAGTGCCCACGAAGGCCGGCGTCGGCGTGTACCACACCACCTCATCGGTCAACAAAACGGAGCCGCCATTGACGCTGGCGGGATTTACGCTGGAAATGCTCAAGGCGTCGTCGTCAGGATCAGACGCCACGGCCAGCAGATTGGAGATGGAGGTCGAAACCGGAACTTGCTGGCCCGTCACGGTAGTGTAGTTACCCGGCATGGGCGGGCGGTTTACCGCCAGCGCCGCAAAGCTGCTGGACACCGATCCCGCTGCGTTGCTTACGGATACCGAGTAAACACCTGCGTCGCCGATGTCCACGTTGGACAGCACAAGGGTTGCGTTGGTGGCGCCGGCCAGCAGCGCGTTGGTGTTGAAATACCACTGATAACTGAGCGGTGCGCTGCCTGTGGCGGCGACGTTGAAGGTTGCGTTGCTTTCCACGATGACGGTTTGATTCGTCGGCTGAATGGTGATGTTCGGTGGCACAAGAACGCTCAACGTGGCAACCACGCTGGTCACCGCGCCTAGGCTGTCGGTCACCTTCACGGAGTAGCCGCCGGCATCGCTGGTTTGCACATTGGTGAGCGTCAGCGAGGCGTTGGTTGCGTTGGCCAGGCTGTTGGTTTCGTTGAATCGCCATTGGTAACGCAATTGTCCGTTTCCCGCAGCGCTCACATTGAAGGCTGTATTGCTTCCCGCGATCACCGAATGGCTCATCGGCTGATTGGTGATGGAGGGTGCGTGGCTGCGGCCTAGCGCGTAAAAGGCCAGCCGCGAGCCTTCGTTGGTCGTGCCGACGTTGTCCTGACAGTAACTGCCTGCCTTGAAGTAGAGGCCGTTGGTGGCCCAGTCAGGGTCGGTGACAAACACGTTGATCGTTTGATTCGAACCGTTGACGGTCGTGGTCAACAGTCCATTCTCCATCCTGACCTGGTAATCTATGAGGTTGCCCAACCCGATGTTTTGAAAGTAGAACTTGTAGTCCGGAGCAAAGTTGGAATTGGTCTTCACCAGCGCTTCGATCACGCCGTCGTTGTACTGCAGCTTCAACAACGGGCGCGCGTTGCCAGTATAGCAGTGGATCTGGCCGATGATCACCTTGCCGGTGCTCGGAACCTGAGTGACACAGCACTGGGCGTTGAGCACGTGTGTTCCGTAGGGCACCCAGTTGGACGAGTTTAAGGGCGGGCTGATTTGTTCACGCAACTCGGAACGCGGATAACTGGAGTTGGGGGTGGTGGCGCCGGTGACCGGTGCCCAAAAAACCATCGCCCCATCTGAACCGGTGTAAAAATACAAAGCGTTAGTATAGCCGTCGACCAACTGCGCGGCCGGGATCGAAGCGGAGTCTCCGTTCGTGCCGCCCGAGCTATCCACCGGCAGACCGAGATACCAATGGCTCAGGTCGAAGTTGCCTCCCGGCGGCAGGTTCGGATCCAGCGCCCAAGCCGAGGGGTTCATCAGGCTCAACAAAACCAATACAGCCCAACAAGGCTTCTGAGCGCGTCTAGTGTTCACTCCGAGTTTGTCAGTTATTAACCGCTTATCCTATCCTCGTTCCCACCCCAATTGTCAAGCGGAGGAGACAAAGGAATTGCGGAGATTGGATTCGGAGACAACTTGTCTGTCTGCGCTGCTCTTGCTGTCTTTTCGAAACGGGTCGTTCATGGTTGAGCCGCACGATAGTAACGGCTCGTAAAATTGGACGCGGTCAAGTCGGTGAACTGGAACCGACCGTTTGTTCCAGCGACGTTGGTGCTCAGGTTCACCCAGGAAGGAACAGGCGCCAATGGCGTGGCGGCCTGGATGCGGTAAGCCTGGCCGGGAGCGCCGATGATTCCCAACGTCGGAACCCCATTGGTCAATTGCAGGCTGAGGATGGCTGCGGGTATCGCGGCGGAAAGTCGGAGGTTTGTTTGGGCCTCGTACAGGTTGGCCGGGTTGGGGGGAGCGCCGGTCAGGCCGCTGAGACTCACCTGGCAGAGCGAATCGCCGTAGGTGGGGTGAACCGGGTTGTTCATGGCGCAACCGCGCACGCCGACCACCGCACCCTTGGGCATGATGTCTGCCTCGCCAATCATGTGATTCCGGTTGGTGGTGACGGTCACATTCCAGTGGACGAACCGCGCGCCCATCCGGGGGCCGGCATCGGAGCTGCCGCCCGCTGTGCCGGTGTTGTTGACCGTGATTTCGGTGCGGATGCATTCGTAGGGCAGCGCCTTGTGGCTGTCGAATGTGCCGAAATCCATCGTGCCGTGGGACCAGACGTTTCCGGCCGAGAAACTCTCGACTTCAATGCCGTGGCGCGGCTCGGTGGCGATGTGGAAATCCTCCCAAAGGCAGTCGTGCGTGCTGGCCCGCGTGACAGTTCCGTGGTGATGTGCTCGACGGTTTGCGGCGGTGAAATCGAGGCGGATGTCTGTGAAGGTCAGATTCTTTACCGCCGACACCAGGAAGCCGTTGTCCGGATCAATCACGGTCACGCCGCGGGCGAAGCAATTGACGGCATTGTTGAACCACGGGCCGTTCCAGCCGGGTTCCTTGTTGTGGTGGAGGGCGTAAATGTATTCGTAGTCGCGCGCCAGTTGGATCGTGAGATTCTCAATGCCGCATTCCCGAATGACATCGCCCGCAGCACGTATGCGCGGATTCCACCCTGCCCGAACATCCGTTCTCAGCGGCTGGCGGAGTGTGACAGTGGTGTTGCTGACGGACGCGATTTCGACGGGCCAGTAGATGGCCGCCCGGTTTGCCGGGAGCACGCCCGCGGAATTGGTGGTGGACCAGTCGTAATTTTCGGCCCACGCGTCATCCCCGCAATAGTGCTTGAGCAGGCTCAGGTCCACGGCATTGTCCACGCGAATGAACACGAGCTGGCCCGCCGAGAGGCCGCTGCCGTTCGCCACGGTGATGGTCCGGCTGCCGCGCAGGTGCGAGCCGGTGACCGTCGTGATCTGCGGTCCGACCGTCCAACTGTCGTGCCAGGTCGCACCGATGTCGTTGGTGCTGGCGAGGTAGGTGTTTTTGGATTGCGGGCAGAACATGATCATGCCGCCGGTCCACGACCACTGCGAGGAGGTGCCGCTGCTGTTGTGCGCGTAAGCGGACTGCAATGATTTGGTGAAGCGGATGACCGTGTTGGCGCGACTCTCACCCCGAAGAATGGTTTTGTTGCTGTGAACGAACAGGACGCCAGAACAGGCGTAAGTGCCGTCGGGGAAATAGATGACGGCGCCGTTTGTTCCCACTGCCCCGAGAGCGGCGCGAATGGCCGCCGTGTCGTCCGTGACGCCATCGCCGGCGGCGTTGTGGGGCGGATCCTTGACGTTGATGATGTTGGTCTGGGGACTGGGCAACGGCACTTCGCCGCACTGATAGCCGGCATAGCTGCAATTCGGCAGATTCGTGCAGGTATCCGGGTCGAGTTTGTAAGCCGTCCAAAGGGGATGCTCAGCCGGTGCGTTCAATGTCAGGAATTGGGCGTTGATTTCCGTGTCGCTCAATTCCCGGTTCCAAATCGCGAGTTCGTCAACACGACCGTTGCCGGGCGAACGAAAACCGCCGTTCAGCCCACCGCGATTTCCAAGGAAGAACGGGCCGTCGTCGCCGATTGCCGCAGCGGACGACATGTCAATGGTTCCGGAGTTCAATGTGGCGCCGGCCCAACCCAGATGCCATTTCACCTCGCCGCTGTTCCGGGCCTCGTCGTACGAGACGGCAAAATAATACCAGGCTGCCGGAAGGATGTCCCCGGCCGCGAGGATGGGTGTGGTGAGGTTGCCGACGCGCAGCTTCAGAGAATTGGGGTCGGTGCTGGTGTTATTCTCGAAGAACAGTCCGAAGGCATTGGCGTTGGAGGTGGTATTGCCTTGGGAGAAAATGAAGCGTTGGCCGGTGTTGTTGGTGGCATCCAGCGTGCGGAAAAGGAGGGTGACCGTTCCGCGGTTTGTGGCAGCGACGTTGCCGCCCACGGGTCCGCCACCGCTGATCAAGTCTGCCGCATTGGTCAGAGCGTCCCCGGAATTGACAAAGAAGCGGCAGGCATGGGGATTGTTGGAGAAATCGTTTGTGAAACCTCCACCCGTGCCCGCCGCTGCGAAGCTCGATGCAGCACCGACAGAATCCACCAGCGAGTTATCCAGCTTGAAGTAGTGCATCGGAGACTGGCCCGCCACCACCGCCTGGTAATTTGGGAGCGTCTGGGCGTGAACTTGCCCTACGAAGGCCAAAACCAACGCCGCGAGTAGTCTGAGGATGATTGGATACTTCATGCACGATGATAACACAAGATTTAACCCTGACCGGGGACGCTCGGGCGCACAACTGCGAGTTTCGAGGTTCCGGGCAACGATACCAAGATGCAAGGGCGCTATGTCGGAAGGGGCCTCCGAGCTCAGAACGCGCGTGAGACTGACGTTAAGCGACTGATTCTTATTATGTTGCACTGGAGCAGTCTGGATTAACCGCGTGACTTCCGCGCAACGCGAGTTCGGAAGCGACCGCTTCTTCAGCTATTTGGCACAATCCCCAAAAGCTCAAATTCTTTCCTACTGTCCCATGGCCAGTAAGATTTCCCCAAAAAGTTCTTGCTTTTCGCAGTCCGATTTATAAGAATTAACTGTGGTTTAGGCAACCACAGAAGTAAGAACGCTAGTACAGATTAAATCGAAAGGCGAAAAGATGATGAAAAGAATCATCCCCCTATACTTTGCACTGATCCTGACCCCGGCGGTCGCATTCGGAACCATCATCGTCAACGACACTTGGGCGGATGGTGGCCGCAACAACGGCGCTGACCCGCTTGATGCGGATTGGTGGTCCACAACTTCGACCAATAACAACTCAGTTGAGGTCGGAACGGGCTACCTCGGAATGGTCACGGGCACTTCGGGGCGCGGGATTCATGGCACCTTTGCCCCTCAGACGTTGGCGATCGGTGATACGCTGACGGCGACTTTCACTTTTAGGACGCCCGCCACGGTCGGCTCAGGTTATAGCGGCGCGTTCCGGGTTGCTCTGGCAGACTTTAACGATCCGGGGTTGGCTGCCGATTTGCAGTCGGGATCAACTTTTGTACAGCCGCTTTTCACTAACCTGCCGGCTTACATGGTGGATTACGATATCAATATGGCCGATGCAACTGACGATATCAGCATTCGGGAGCATATAACGCCGAACTCGACCGGTCGCTTTACCGGCACGACAACCGAGTGGACTCAGCTCGGCACCGGGCCCGACGCCGATTACGCCTTTACTCCGAATACCGTATATGTGGGCGTGATTGCTGTTACCAGGACGGGTGCCGACAGCATGGACATTTTTGGTTCGCTAAGCGATAATAATGGCCTGTTGGCCAGCCATACCAGAAGCGACACGAGCGGAATCGCAAATCACTTTGGCTTGCTCGCGTTCTGGGCGAACTCCGGCAACTTTGGATCAAGCGGCACCATCGGCCAGCCCGACAACGGGATCGACTTCTCGAACATCAAGATCGAATACACCCCCGTCCCGGAACCTTCGACGGCGGCGTTGCTGCTGGGCGGTTTATTGATTCTTCTCAGGTCTGTCAGGCGCCGTGTCAGGGCTTGAGCAGAATCACTTCTTGGATTGATTTAGCAGCAACAGAGCCCGCTTCGGCGGGCTTTCCTGTATCTTACTGTTTATAATCGGGAGGCGAGACCACCCCAAGCCCAGGTCGGAGCCCACGCTCTCGGTCATGGAGAAACCGTTTCAAAGCGGTTTCGGAATGAGTGTAGCCGCGGCTTTTACGTCGCGCGTCGCTTCGTCGCAATAAGGCTCAGAACGCACTGAAAACTACTGACCACGAACCGCGCTGCGCAACGCCGCTGTACGCGGCTGAAGCCGTGCGGCTACAGTTTCTATAAAAACGCTCCGGTTGGGGTCGCTCAACGATACGGCAGCAGTTGTCTGCAGTTATCTGAGTAGAACGTCAGGGTTTATGCAGTCGGTAAAACCGGGTGTTCCCACTTATGGCGTTGGTGACCACATTGTTTGTTCCAACGACAAACGGCGATCCGGCCCCCGTCCATGAGGGCGAAGTCAGTGAAACCGAGCTTTCCAGGTCAAACCCGGCGGAGCCGTCGACCGGCCATGACATGATCACGTCGCTACCGGAGCGCGCAATCGTCAAGGTCGGCGTCGCAACCGGTGCGACCACGGCCGCGAACTGGGCTTGGATTTCAGTCGGCGTGAGTTCGTCATGCCAGATGGCAAATTCATCTATGACACCTTCACCGGGATTGCGGAAGGCGTTATCCACAATGGTGTTGGTCTCGATCTTGTTACCCAGTACCAGCCAACCATTGTCACCCACAACTGCGTTATTGGCGGGATTCATGGTGCTGGTGGTGAGCGTTTCGCCTGCCCGACCAAAGTAAACCTGTACCTCTGTAGTATTTCGGCCCTCGTCGTAAGTCATAGCGAAGTAATACCAGGCGTTGGTAACCAGATTCGTGGCAAACGCCACCGGGATATTGTTGTCCGGCCAGGAGGAACCAATGCTGCCCTTGGTTGTATTACCCACGCGGAGTTTGAGCGAGCCTGGGTGAGGATTGGTGGTGGCGCTATTCTCGAGGAACAGGCCCAACTGATTGTCGCTTGTGGATGTCGCCTCTGATCCTGGCGCCGAGAAAATAAAACGCTGACCCTGATAGTTGGTATCACTGAGCATACGGAATAGGAAACTGATCGTTCCAGTGCCGGTTGCTTCTGTGTTTTGTCCCGGGCCTCCGCCGTTTATCAAATCGTTGGTGATGTATAGTGCGTCATTCGTTTCCAGGAAGGAATACGCAAAGTTGGCATTCCCAAGAAAGTCGCCGGTGAACGCACCACCAACGCCATTGGTCGTGAATTCCAGCACGCCACCCACCGACTCGGTAAATGAGTTATCCAACTTGAAGTAATACTTAGGGATCTGTGACTCGATCACCTGCTGATAGGTGGCTCCTGGAGGAGCTGGCTGGGGAAGTGCAGCGAACTGGTTGCTGATTTCAGTGGAACTCAACTCACGGGCCCAGATGGCGAATTCATCTATTCTACCCGAGCCGGGATTTCGGAACGCGCCACCAAAACTTGCTCTTTGGCCGATGTAGAGGCCGGTGCCCTCCCCAGCCACAGCGTCGTCTGAGTTGGTGGTCATCCCTGTTGACAGCACCCTCCCTGCGGGGCCCAGATACCAGACTGCCTTGTTCGGCTTCCGCGACTCATCATAGGTCAGCGCGAAGTAATACCACGTGCCATACAAAACATTGGAGGCTGGCAAAACGATGGTGGTGCTATCTCCGAACAGTAGCTTGAGAGAGTTTGGATTGTTTGTAGACGTGTCGTTTTCAAAGTAAAGTGATAGAGCATTGTGGTTCGTGGTACCCATGCCACCGGTAGTGGTGGCATCAAACAGGAATCGCTGGCCACCAATATTCGTTCCCGCGAGCGCGCGAAATAGGAAAGTGATCGACCCTTTGTTAGTGGCGTTGGTGTCCGCAGTTCCTCCACCATTAATCAGAGGATCGGTCAGGTTGCGGAGCCAAGCATTATTTTGACCTGCGTCGAAAAAGTAGGAGTTGGTGGGATTACGAAACACGTCGCTCGCAAACCCACCATTGGCTGTGAGCAATTCGTTTATCTCCAGTACTACGCTACCATTCACCGCGCTTTCCAAAGAGCCATCCAGTTTGAAATAATTGGACGGTGACTGACTGGAAACAACGGCTTGGTAATTGGAGAGGGTTTGGGCGGACACGCTGGCAACGAGGCTGACCGCGACGGAGGAAATACAAAGTGCAAGTCTCATGGGTGGTATTCTAAGTTTAATAATTATTAAATACATGATCGGAATCGGTGCCAAGTGTTTTTTTGGACTATTTTGAGCCGCCCACGCACCTCAGCGCCCGACACGTGGTGTTGGGCAGAGCCCGGGGAAACCCGGGCAAGTGATTTTCCACAAGCCCAGCAGCGGGTGCCGCAGAGTCAATTCGCCTTGGAGACTGGCGGCGACCGACCAGGCCTGACTCTCAGGGGAAGGCTTGCCGACCCACGTCAAGGCCAACAGATCATGCTCGCCTGCGAGCCAGTCGGTTTCGGCCGTCAGTATGATGGAATGCCAGGTCAGCAGGTGCGTGCGCTTATCTGGATTGGACTCGTGTCGCTGCACGGACTGGAAACCCAACAGCGGCTGAACCGCGATACGGTAATGCTGGTCCTCCGCAAAGCCAAACCCATCCATCAACTCAATCCGGTCCGGTTTGCAGTCGGGCAGGGGCAGGCTGTAACTCCCGAGTCGCAGCCGCGTTCTCTGATGGGCGACGATGTGATGCCAGTGCAGTTGCCAGCCACCTTTCCACCAGAGGCGGGTTTCGACGCTGACGTGATTCTGGCCGAACCGGTCGCCCAAGCCATAAGCCGAAGCGCAGTGATCAGCCTGCACCGCCACCGGCTGGCATTGTTGGCGGCCGAAAATCGAACCATCTGAAAACTCCGCTGTCAGCGATGCATCGAGCGGATGGCGATTCTCAGAGGGAGCGATTTCGCCGCCGACGCCGGAGCGGAAACTGAGTTTGCCCCACTTCCAGGTGCCGAACTTGGTGTTACCGACACAAATGCCGTTGGCGTTGTTGAGCACCTCGACGTCGCCCGCGTGACCGCGCACCACCAATCCTGCCTGCGGGATGGCCAATTGAAAATCTGATTTCTCCGCGGGCAGCGGTTCTTCCTTTGCCTGCCAGAAGGCGTGTTTTCGGGGCAGCAGCAGCGGCGCGAACCCCTTGGCCGCCCAGTAGGTCGAACCGGCGCAACTATAGGCCTCGGTCAATTCGGGAAATTCATCGGTCCAGCCGAGCGACAAGGCGCCTTGCCCCTGCAGCACCGGACGACTCAGGAAAAAATCCACGTTGCGCGTGCAAACGCGGCGCGCTTGGCCGGGCGGGATGGCGGAGATGCCGCAGAATTCAGCCAACCCGAACGGTGCCGAAGCCGCAAACCGGTAACACATGGAGCGCCCGAACGGCGGATTCTCGCCGCTGGCGGCGAAGAAATGGATGTAGTCTTTGAGGAACTGTCCGGCCCAATCTTTCCAGCGCTTCGCCCGCTTGGGGTCGGTGTGCCCGTAAAGCTTGGCCCACCACGGTCCGTAGTAATGAAAGGCGTAGGCCTGGTAGTAGTCCACCGTTTCGTTCATCCCGTCAATGAACCACCCGCCGCCGATCGCCATGCGTTCGATCACATCCAGCAGATGACGCATCACCGGATCGTCGGTAGGTCGCCCGTATCCTTCCTGAGCGAGAAACGCCAGCGTCATCACATTGAAAAACATGTGATTGTTGCGATGCAAACCCGCACCGCGAATGCTCGCAAACCAACGGGCCACTTGATCCCGTTCCGCTTGGGTCAGCGGCTCCCACAGGTGAGGGCGGGCGGCCTGCAGGGCAAGCGTCAACGCGGCCATCTCGACGGTGTGCTGATGATAGTTGGCCGTCGGCCCCCAGTATTCCGCGCTGGCGGGATCCGTTCCGATCACCAACCCGCGTCGAAACCACTCGGCGATTTCCTTCCGCGACAGGGTTTCTTTCTTACCCGCTTCACTCGCAAGCCAATGCGCCGCCAGCAAGCAGGGGCGCGCAAACGATTCCAAGCGGTCGGCCTGCCCGCCGTGATTGCTGGCCTGACCGCACAAGGGCAGGTCAGCTTTGCCAGGGTGCATCAGCACGGCGAGTGGCTTGAGGAGTGATTCGGCTGATGAGCGCCACCAGTCGTAGGCGTCATTTGCCGCGGGAACCCAGGTGGCGGCAGGCGTTCCGGCCAACATCGCCTTTTTCGGCGTCGGAGAGGCCGTGGTGTTCATGTTTAAGAACCAAGTTGAGACTGGAGGCGGGCGAGGGCTTCCCGGAGCGGCGGCAAATAAGGATGCCAGAGCCGTTCCCACTCCAGAGAAACGAAGCCGTCAAATCGTCCCTCGCGCAGCAGCGCGATGACCTCGACCATCGGCATTTGCCCATCGCCCGGCAACACGTAGGAGAACGGATGCCGCGACGAAGGCTTGTCAATGCTGTCTTTGACGTGGACGTGACGGACCAGCGGTCCCAGTCGCTCCCAACTGTCGGCGGGCGATTCGCCCCCCAGCCGCCACGTGTGATGCGAATCCCAAATCAAAGCCAACGGTTGCACCAGTCGCTCGTTGAGTTTAAGGCACGGCGCGGACGCGGAGAAAGCATCGTGAGTTTCCATGAGCAGCTCCACCTGCCATTGGCGCGCCAATTTTTCGTGGCGCCACCAGTTGATGACTTCCACGGCGCGCGCGTACTCGGCGTCTGTCAGGTGCTCACCCCAAGTGCCGCCACCGAATACGCGCACGAAGGGAATTCCCAATGCATCTGCCCACGCGCACAGCGCGATCAAATCCGCGCGGTCCTGTTCCGATGCGCGAGTGAGCTTGCAGGACGAGCCTGCCACGACCAACCGGGTATCGTTTGTTTCGCAGAGTTCTTGAATCCGCGCCGGAGTCAGACCTGCTTCGGAACAGTATTGGGGCAAATCGAGCCGTCCTCTGATTGCGCGCAATTCCACGCCCGGGGTGTGAAATTCGCGGGCCAGTTCACAGATTTCGCGAAGCGAAAGATCCGCACAGCCGAGCGTTGAGAAACTCCACCGCAGATGAACGGTCTCAGGTGGAGCGGTCATACACCTCCAGATTGACGACCGCTTCGGGCATTTCGCCCCGCAGAAAAGCGCGGAGGTTTTTTAGCGCCAGTGCCCCGACATCACGGCGGCGGTCCCGGGTTGGTCCACCCAAATGGGGCAGCAAGGTGACGTTCGACAAACCTCGGAGAGGAGAATCCGCCGGCAAGGGTTCCTGCTCAAAAACGTCCAGCGAAATCTG
>Ga0299912_10002800_pt1 | contig 14281 bp, 14 predicted proteins | sample RVTome_2_FD_207667 | JGI IMG/M metagenome (GOLD analysis project Ga0299912, IMG submission 207667) | Soil microbial communities from uranium-contaminated site in the Upper Colorado River Basin, Wyoming, United States - RVT95D214 (version 2) ...
TGGTCGCTGATGTCCTGGAACGAGCCGCGCACGTGCACGACGCGGCCCGCCTCGACTCGCGGGTAGCCGATGGTGCGCACCCACTTGTGGACGCCCTTGGCACTGACCAGCTCCAGCTCGAGATCGTAAGCCGTGCCGTGGGCGATCGCCGCCGCGACGGCTGCTTCGATCCGGCGGCGTGACTCCCCGCTGTAGAAACTGAAACCTCGAGCGACGTTCGTCGGGTCCCCGGGCTCGAGGTCGTGGATGCGCGCAACCTGCTCGGTCCAGGTACCCGTGCCGGTGGCGGGGTCGAACTCCCAGCCGCCGATCTTGGCAATGCCGCCCATCTCTTCCATCAGGATGTCCGAGTCGCGTCGCGCGGCCTCCGATCGGGCCAGGGCCAGTTCCGCGAGGTGGCCCGCCTCGCGGAATCGACTGCGCTGTTGCTCCCAGAGAAAGCCGACGGCGATACCGGCGCCGGCCAGGAGAGCGGTAACTAGGCCGACCAGCGTCCAGAAGCGCGTGCGCACCGGGGCATAGAGCTCGGCGGCGTCGATGCTGGCGACGAGGAACCAGGGCGAGTCCGCAATCGCGCGCAGCGCGCCCACGGAGCGGACACCCCGGTAGTCGACGCCCTCCACCACCCCGGACGCACCGCGCAGGGCCTTGGCGGCGACCAGGTCCGGCGTCGTGAGCGGCAGGCGCAGGGACAAGGCTGCGCCCTCGCGGTGCCTTAGCTCGCTGAGAAAGAGGACCGTGTCGCCCTCGCGGCGGACGATCAGGGTCTCGGCGCTGCGGCTAGCGGTCGGCCACCCGCGCAGGCGTGGGTAAAGTTGTCGCTCGGGATGGATGCGCAGGCCCAGCACAGCCAGGGGCCGGCCGCCACTGCGGATGGGGACCAGCACACCGAGATAAGGCCCGCCCATCGTGGCATCCTGGTGGAAATCAACCAGGCGCGGGGCGTCGCTGCTGAGCAGCTCGGCGACCAGCGCCGGCCGCGGCTTCGCCCCGCCCGCCGCCCCCGCCGGTGCCGCGGCGCGCTCGACGCCCGCCGCATCCAGCACGAACACCCGATCATAGCCATAGGCGGTCTGGAGCTTGTCCAACCAGACCTGCAGGCGGCGGCGAGCCCCTTCATCTTCCGGCCGCCCCAGCAAGGCCTCCACGCGAATGCTGAAGTCCTCATTCTCGTGGAGCACGAGCGCATCCCCCAACCGCTCTCGCCGCCATTGCTCAAGCTCGCCGGCCTTCAGCTCGGCAATGGCTGCCAGCCCCGCCTCGGCTTGGGCGCGAAAGCTGCGTTGGTAGGACCGGAAGTAGAGCCCGCCGGCAGTGAGGATACCCGCAGAGGCCAGGATGAAGACTAGCAGTAGGGCCACCCTGCTGCGGGCGCCGCTGATCGAGGCCAGGGAGTCGCTGGGCCAGGCCGCCTCCGCCGCCAAGATCACTAGGGCCAGCGCCAGGGCCAGGAAGGCGATTGCGGTGGAGAGCGCCGGCGGGATGACCCCCGAATTATAGAGCAAGGGACCGCCGAGCAGGTAGGCCAGCATGAGCACCAAGCTGACAATGAGCACACCCCCGGCGAGCAGCGTGCCGGCCACGGCGAGACGGCGGTGGCGCGCTTCCACAGCCAGCAGGCTGATCCCGGCGAGCAGGAAACACAGGGCGCTCAGCGGCGAGATGTGGCCGAGCGGCGCTCCTGCCAGATCGCCGGCGATCGGCAGACCGAGGTGCTCGATGGCCAACTGACGGCCCGTGGACGCGAGAAACAGCAAGCTGGCGGCAAGCAGTGTGCAAATCCCGGCCACTGCGAGGCGAAGCCGGCGCGTGGGCTCTCCCCGCCTCGCTTGGAGGAGAACGCCGGCCCCCATCAGCAGAAAGAGCAAGGCCGTGCTCGGTGCCATCGGAATGCGGGCCGCGCCGAAGCTCGCGAGTGCGACCCTGCCACTGAGCCAACCGAAGCCGGCGAGGATGCCGAGGGCGACGGCGAGGAGAGCCAGAATCCGGGCCACCTGCAAGAGGATGTGTCGGGTTCCGATCGGCGGCGACGCCATGCCGGATCCACCTCCGCGTTGTGTGCGTCGGAGGATGCTCTCAGGGCCGCCCAGCCGCAAGCATTAATCCCGTCCGTCGACCGCCGCGGGGCCGCACCGGCCCCGATGCAGGCGAAAGACGACCGCGATGTAGGCGATGGCAAGCAGCAAGCCCAGCGGCCACCAACGCAGGCCCGCCGCGAGCGAGGCGCGGCTGGCGGCGGTATTGAAGGCGGTGAGCGCCTGGCGGCGATCCGCGGCGGGAATCAGCGTCGGAAAGAGGGTCGCCGCCGTGGCGCCCAGTAGGCCGAGCAAGAAGGCGGCCGAGCCGAGGAAGGCCGCCAGGTCGCGCCCGGCCCCGCGGGCGGCGAGACTCGTCGCGAAGCCGGCCACGAAGAGCGCGGCGGCCAGCCAGGCCAGCGGCCGCAGGGCGAAGGCGGCAAAGAGCTCCGGCGCGAGCGCGGCCGTGGCTGCCGTCGTCACGGCCCAGAGGACGAGCACGATCGGGAAGAGCCAGCCGGCGGCGGCACGGCTGCGCGCGCGCACGGCGCCTTCCGTCTTCCAGGCGAGGAAGAGCGCGCCATGGTGGGCGAGCGCGGCCAGCGCAAAGAGGCCGGTCAAGAGTGTGAACCCATCGAGAATGCCCAACGCCCCGCGCGGAGAGCCGGAGGCGAAGAGGGCCAGTGCGAACCAGCCGTCGGCGTCCAGCGGCACGCCGCGCAGGAGATTGCCCAGGGCGACGCCGAAGAGCAGTGGGAGCAGCGTCGAGGCGAGGCCGAAGGTGCCGTCCCAGAAGGCGCGCCACAGGCCGTCGCCGACATGCGAGCGGAACTCGATGGCGATGCCGCGCAGGATGAGCAGCCACAGCACGAGCATGATGGCGAGGTAGAAGCCGGAGAGCCCGGCGGCCAGAGCCTTCGGGAAGGCGAGGAAGAGCACGCCGCCGGCGGCCAGCAGCCAGACCTCGTTGCCGTCCCAGAAGGGCCCGATCGCGGCCAGCACCTGCCGCCGCTCGGCATCGCGCCGCGCTACCCAGAGATGCAGCGCGCCGGCGCCGAAGTCGAAGCCATCCATGACCACGTAGACAGCCAGGGTGAGGGCGGCAATGGCGTACCAGAGCGCTTCCATCACGCGCCTCCCCGCTCGACCGACGCCGATGGCGAGCCTGCGGCCGCTTGCGGCTGCGGGCCATGATGGATCTCCCGCGCGACGAGCGCGAGGAAGAGCGCGCCGAGCACGAAGTAGAGGCCGGCGAAGCCAAGCGTCGTGAAGAGCGTGGCCCCGGCGTGCACCGTGGGCGAGCCGCCGTCTGCCGTGCGCAGGAGCCCGTAGACGAGCCAGGGCTGCCGGCCCAGCTCGGCCGTCAGCCAGCCCGCCGTGTTGGCGATGAAGGGGAAGGGAAAGGCGAGCGCCAGCGCCCAGAGCAGCCAGCGCGCCCGCGCCAGGCGCCCCCGCCAGAGCAGCAGGGCGGCCAGGCCCATCACGGCGACGAAGAGGGTGCCCAGGCCCACCATGATGTGAAAGCTGTAGAAGAGCAGCTCGATGTTCGGGGGCCAGTCGGACACGGGATACTCGGCCAGGCCGCGCACGTTGGCGGAGAAGTCGCCGTAGGCGATCCAGGACAGCACGGCGGGGAGCTGGATCGGGTTGTCCAGCTTGCGCTCGGCGACATTGGGCTGGCCGATCATCGCCAGCGGCGCGCGCGGTCCGCCCGCGAAGCGCCCCTCCATGGCGGCCAGGGTGACCGGCTGGTGCGCGGCCACCAGGCGGCCCTGCTCGTGGCCGGTCGGGAAGGTCACGAGCACCGCGGCGGCGAGGCCCGCGATCACGCCGAGGCGCAGCGAGAGCCGGGCGACCGGCGCATGCTCGCCACGCAGGGTCCAGAAGGCCCCCACTGCCGCCATCGCGAAGGCGCCAGTAACGACGGCCGCCACCTGGTTGTGCAGGAACTCGACGATCGCCCAGGGGCTGAAGACGAAGGCCGCCAGCCGCGCGATCTGGAAGTTGCCAGCGGCATCGAGCGAATGGCCCACAGGGTACTGCATGAAGGCATTCGTCGCGATGATGAAGTAACCGGAAAGCCAACTGCCGATGAAGAGCGCCAGCGCCGCCAGGGCGTGGACGCGGGGGCCGAAGCGCCGCTCGCCGAAAAGCAGCACGGTGAGGAAGCTCGACTCGAGGAAGAAGGCGAAGAGGCCCTCCATAGCCAGGGTCTGGCCGATGACACCGCCCGCCCTGTGCGCGAAGGCCGCCCAGTTCGTGCCGAACTGGAACTCCATCGGGATGCCGGTGACCACCCCCATCGCGAAGGCGAGGCCGAAGAGGCGGATCCAGAAGCGCGCGGCATCGTTCCAGACCTCGCCGCCGGCACGCAGGCCTTGCCCTTTCATGACGACGATGAGCAGGGCGAGCCCCATCGTGAGCTGTGGGAAGAGGTAGTGGAAGGTGATCGTGAAGCCGAACTGCAGGCGATGCCAGAAGAGCGGGTCGCTCATGCTCGGGACCTCCGCCGCCGCAGGATACACGGCGGGGCGGCGGGCGACAAGCTCCGGACCGCGGGAGGTCGGGGGCGGCCGCCGCGCTCCTGCGACCTAGGTTTGGACCGCCAGCATGAGGATCCGCAGGCCGACGAACGCAAGCGCAATCGCCAAGCTGCGGATGATCCAGGCCCCACGCACACGGCCGGACAGCGCGGCACCCACCTGGGCCCCAGGGACAACCCCCAGCCCAAGGTACAGCGTCTCCCGGACACCGCCGTGCGCAAAGGAGCCGTTCGCGATGTGGATGAGCGTGCCCGTCAGTGCCATGATGGCGAGGATGAAATGCGAGGTTGCGGTGGCGATGTGCACGGGGAAGTTCAAGAGGCGGACGAGCGCCGGCACGTGGACGATGCCACCGCCGATTCCGAGCAGGCTTGACAGGTAGCCGACGAGCACGGACAGCAGCATTCCCAGCCGCAGGTTGAAGGAGAACACATGGACAGTCCCGTTGGCTTCCACCAGGCGGCGGGTAGTCTGGCCCTTGCCGTGGCCCGGCAAGTGTGGCGTCGCCCGCGTCCGCTGCAGGAGGAGGTAGATCGCCACCGCGATCAGCATGAGACCGAACACGGCATTGAACAGCCGGCGGGGAATCAGGCTCGTGGTCAAGGCCCCGGCGATCGCTCCCGGAATGGTGGCGGCGGCAAAGAACAGCCCGGATCTCCTGTCAATCCGTTTCATCCGCCCGTATGCCCATGATCCGGACAGCGCATTGAGGAATACGACCGCCAGCGAGACGCTGGTGATGAGTTCCGGACTCGCGTGGGGATAGAGCAAGAGCAGCACGGGCACCAGGACGAATCCACCGCCGGCACCGATCAAGGTCCCGACCGCACCAAGCATCAGCCCCAGGCCGATGAGCCATGCACCATGAACCATCGCTATCGCTTTCCCACGCTCGGATGAACCGCATCGGACCCCTCCGCGGCGAGGGCGACATTCGCCTCGACTTCGGTAGTCAGGCTGACGCCGGCGCTGGCGGGGTCCGCGGCGGCCAGCGCGTGCACGGACTCGAGCAGGCGCCGCCCATGGCCTTGCCCCTGCGCGTCCGGCCGCACGCCGATCATGTTGAGATGGTGATGCGCTTCGGCCACGGGATAGCGCCCGGCCGGATCCGCGATGCCGAACATGGGCTCGCCGCGCAGCACGCGCGCGCTCACGAAGAGCCCGACCAGGGTGGCCAGCCGCCGGTCGTAGTCGGCACTGTCGCCGAAGACGAAGCGCATCACCGGATAGTCATGGAAAGCGGCGCCGAGCACGCGGGTCGCGTCCTCGGCCCGGTCGGCCGGCAGCGGGAGGACCCTCAAACTCACACCTCCGTCGCCGGCGCGCTTGCGCAGGCCGCCCCGGGTGCTTGGGCGAGGCTAGCCGCTTCGCTCCGGACAGGCGTGCGCGGCGGCCATGTAGCGGCGGAAGGCAACGTAGGCCTCGGTACTCAGCTCGTGGTTCTTCCGGTAGGAGAGGTTGCCCACCAGGCTGATCAAGGGCTGCCGTCGCCGCCAGAAGCTGTCCCAGACGCGGCTCACAATGCGCGGGAGCGAGTAGAAGGCACGATCGCAGGCGAGCATCTCGGCGTTGATCGCATCCAACGAGAGGTGCTTGTAGCGGGCCACCGGGAAGTTCAGCGTGTAGTACTGCCAGTCGTTGGGGAAGGCGTTCAGGGCGATGCGGTCCTCAACCTGCATCTGATCCCACAGCCGGGTGCCGGGCAGGGGCGTCAGGTACAGGGCGTTGAGGCTGTCGACGCCGTACTGGCTGGCCGCCTCGGCGATGCGCTGGCCGATGCCGGGCTTGTCGACGTCCAGACCAATGATGAAGGAGCCCACGACGAGCATGCCGTGCCGCTGGATGCGCCGCACGGAGGCGCGGAAGTCGCGGTCCTTGAGCAGATTGAACTTCTTGCTCACCTCGCGCAGGCCCTCTGGCGACGGCGATTCGAAGCCGATGAAGACGCCCCGGCAGCCGGCCTTGGCCGCCAGCGCCATCAGCTCCTCGTCGTCGGCGAGGTTGATCGTGGCCTGGGCGATCCACTCCTTGTCCAGCTTCGCCTCGATCAGGCCCCGGAAGAGCGCCTTGGCACGGGCGATGTGCGCGGCGCTCGTGCCGATCAGGTTGTCGTCGACCACCAGCACGCGCTTCTCGGCGACCAACCGGAACTCGGCGATGACGTCCGCGATCGGACGCATCCGGTAGCGGGCGCCGTTGAAGGCGGTGACGCTGCAGAAGCTGCAGTTCAGCGGGCAGCCGCGCGTGGTCTGGATGGCGCCGAAGGCGTAACCCGTGGACAGCAGGTCATGGCGAGCCGGCGGGATCTCGGCGACCGCCGCCAGGCCGCCCTCGTATCGGCGCGCGAGCGCGCCGCGCCGGGCATCGGCCAGGAGCTGCGCCCAGACGCCTTCCCCCTCGCCCGTAACGACACTGTCCACCCGCGCCATCACTTCGTCCAGACACATCGTGGCGTGGATGCCCCCCATGACGACCGGCACCCCGCGGGCACGAAAGTGCGCGGCGATGGCATAGGCCCGGTTCGCCTGGGAGGTGAAGGCCGTGATGCCTACCAGGTCCGGTGGCGGCAGCGCGTCGTAGTCAGGGACGCCAAGGTTTTCGTCGAGGATGCGGACTTCCCACTCCGGGGGCGTGAGGCCGGCGAGGACCATCAGGCTGAGGGGCTTCCAGACACGGTAGCGATTCCAGCGGTTCTCTTTGACCCTGGCCATGCTGACGAGTGGATTGGAGGGGTTGATTAGATAGAGTCGCATCGCTCGATTCCGCCTAGAACTCCAGAAGCGCGCCAACGGTGGACGCCGGCGCCAGCTATCGGCCAGAGTCGCACTTTGCAGGCCTTATTGCAACAATATAGGGCTTCGGAACTGCTCAGCACGATTCGCAGGCAGCGGTCGTCGCCGGCAGTGCGGGCCAGCCGTAGGCCACCTCTTGGTAATCGCGACCGCCGATCGCGATCGCCTGTTCGGCGAACTCGACGCCGCCCAGGTGCCCGTAGAAGCCGCGCGTCGGGTTGTCGCGGAGGACCCAGAGCATCATGGAGGTCATCCCCTGCGCGGCGAGGGCTCGAATCGCGGCCGCGAAGAGCGCCCGGCCGTGCCCCCTCCCCTGGTAGGCGGCGAGCAGGTAGATGGCGTAGAGCTCGCCCGCATACCCGCCTGCCGGCTCCCGCGCAGGCCCCGCCGCGGCAAAGCCCACGACCTCGCCGGTCACCTCGGCGATGAGGATGCCCGGCACCTTCACCGGGTTGGCCAACTCGCGCTCCCAGGCCTGCCGGCGGCGCTCGACGGAGAGCCCGGCGAGCAACTCCGCGGGCAGCAGCTCGCGATAGCTCTCCTGCCAGGCCCGCACGTGCACCCGGGCGATGGCCTCCGCATCCGCCACGGTAGCAAGCCGCAGGGTCAGCGGCGGCCTGGGGACCTCAGGACCACGCTTGTCCTCCGCGGGCACGCTCAACCGCCCCCATTCTCGTCCATCCGTGCCTTCACCAGCTTGCGCACGAGTGCCACCGGCAAGGGCTGGTCCGCAGGGAAGCGAACGGTGCCCTTGCTGGTGTCGTAGCCTGCGAGCAGCTCGGCATGTGCCGCGACCGTGCTGTCGCTCCACAGGTAGAAGGCGCAGTGCTTTGCCGCCGCGCCGAAGCCGACCAGCACGCGACCGCCGAGGCGGAAAGCCGGCATCCCGTAGCTCACGCACTCCTCGGCCTTGGGAGCAGCCGCCTTGATCGCTGCGCGCAGTTGCTCGAGCGCCGCGCGCTGATCGAGCGGCAGGGCGGCGAGGTAGGCGTCCGTCGACGCGGCCTTCAACCTGGCGGTCATGGCGCGGGCCGCCAGGCGGGCGAGCTCGGCCTCGGCAGCCCATCCGGCGAGCCGACTGTGAGCCAGCGGAACGGGCCCATCGGGATGTCCGCGCGCTTCTCGAAGCCAAGCGTCTCGGCGTGAAGGCCCGGGGCCTTCTCCCGGTCGTCCACCATCGTGCTGAAGAACTTGGTCTGCATCGGCACCTCCAGCTAGGCGGGTCGAATGTTTCGGTTGATGCGCAGCAGATTCTCCGGGTCCCAGCGGCGCTTCGCGGCGGCCAGCCGGGTCATCGCCGATCCGAACGCGGCGGTCGTGCGCTCCTCGCCCTCCTCCGCATTGAGGAAGTTGAGGTAGGTGCCGCCGGTCGAGAAGCGCTGCATGCGCTCCCAGCCCTCGCGCGCCCAGTCGATCTGCGCTGCATCGTCGCGCGGATCCTCCCAGGAGCCGGCGACGTTCAGCACGAAGCGGGCGTCGCGATTGCCGACCGGCGAATGCTCGGCCCCGCGTTCGTTGAGAGCGCCGCCGAGCTGAAAGAGGATCACGGCCGAGTGCGGCGATGTGATCTTGGCGGCATGCGCGATGAACTCTTCGCAGAGGGCCGCGTCGATCCCCGGCAGGTAGTCGCTCTTCCAGTAGTAGCGGCGACCCTTGGGCTGGGTGGCGTCGAGCAGAGCCTGCAACTGGGTGTAAGGGCGGCGGACGAGGATGTCGCCCAGCGGCCGGCCATGGGCCTTGATCGGCGCGACGGCCCGTTCGCCATCCTCCGGACGCCCGCTGTGGCAGGCCAGGATCGCGACGATCGGCCGGCCGTGCTGCTCCTTAGGCAGCCAGGGAGCCGGCGGCGCCGGCCGCATCAACGCAACGAGCGTGAGCTCGGGCGGCGCCTCCGCGGCGAGGCGGCGGAAGAGCGCGAGCACGCTCGGCGCCTCACTGGCCGGCCAGGCCACGACGCCGCCGACGACCTCCGGCCCCACCGGGTAGAGTGCGTAGTCGAAGCCGGTGACGACGCCGAAGTTGCCGCCGCCGCCCCGCAGCGCCCAGAAGAGGTCCGGGTTTTCCTCGTCGTTCGCGTGGACGCAGCGCCCATCGGCGGTAACCACGTCCATGCCTAACACCGTGTCGGTAGTCCAGCCCCAGCGGCGGGTCAGGTAGCCGAAGCCGCCGCCGAGCGTGAGCCCGGCGATGCCCGTGAGCGAAACGAAGCCGAGCACGGCAGCCAACCCGTGCAGCTGCGTTTCGCGATCGACATCGCCCAGCAGGCAGCCGGCCTGCGCATGGGCGATCCGGCGGCGCGGGTCCACCCAGACCCCGCGCATCAACGAGAGATCGAGCATGAGGGCACCATCAGCAGTGGCGAGACCGCCGATGTTGTGGCCGCCCCCCTTGATGCAGATGAGGAGCTGGTGCTCGCGGGCGAAGCGCAGCGCCTCGAGGATGTCGGCGGCGCCGAGGCAGCGGGCGACGGCGGCAGGTCGCCGGTCGATCATGGCATTCCAGACACTGCGAGCATCGTCGTAGCCGGGGTCGCCGGGGGCAATCAACGGTCCGCGCAGGCGCGCGCGCAGGCTGGTCAGCGAGTCCCCGGTGAGCTCGAACTCGCGGCCGGTCACGGTGATCGCGCACATGGTGCGCCCTCCTTTGGCGGTGTACGAGTGTCCTGTGACCCTGGCCCCACCCCCAGCGAACGGGCGCCGCGCGCGCGGCACCACTGGCGGCGCACTATAGATGAGCGCACACCCTCGAGCAAGCCCTCAGCACGGCGATTCCTGATCAGGCAGTCCGGGAATCCCGGTCGCCTCCAGCGCCCGGCGTAACGGCCGCGTAACGGCTCCCGGCGAGACTCATCACGCGCGCGCAGGACAGCGCGGCGAGAACACGGGAGGGGAAGCATGGGACGCATTCTGCTGGGCATCGCCGTTCTGGCCGCGCTGGCCGGCGCGGCGGCCGCCCAGGACGAGTGGGAATGGATCGGGCCGGAGTACACGAACACTGCCGTCATCGCCGTGGATCCGGACGGCGCCATCTTCATCGCCGGGCTCTACATGGGCGTGCTGGTGAGCGAGGATGAGGGCGCCACCTGGACCCCCGTCGGCGGACCGGGCGATCCGATTGAAATGGTGGCGACGCCGGGCGGCACGGTGGTTGCCACCGACAACTGGGGCTACGGCGTCTGGGTGACGGCCGACAAGGGCGGCACCTGGGACCGGGTCATCGTACACGACCAGTACGAGTGGGTCTCCCAGCTCGCCGTGCACCCGCTCACCGGGGACATCTATGCCGCCGTGAACAACGAGGGCGGTCTCCACTACTCCTACGACGGCGGCTACCACTGGCAGCCAGTGGCGACGAGCCCGATCTGCGTGGACTACTGGGATCTGGCCGCCGGCGGCAACGCGGGCATCTGGGTGAAGGGCGATGCCGGCCTCTGGCGCTCGGACGACTATGCAGCGAGCTGGGTGAGCCTGGACCTGCCGGCCGAGGCCGAGTTCGGGGGCCAGCTCGCCTTCGCGCCCAGCTTTGCGCTCTTTCTCACGGGCTGGGACACCACCAACGGCTACGCCCACTTGCTGCGCTCTTGGGACTTCGGCGACACCTGGGTCGAGCTGTCGGGGGGGTTGCCCGGTCAGGAGTGGGGCTGCTACGGCGACATCGTCTTCGGCAACGACTGGGGCACGATGCTGATGGCGGACGAGTGCAGCGGCATCTACCGCTCGACGGATATGGGCGACAATTGGACGCTGTACACTGAGGGTCTCACGGCGACCGACATCATCGCCCTCGTCGACGGGCCGAGCGGCGTGCACTACGCGGCGTCCCTGAGCAGCGGTGTGTTCAAGAACGCGCGCGACGCGGTGGCGGCGCCCCCAACGCCGGCGGTGCCGCGTGCGCTGCTCGCGCAGAACCACCCGAACCCCTTCAATCCCAGCACGACGCTGAGCTTCACGCTGGCCGTCGCCAGCCTCGCGCGGCTCACTCTGCACGACGCGCAAGGCCGCCTGCTGCGCGTCCTGGCCGACGGGCGCTTTGACGCCGGCACCCATGGGCTCCAGCTCGATGCGGCGGGGCTCGCCAGCGGCAGCTACGTCTACCGGCTCGAAGCGAATGGTGAGGTGCAGGCCCGGCGGTTGACCGTGCTGAAGTAGGCCGGCCTGCGCGGAGGCCAGCCTCAGCGGCCGCGGTAGACGTCCGTGCTCAGATATTTGAGGCCGGAATCGACCATCAGCGTGACCACCCTGGCGCGCGGCCCCAGCCGCCGGCCCAGCGCGATCGCGGCGACGACGTTGGCGCCCGAGGAGGTCCCCGCGAAGAGCGCCTCCTCGCGGGCGAGGCGCCGGGCCATGGCCTGCGCGTCCTCGGTGGACACAGCGAGAATCTCGTCTACCAGCGCGGGTTCCCAGAGCGGTGGCGCGAAGCCGATGCCGATGCCCTCGATCGCATGCGCCCCCGCTGGCCCGCCCGCGAGCACCGCGGACTCCGCGGGCTCGACGGCGACGATCCTGACGCTCGGCGCATGTTGCTTGAGCACCGTGGCCACCCCGCGCGAGGAGGCCCCCGTCCCCACGCACTGCACGAAGCCGTCCACCCTGCCCTGCATCTGCGTCCAGATCTCCTCGCCGAGCGGAAAGTAGCCGGCAATGCTGTCCAGGTTGTTGAGCTGGTCGTTCCAATGGGTGTGCGGCGCCTGGCTCAACACGCGGGCGGCGGCGACCATCGCCAAGAAGAGCTTCTTGGTGGAGAGACCGCCCTCGCTGGGGATGAGGGTGAGCTCCACGCCGAGAGCGGCCATGTGGTCCCGCTTCTCCCGGCTGAAGGCGTCCGAGCTGATGATGCGCAGCGGGTAGCCCTTGGCCGCGCAGACCAGGGCCAGCGAAGTGCCCGTGCTGCCGCCCGTGTACTCGACGACGGTGTCGCCGGGCGCGAGGCGGCCGTCCGCCTCCGCCCGCGCGATCACGGCCAGGGCCATGCGGTCCTTCATGCTGCCGGTGGGGTTCTCCCACTCCAGCTTCGCCCAGATCTCCGCGCAGCCGGGCGGCACCACCTTGCGCAGGCGGACGATCGCGGTGTCGCCGATGGCGTCGAGGATCTTCACTTGGCCGGCGCCGTGCCGCCGATGGGCGTTCGGGAGTACATGCCGAGCGGATGCCCGGCGGGATCGTGGATGAGGCCGATGGCCCCGCTGCCACCCGGCAGGTCGAAGGGGAAGCCGGGCACGACGGTTCCGCCCAGCGCCTTGGCCTTCTCGCAGGCGGCGGTGATGTCCGCGACCTGCACGTAGACCACGCCATTGAACGGGCTGATCTGGCCTTCGGCGACGCGCAGGGTGCCGATCGCCAGTCCGTCTGCGACGATCTCCACTGCCAGGTCGGTGCCCGCCAAAGGCGTGAACTGCCAGGCGAAGAGGCCGCTGTAGAACGCGCGGGACTTGGCCAGGTCGGCCGTCGTGAGGTCGAACCAGGCGATGCGGCCGAGGCCGACGTCGGCCTTCGGCTGCTCGGCGGCGGCCACCTCAGCCCACCCCAGTGTCAAGGCCAGGGTCAGCACCGTGGCCGCGAATGGTCTGCGCATGGAAAGCCTCCTCAGCCTTCATCGGGGATCTCAGCCTCGACCAGCTTCGCGAGCAGAAAGAGTGACTCCTGCCAACCCAGATAGCAGGCCTCGACGGGAATCATCGCCGGAATCCCCTCCTGGACGATGTTCAGCTCGGTGCCGACGGAAACGGCCTTGACCGTGACCGTCGTCGTCATTTCGCCGGGGAGATTGGGATCGTCGAACTGGTCCGTGTAGCGCAGGCGCTCGTTCGGCACGAGCTCGAGGAATTTGCCGCCGAAGGCATGGCTCTTGCCGGTCGAGAAGTTCGTGAAGGACATCTTGTAGGAGCCGCCGACCTTGGCGTCCATCTGGTGGACCTTGCCGGTGAAGCCGTGCGGCGGGAGCCACTTGGCCATCGCGTCGGGATCGATGAAGGCGCGCCAGATGCGCTCGGGCGTCGCGCGAAGCACGCGGTGGAGACGGACGGTGCCAGTGGACATAGCGCCTGCCTTTCGGGTGGAGGTGAGGGATGCGGCGAGTATGCGCGAGTCCTGCGCGCGCCGCAAGCGGAGCGGCGCGCCAAGGCCGGGGCGGCAGAGCAAAGCGGACCTCCGGACCCGCATCCCCTCTGCTCGGCGGTGGCGCGCAGCGCCGGATTCGCCGCTTCGCGCCACGCGCGGATTGCCAGGCAGGGCGGCTTGCGCTAGGCTGCCGCCGGGACGCGAATGCGCTCCCGATCCCAGAGCAACATTCACGGAGGATGACTATGCGCACACTTGCCGTTGCCGCTCTAATTTGTGCCGCCCTGGCCGCCAACGCGAGCGCCAAAGATGAGCACCCGGCCTCGATGAGCGAGGACGACATGATGAAGGCCTACGCGGCCGCGGCCGCACCCGGGGCCGCGCACGCCATGCTGGCCAAGAGTGCCGGACACTGGAGCACCACCGTCAAGAGCTGGCACGACCCCAATGGTGAGCCCATGGTCACCGCGGGCACCGAGGACTCGGAGATGGTCTTCGGCGGTCGCTACCTCAAGTCCCACTTCAAGGGCAGCATGATGGGCCAGCCTTACGAGGGCATGGGCACGATGGGCTACGACAACGGCAAGAAGAAGTACGTCGGCACCTGGTTCGACTCGATGGGCACCGGCATCATGGCCTACGAGGGCGACTACGACGCCCAGCAGAAGGAACTCGTCTGCCACGGCTCCTATGTCGATCCCCTGATGGGGACGGAGAACAAGGTCCGCCTGGTCACCCGCTTCCTCAGCGACGACCAGCACGTGTTCGAATTCTGGGGGCCGGCTCCCGGCGCCGACAAGGACGTCAAGTGGATGGAGATCACTTACACCCGCGCCAAGTAGATCCCCCACCGCTCGGGCGGCCGCAGCGCGGCC
>Ga0299912_10002801_pt1 | contig 14280 bp, 10 predicted proteins | sample RVTome_2_FD_207667 | JGI IMG/M metagenome (GOLD analysis project Ga0299912, IMG submission 207667) | Soil microbial communities from uranium-contaminated site in the Upper Colorado River Basin, Wyoming, United States - RVT95D214 (version 2) ...
GTGGGGGCCGGAGTGGGAGAACGCGGCTTGCAGAATAAGAGCGAGTGCGGGCGGCGGTTTCGTGGTTGATGGGGCCGATCCATACGCCGTGGGCGGGGTGGCTCAGGATATTAAAGGAATCAAAGGCGGGCAGGCGTACGCTGTTAAATCGGTCTGTCTGTTCCGTGATATTCCCGCCCCCTACCATTCACTGCTGGTTCGTGTAAGCTGGATGCGCGGCGACAAACTGCTGCATCCGGCGGGGATGCTTGTGCGCGGGCCGATTCTCGAAAATGGCATTGCAAAGTTCGACGATGTGCTCGTCGCACCGGAGGACGCCGATAGCGCCCGTTTGTCGCTGGAGATCAAATGGCCGCGGGGCGGGATAGTGCTATGGAAGAACGTAAGCGTGCAGCAGGCGCCGGCGCCCGAGCCGAGAAAGGTTAAGGTCGGCACGGTCTTTCTGCGGCCGAGAAACAGCACGCCGGAAAAGAATCTAAAGCTCTGGTGCGAGCAGATCGACGCCGCGGGCAAGCTCGGGCTCGATATTGTCTGCCTGGGCGAGGCGATACTGTCGGTCGGCACGCCGGCGACTTTGAAAGACCGCGCCCAGCCGATACCGGGGCCGGTCAGTGATGTATTGGCTGAGGCTGCGAAGCGAAATAAAATCTGGGTAGTAGCCGGCCTTACCGAACTCGACGGTGAGATCGTTTATAATACCGCTGTGCTTCTGGACCGCAGCGGCCGGATCGCAGGTAAGTATCGCAAGGTCCACCTGCCCCGCCAGGAATGGACCCAAGGCGTGCGTCCGGGCCAGGAGTATCCGGTTTTCGAGACGGAATTCGGCAAAGTCGCTATCCAGATATGTTACGACTGGTTCTTTCCGGAGGCGGCGGAAATCTTCGCTCTTCAAGGTGCGGAGATTATCTTCGCCCCGACATGGGGCAATACCCTGCCCGACGAGGGCGGCCGGGTTGACGGCGAATCGACCTTTCGCGTCCGTGCGCGGGACAATGGCGTCTATATGGTCCCATCGGTTTACGACGGCAACAGCATGGTTATCGACCCGATGGGCAGGATTCTGGCCTCGAACAAAGGTAAAGACGGCGTATTCTGGGCCGAGATCGACCTGAACAAACGCGAACTTCTCGACTGGGACGGTCACTGGCGTTCCATCGGCCCGCGCCACCGCATGCCGCAGACCTATAAGACTTTGACTAACATCTCAAAGTAGAACAGAACTTCCGGCCGGGCGTAACAATAAACAGGTTGTTTTGCCGGGCCGGGTATGATATTTTGTCTACCGTTATAGTTTTAACTTTAGGTGAAATACTTTTGAAAGACAGATTACAAGGCAAATTTATAGTTCTCGACGGCCCGGACGGCTGCGGCAAGAGTACACAGGCAGGGCTTCTGGTCCAGTGGCTTCAAGACCGGGGCGTGCCGATCAGCCGTTTTCGCGATCCCGGCGATACATCCATCGATGAGAAAAGAAGCAACCTCTAACATAGATAAATTTAGGCTTATTTTAGGATAATATCAGATGGATAAATTCGTGGCTATTGAAGGTCTAGACGGCTGTGGTAAGTCTACACAAATTGCACTTCTAACAGAGTACCTTGATTCTAAGGGAGTAAAATATAAATATTTGCATTTTCCAAGGACAGAAGCACCGATATATGGGGAAATGATTTCACGTTTTTTACGAGGAGAGTTTGGAGATGTAACGAATGTTAATCCATATCTGGTCGCTCTTTTGTATGCTGGAGATAGAGAAAATGCAAAACATATTATTCGAGAATGGCTATCCCAAAATTATTTGATTATTGTTGATAGATATGTTTATTCTAATATGGCTTTTCAGTGTGCCAAAGCCAAAACGTTATCGGAAAAAGAAAGATTGAAAAAATGGATATTGGAATTGGAATATGGTTATAACACAATACCTTCTCCTAACATATCGATTTTCTTGTATGTGCCATTTGAATTCATTGTAAGTAAATTGAATAATAAACGCGGTGGCATTGATAGAGCTTACTTGAATGGTAAAGAAGACATACACGAGTCAAGTATAGAGCTGCAAAAGAAAGTTGAAACAGAATACTTAAAGTTAGCTGATCAATATAAGGACTTTCACGTTGTGAACTGTAGTACGAAAGATAACAAAATTTTACCACCTCAACAAGTAAGCGGTAAGATAATAGATGTTTTGAATTCCAAAAGTGTTATCGAAAAATGAAAAAAGCGATACTATGTTTTCCATATGTTCCAAGCCGGCAGCTCCAATACCCTACAGGAATATTCAAAATTGCGTCCTTCTGCAAAGACTTTTACGATATCATCGTACTTGATCAACGGATAGAACTCAACATCATAAATACAATATCCGAACTACTTGCCAAAAACAATGATATCATATGTCTCGGTATCTCTGTGATGACTGGTGAGCAGATCAAGCATGCCATAGACATATCTCAAGTATTCCATAGCCATTTGCCCATCGTATGGGGCGGCATGCATCCAACCATTTTACCTCGGCAGACACTCGAAAGTGGATTCATGGACTATATTGTAATTGGTGAGGGTGAGGAAGCATTTCTCAATTTATTGAATTATTTGGCAGATAAACACGTTAATGGTGAAATGTTCCTTAGCAAACACAACAGGAATTTCAAGTATAATTATTTAGCAGATTTAAATAGTGCTGGATATGTCGATTTCTCAGCCTACAGGATTAGAGAAGACTATTTCGTAAAAAGAGACGGGTTTAAGAGAGCATTCACATTGGAGACATCAAGGGGTTGTCCTTATAATTGTTATTATTGCCACAATAGCATATACAAAAAGCCCTATAGAGGAATGTCTCCGGATAAGGTCTTGGAACTCATTAATACGTTGAAACGTGATTACAGCATTGATGGTGTAGTATTTCAAGAAGATAACTTTTTTGCCCATCTAAATCGTGCTAAAAAGATTATACATGGATTAGCTAATGTCACCGACGTCGGTTGGAAAACTAACAGTCGGATAAATTATTTTTACGGACTAATCAATGATACGAAGTTTATGGAATCTCTTTTGGAGTCCGGCTGTAAGGTCATACAGTTTGGCATTGAGTCCGGTTCACTAAGGATCATCAAAGAAATTAACAAGAAAATAGACATAGACAAAGTAATCGAAGTAAACAAAAAATTATCCGAATACCCACTTAGTATTAGATACAATTTTATTATAGGATTCCCAGGTGAGACAAGGGACGATATCAACGACACCTTAAATCTAATTGATACATTACAGAGCGATAATCATCATGTTGAACCACCATTCATAAATATTTATAATCCATATCCAGGAACTCGCTTATATGAGAAAGCCTTGAAATACGGCTTTGAAGAACCCCAAAACATAGAAGGGTGGAGCAAAATGAATTGGAATATAGCTTGCCTCAACTTTTTGACTCCTGATACAAGGACCTATATTGAGAAAATATCTACAGACTATTTCATGAAATCGAGATATTTACGTACTGAATGATAATAATTTCATTCTCAGTGATTGTTACATTAGGGGCAGTGAAATGAAGATACTTAAATTCTTTCGCGATCAAATTATCTACTTACTGGGCAACATTGTTCTTTTTCTGCTTGCGTTCCTATTTATCTTTAAAGGGTATAATCCCAACAACACCGACCAGAAAAATGCAGTATACTTGGCAATTGGGACGTCCTTGATTGCTGCAGGAATAGTAGCTCTTCTGGAACTTTGGAAAGATTTATCAAGGAATAAAATGTTAGAAAGAATAAAAAATGTGATTTTGGACGGTGGTATCAATTATGTCTTTCCCAAGAGAGACTTGGACAAATATGACCATTTAATGAAAAATCTCAAGAGTAGACTGGATATTACCGGTTATTCCTTAAATGCTTTCTATGAAATTTATGCTGATTTACTTGTCGAAAAAAATAAAGAAATACCTTCTATGACTGTTCGCATGCTTGTGGTGAATCCCGAAAGCAACGTCTCCAAGCATCGAGCTGAACTGGAAGGGAAGAGTTCGAAGTCTGTGAAAGATAGCGTTAACAGATTAAAACAGAAATTTGGGGATGTTAGCAACATCAAAATAAGACAGATTAACTCACCACTTACAACCATGATTTTCAGGATTGACGAGACTATGTTCGTTGGTCCTCATTTCTATAAAAAACCCAGCAAATCGACACTTACAATAGAACTAGTAAAGGATGGCTGGCTTTATCAAGAATATGAAAAAGAATTTGAAAAATTGTGGCAAGATGCATCGAACCTTTGAGGTTAAATAAATGTCATTCAAAGAGATTTTCTGCCAGGACAGGGCAATAGACATTCTGCAGCGGGCCTTCGCGTCGGGCAGATGGGCTCATGCGTATATTTTTACCGGGCCCGAAGGTGTCGGCAAATTCAAAACCGCCCGCGAATGGGCCAGGCTGCTTCTTTGCAAAAATCCCGTCATAGAAAACGGATTTGCCGACGGCTGCGGCTCGTGCCAATCCTGCAGGCTTCTGGAAGCCGACGCAAATCCCGACTTCGCTCATATCTACAAGGAATTGCGCGAATTTACCGAAGAAGGCAAAGACAAACCCCCGCCTGTAGATTTGCCGATAGATGTAATCCGGGAATTCCTGATCGCGAAGGTACCAACGAAGCCGACGATTTCGCAGAGAAAGGTCTTCGTCGTCAGTGAGGCTGAAAGGCTAAATGTTTATTCGCAAAACTGCCTGCTGAAGATTCTTGAAGAGCCGCCGGAATATTGCTGTATCGTGCTGCTGTGCACTCGCCTGGAAAAGCTCCTGCCTACGACCAAATCGAGATGCCAGACAATCCGGTTCGGCCCGATAGATGAAAGCAGGATAATCGAAAAATTAAAAGAAAAGGGCCTCGAAGAAGAACCGGCCCGGTATTTCGCACGCCTGGCGCAAGGCAGTGTGGGCGAAGCATGCCAGTGGGCGGAACTTGAGCTGGCCGATGCAAATCTTTACAAAGCCAAAAAAGAGTTGATAAACTCTATAGTTAGCTACGAACTGGCCGAAACTCTGGACCTGGCCGGGGAGCTTCTCGCAAAAAGCAAGACAATCGCCGCCGAGTGGACAAACCTCGATAAGGCCACCAGTAAAACCGACATCAATCGAAGGGCTATGAAAATTATTGTTCGGATAATCATATCCGCCCTGCATGATGCGATGAATCTGAACGTAACCAGGGCGAAAGAACCTGTCAATTTCGACCAGAAAGAACAGATAGAGAAGCTGGCCGCCCGTTTCGACGCCGAGCAGTCGGCGGAAAAAATCTCCGATTGCTTTCGCGTGCTGCGATGGATCGAGTCCAGCGTCAATGAAAAGCTTATTTTCGAACAGCTATTGTTAAGTCTTGCAGATTCTGATACAATACGGGTTTAGCCGTAGTATAACGTAAGATTAGTATGAATACAGGTAGTTTGGATGTCAAAAAACTTGGAAGCAAGAACCAAACAAACAAAGCATAAGAAGTATATCCTGGTTCGATACGGGCGAATGAACACACTCGGCCTATTCGAGCATCACGAGACCGGCATACTCAAAGTGCACACTCGCGTCGTGATAAAAACTAACAGAGGCCTTGAGCTGGGTTATCTCGTAGGCCGGTTCAGCTCCTACAAGGCCGGTCAATTCAGACTAAACCAGGAGCAGCTAAAAGAGTATTTCAATAACGAAGATGTCGATATCTCGCAGGGCCAGGTCGGCAAATTCATCCGTTACGCAACCGCCGCGGATATAAGCGAAGAGCGGCACCTGGAGAAAATAGCAAGAGAAGAGATGGAATACTGCAGGCGTTTCGTCAGGGAAATGAACCTGCCGATGAAAATAGTCGATGCAGAACACGTCTTCGGCGGCGAACGCATCATTTTCTACTTTATGTCCGACGGACGGGTGGATTTTCGCGACTTAGTCAAAAGAATCGCACAGGAATATCAGACAAGAATCGAAATGCGGCAGATCGGCTCACGGGATGAGGCCAAGCTTCTCGGTGACCTGGAAAGCTGCGGGCAACAATGCTGCTGCCAGCGATTCCTCAAATACCTCAAGCCGGTCAATATGCGAATGGCCAAGATGCAAAAGGCCACCCTCGATCCGGCCAAAATCTCCGGCTATTGCGGCAGATTGAAGTGCTGCCTGCGATATGAGGACGAAACTTATACGGACCTAAAGAAAAAGCTGCCGAAAAAGAATACCAGGGTAAAGACCAGTCACGGCCAGGGCAAAGTTGTAGATACCCAAATATTAACTCAGTTAGTTATGGTTGAATATGATAGTGGGGAGAAAATCGCTGTTATTCTCGATGAGCTTGAGATTCTCCCCCAATCCGCAGCAATAGAGGAAAACCAGAATGACAACTCGAAAAAGAAAGGCCAGAAAAACAAAAAATAGTTATCCCTGGCGTGTGATTTCAGTAGTCAAGGAAGAATAATGCCCCGCAAAATCATCGTAACCTCAGCTTTACCTTATGCAAACGGCCCGATACATATAGGGCATTTAGTGGAATATCTCCAGACCGATATCTGGGTGCGCTTTCAGAAAATGTGCGGCAATCAATGCCTCTATTTCTGTGCTGATGATACGCACGGCACACCCATTATGATTAGTGCCCGGAGGGCGGGCATAAGCCCTGAAGAGCTGATCGGGAAAGTGCATAAAGAGCACAAGGCCGATTTTGACGAGTTTTATATCGAATTCGATAACTATTACTCGACCCATTCGCCCGAGAACAAGTATTTCAGCGAGCTGATCTTCAACCGTTTGAACGAGGCCGGCTCAATCGTTACACGGGACGTGGAACAGACTTACTGTGAGACCTGCAAAATGTCACTGCCGGACAGATTTGTCCGGGGTACATGCCCGAAGTGCAAAGCAGAAGATCAATACGGCGACTCCTGTGAGGTTTGCAGCTCCACGTATCAACCCGCCGATCTGATTAATCCCTACTGTGCAACGTGCCGGACCAGACCCTCGCTGAAAACCTCCGAGCATTATTTTTTCAAACTTGACAATTACGAACAACAGCTCAGAAACCTTATTGCCGGGGGACATACGCAAAAATCGGTGGCGAACAAACTCGACGAATGGTTCAACGCCGGTTTGAAAGACTGGGATATATCCCGTGACGGCCCGTATTTCGGATTCAAAATACCGGGTGAAGAAAACAAATTTTTCTACGTCTGGCTTGATGCACCTATCGGGTATATGGCCTCGGCCAAAAACTACTGCGACAAGAACAATCTCGATTTCGACAGTCTCTGGCCCGGCGCCGGCTCCGAAAAAGCCGACGCCAGCGGGTACGAATTGTATCATTTCATCGGCAAGGACATTATGTACTTTCATGCGCTCTTCTGGCCTGCGATGTTAATCGGCTCCGGCATAAAGACCGCCGAGAAGCTGTTCATCCACGGTTTCCTGACCGTCAACGGCGAGAAAATGAGCAAGTCACGCGGGACATTTATAAAGGCAAGCACCTACGCCAAACACCTGGATCCCGAATACATCCGGTATTACTACGCAAGCAAACTAACCGACAGCATCGAAGATATAGATTTGAGAATTGACGACTTCATAAATAAAATCAATTCTGATTTAGTCGGCAAATTTGCAAACCTGGCCTCCCGCTCCGGACCCATGCTGACGAAGAAACTCGATTCGCAGCTTGGCCGGCTCGATGAGCAGGGCAAAGAGCTTATCGACAAGCTCACCGCCGCGAAGGACGGGATTATAGAAGATTACGAGAACCTCAAATATGCATCAGCCGTCCGGTCCATCACCGCCCTTGCGGACGAGGCGAACCGCTACGTCGAGCAGAATCAGCCGTGGACAACAGTTCAAACTGATTTGGAAAAAACACGAACGACTTTAACCGCCGTAATAAACGCCGTCCGAATTCTGGCGATTTACCTGAAACCCATTTTGCCAAAATATGCGGATAAAGTGCAGCGGTTTCTGAACGTTGATACATTATATCTTGCAGACCTCGACACGGTGCTGGAAAATCACAAGATAAACGATTTTGAACGATTGTTCGAACGAATTGATGAGAAACAGGTGAATGCAATGTTAGAAGAGAGTAAGGAAACTCAGGCTCCTAAGCCGGCGGTGACAGAACCCGCCGAGCCGTTCAAGCCGGAGTGTACAATTGATGATTTCGCGAAGATCGACCTACGAATCGCAAAAGTTCTAAAAGCCGAACCCGTCGAAGGCGCCGACAGACTGCTGCGGCTGGTTCTGGACGTGGGCGGACCGGTAAAAACTGTTTTCGCCGCTATCGCCACTGCCTACAAGCCCGAGGATTTGACCGGAAAAACCGTCGTTTTCTTCGCCAACCTCAAACCCAGGCAGATGAGGTTCGGCCTTTCCGAAGGAATGATCCTGGCGGCCGGCACCGGCGGGAAAGATATCTTCATGCTCAGCGCCGACACCGGAGCAAAACCGGGGCAGGAAATACACTAATAGTAAGCGTTCACGCGGAATTGTTTAGACCGCCTTCTGGATTTATTAACGATGGAACAGCAATATCGTTCAAATGACAATGGCATACATCACGCAAATATTCGATAACACTTCGTCCTTGCAGGCGACAAGTTGCACACACCGTCAGGATACGCTCCACATAATGTCCGCCGCGTTCACTTTGCGTACCGAAGCTGCCCTTACGCCACAATACACCCTGACGTACAATACGCTCAGCCAAATTATTGGTCGGCTCTACCCTCGCATCTTGAACGAATGTCCACAGATGCTGCTTCAAATTGAGGATTCGGCGGCATCGACCCGACAGGGATTGACCGCAATTGGCGCCCCTGGCCAACAGCTTTTCTGTCCGCTTCATCAGCGGCTCCATGCGTCGTTGAAACGTCTGCCAGGTGAGTGTTCCATCACGCACCCTTTTGCGCAAATACAGAATGTGCTTGGCCAAATGAAACAATTCACTTCCAACTCGTCCCATCGGACCCTTGCACTCGCTCAATGCCTGAAAATCTCTTTTCAAGTGGGCCCAACACAACTGACGCAAGCCGCCAAAACAATTGTAACCGCTCCAGCGGTCGCAGTGCAGGATGCCGGCAAACGTCCCAAGCAGCTTTTGAGCCGCATCCTGTCCTCGATGAGCATGAACCATAAAAAATGCCGCCGTGCTACAACACAATGTCCACAGCCAGCCTTTTTGTCGATTGCCTCTGGGCCAGCCGGTTTCATCGGCATGCGCTGCCTGTTGTGCCCGGACATGTTGAGCAACTTCTTTATAAGGCAGTTCCAGTGCATTGACCAGTTGTGCTTCGCAGTTACTGAGGCCGCCAAGACTCATCGGTACCGAGAAAACCTGATTCATCATAGCCAGTGCCTTACGTTTGCTGGTATTAAGCATACCGGTAAGAACTGCAACTATCGCCAGCACGCCGGGGCCGAAGTGTTTGCGTTTCACATCGTCAGGCAATGGTTGGTAAATAAGCTCGCCGCAATCTTTGCATCGAAACAAATGTTGAACATATTCCGTTACTTGCGGCTCTATAGGCGGTATATCAACAACCTGATGACGCAGAGGTTCCTGGTCTGTTTCTTCAAGGTTTGTACTGCCGCATGTGCATGCTTCAGGTTTAAGATGAATATGTTTCTGTACAAACTTTTCCGGCATAAGTTCTCTCAAGTGCGGCTGGTGACCATTCCTTGCCCCGCGTTTTTTACGTCTATGTCCTGGCTGTTCGTTAGACATTCCGTGTGGATCAGAAGACGGGGGTTTCGACGAATTTCTCGAATTCATTCCCAAAAGTCTCTCAAGCTCTTCTATGCGTTTTTCCAATTGGATAATTCTGTCTTCCAATTGCTTTATATATGCGTCTTTGTCCATATTATTTTTATCGGACAAAAACAAATTTTTACTTCAATTACAGATTAGGTGAACGCTTACCTTTTTTTTTCCTTTTTTTTCGTTACTTGCCGGTTGCGGCTCATGTTTATCGGCCCTGTTGGCCGAAGAAATGGACGTTGCCGTTCGGCAAAATTGAGATTGGACCCGCAACGGGAGTCGCCACAATGGCCCAGCCCACGTATGAACAACTTTTGGGAATCATTGCCGAGAAAGACCGCCAGATCACTGAGCTTCACGCTCATGTGACCCAACTGGAAGCCCGTATTGCTCAACTCGAACAGCTCCTGGAAAACGACACGCGGGTCCAGAAACGTCAAGCCGCTCCGTTTTCCAAGGGAACGCCTAAGCAGGATCCCCAAAAGCCTGGCCGCAAGCCGGGCGACCACTACGGCCCCAAGGCCCACCGTCCGCTTCCCGAACAAAAGCCCGACGAAATTATCGACGTGCCGTTGCCCGAGCGATGCCCCGAGTGTGGCGGACAGGCCGACGAGGACCATATTGATAAGCAGTTCCAAGTCGAGATCCCCCGCCAGCCCATTGTGCGTCGATTCGACATCCATGTGGGCCGATGTCGCCGCTGCGGCCGACGCCTTCAGCCGCGACATCCTCTGCAAACCTCGGATGCCATCGGAGCCGCTGCGTCGCAGTTGGGCCCAGATATGCAGGCTCTGATCGCCATGATGAAGGATAAGTACGGGCTCAGTTACGGCGATATCCAAGGCCTGTTGGACGAAGCCTTCGGGATCTCGGTAAGCCGGGGCGGGGCCGCCCAGGTGGTTCTTCGGGTCGCCGAACGCCATGAACCCGCCTATGAGGCGATTCAGCAAATCGTACGCCGCAGCGATATTGTCTATCCGGACGAAACCGGCTGGAAGATTGCCGGACGGTTGCAGTGGCTGTGGGTGTTTGTGACGCCGACCGCCACGCTCTGTGTGATTCGGCCCAGCCGGGGCCATGATGTGCCCGAGGAGGTCCTGGGAGCAGACTACGCAGGCCGGATGATTCACGACGGCTGGTCTCCCTATGATTTCTTCAAGAAGGCCACCCACCAGCAGTGTCTCGAACACCTGTTGCGGCGAGCCGAAGCGTTGCTGGAGCGTGCCACTCGCGGAGCGGTTCGATTCCCACGAAAGGTCAGGGCGTTCCTGAGCGATGCGTTGGCTCTTCGGGATCGACGAGACAGGGGCGTCATCAGTCCGCATGGGCTGGCCGTGGCTTGCGGCCGCTTGGAGAAGCGGCTGGACCGCTTCTTGGAATGGAACCTCTCGCATCCCGGCAATCGAAAATTTCAAAAGCACTTGGCTGGGCATAGTGATGAGATCCTGACGTTTCTTTACGATTCGGACATCGAGGCGACGAACTGGCCCGCCGAACAGGCCGTTCGTCCTCTGGTGGTCAACCGCAAGGTCTTCGGCGGCAATCGAACAGCCTCCGGCGGACATGCGCAGGAGATTCTGGGCAGTGTCTTTGCGACCTTGAGCAAACGGGCATTGGACACACTATCGTTTCTCTCCAACATCATCCGTTCACCCGCCGGCCAACGTCCTCGCCTCATTCGTCAACTCCTGCCCGTGCCTGCCAGCTAATCCGTCAACACGCTATACAGATACCATATTCTTTGCCAAAAAACTATATTGTTTTGTGTGGAGCTTTCTGATATACTGAATCTTACTAAAAGCACATTCGCAGGGCTGAGGGTATCTCGCTTTTTCCTCTCCCTCCGCACCTCAGCCCTGTATCCTCCTTTCATTTTCCCGATCCATCTGAGTTTTTTCTACATCCTTTTTCCTGTTGTCATTGGCCAAAGCAGGACTTGCTCCGGCATCTCCATTGGCTCCCAAATCAGCCAAACCCATTGCCACAACTCGTGTTACGAGATCAACCAGACTTTCGGCGCCAAGTTTGTGCATTACATGGGCCCGATGTACCTCAATGGTTCTTTTCGAACGATTGAGCAGGTTGGCAATTTCCTTGTTGCTCTTGCCGCCAAGAACAAGTTTCAATACCATCTCCTCACTCTGTGTCAAAGGTTCGCCCAATTGCTTGTCATTGCCATTCTCAGGCAATAGAGACTTAACTTTCCTCACAAAGCTCTTCTTGTCCAATGGTTTCTCGATAAAGTCAGCCGCTCCGGCCTTGATGGCCTCGACAGCGGTTGGTATGTCACCGTAGCCAGTCACAATCAAAACAGGCATCCACGGAGTGAGACGTTTAACAAACCTCACCAAGTCAACACCGTCCATCTCGGGCATTCTCAGTTCGCTGATAAGTAGGTCGCATCCTTGAGTACGCAATCGTTCGAGACATTCTGCTGGACAGGGAAAACAACTGACATGTAAGCCGCTCTGCTTAAGAATCTCCGCGATCACTTGACGTATGTTCGGTTCATCGTCAACGAAGAAAATGTGTCGACCGTTGCTATTTTTCATTGATGCTATTCCTCGATCTCATATCTTTGTCAACAAAAACCATCCAAGGATGATGAGGGCTGGTAGTGACTCAGACTGCCAGCCCTCCAACTATATTGGGCGTTTTGTCTCTCTCTAAGGTGGCCAACCGTTTGTCGTAAACGGTCACTCTTCTGGTGGGCTGAGATAATATGAGCCGGACAGGACTATCTCCTCCTCGGCGCCGAGAAGCAAATCATCATTTCCGAGAGCAGCCAGAATATTATCTTGCACTGACAAGTCAGGCACCCTGGCACAGACTATTGTCCCCGAGACATACCACTTCCAGAGGCCGACCGCGTGAATACTCTCGAACGTTCCCGTTGTCTCAGTTACCGTGATTTGGGCATCCGGGTTATCGTTCAATTTGGCTCCAAAGACAATAGTGATAGTCCCGGCGGCCTCATCCACGTCCGCATTCACGGCGTTTATGTCGGCAACAAATGTCCCTTTGACATCGCCAAGTATCTGACCGGCTATTTCATCAGGGTTTCTGGTATTGCTTTCGTCATGATCGGTTAAGGCAAAATTGCCGCCGAAGTCAAATCTCAAAATTAAGTCTTCGTCAATCTCAGGTGCTCCTGCCGTGGTTGTTTCAAGCACGCCGACTACATCGTCATCGAGAATCCTCGCATCCTGGTCCGCATCAGATACGTGCCATTGATACGCTCCATTGCCCCACGTCTGGTTCCATATCGCCCCGCCGGCGCCGAGTTGCGAAGCTACACCCATACCGTACTCGCAGAAGGCTATGGGCATCTTGCTCAGATCGGGAATATACTGACCGTCGAGTGCGAATGTGCTGATGCCGCCAATTAGCGCAACGTTTCCACCAAGAGCCGTAAAAATGTTGTCCTGGAGTTCGAGCCCCGGGATCAGAGGGATGGCATACGAACCAGCCAAAGACAACTCCCAATCTCCTATCTGGTTAATGTATTCAAACACTCCGGTCGCTTCCTCCAAAGTGAGTGTAACCTTGGGTCCAGGCGGATGGAACGGCGCCAGGAACATACCGCATCCCTCATCCACGAGAACGCGTGAAGCATTGATGTCGATTACATTTATACCCGCTCCGCTAAGGACCATGGTGCCAATAGTCACATCTTTATAATCCTCATCGTGGGCCGATAGAGTCAGCGTGCCTGCGACCGGTAGGGTTGCAACAAGATCGGCACTGACATCTGCCGCGGCAGTGGTACGAAGATCCAGGATGCCGGAAACGTTGGAGTCCAGCAGGGGAAGGCCGGTCAACTCAGACCATGTCCAGGGCCCTTGCCCCCAGTTGAGCTGCCAGGTAGCTCCGCCGGCAAATAATTCAATGGTTGTCCCTGAGCCATAATCAGTAAAGGGTACTGGGCCTTTCTCGGTCAAGATAAAACCGCTGATAACAGAGGCGTTACCGTCTGTGGACTTCATGTCAACATTCAGGGTATTATCGTTTGCGGTGAAATGATATTTTACCATGGAACCGCCCTTTCCATCGACACTTCCCTGAGCAGTAAAAGGGTTATATCGTTCTACAACTACGCCTCCCTCAACGATGATATCCATGGAGCGACTATGGTCTGTATAGAATATAAGTTGGAGTTGATATTGCATACCAATTTCCAATCCGCCGGCACGGATGGATGTTGTGACGCTTCCCCCTGAATTCTTCCATGCAAGACCCACAAGTAACTTATCAAGATCGGAGTCTCCTGTGTTAGGATATGCTCCACCTTGTAGAGTAGCAAGGTCCTCTGATGATTTATCAACGGTCACATCAGGGCAATCCTGGTCTTCCAAAAAGGCAATCCCGCCAACGTTAGGGCTCCCATTGTTGCCAAAATTGATTGCATAGACAATATCTCCGGACAGATCTAAATCTGCCGGACTGTTTACAGCTTTGATTTCAACAACACCGCCCTCAACAAGACTCCCAATCGATAAAAGC
>Ga0299912_10002802_pt1 | contig 14280 bp, 12 predicted proteins | sample RVTome_2_FD_207667 | JGI IMG/M metagenome (GOLD analysis project Ga0299912, IMG submission 207667) | Soil microbial communities from uranium-contaminated site in the Upper Colorado River Basin, Wyoming, United States - RVT95D214 (version 2) ...
GACGGATTCAAGAAGTCTAACCCAGCAATCGCTGTAATCAAACATCATCTATATCCAATGAACCTTGCATCGGTCTGAATTGCCAAGGTTACCTATTCCTTCGCGTCATCCGCGGCCAGCTTGTCGCCATCGGGACGGGCTTCGAAGACCTTGTCCACCAGGCCAAAGGCCAGCGCTTCATCGGCATCGAGCCAGGTGTCACGATCGACCGCCGATTCGATCTCCGGAAGCGTCTTGTTGGTGTATTTGACGTAGTAGTCGTTCAGCCGCTTGCGCAAGCGCAGGATCTCGCGCGCCTGGATCTCGATATCGGAGGCCATGCCGCGCGCGCCGCCCGAAGGCTGGTGAATCATGATGCGCGCATTGGGCACCGCGATGCGCATGCCGGGCTCGCCGGCGGCCAGCAGGAAGCTGCCCATCGAGCAGGCCTGGCCGATGCACACGGTCGAAACGCGCGGCCGGATGTACTGCATGGTGTCGTGGATCGCGAGGCCGGCTGTGACCACGCCGCCCGGAGAGTTGATGTACATCGAGATGTCCTTGGACGGGTTCTCGCTTTCCAGGAACAGCAACTGGGCAACGATCAGCGAGGACATGTGGTCCTCAATCTCGCCGGTCACGAAAACGATTCGCTCGCGCAGCAGGCGCGAAAAAATGTCGAAGCTGCGCTCGCCGCGGCTGGTTTGCTCGACCACCATCGGCACCAGCGCGCCGGTAACGGGATCGAAAGTGAACTTTCCTTGGGCGCCGGAGTGGCCGAACAGATCAATCATGGAATCCTCATCAAGATTGGCCCGCCTATGTCGCGTGCCAATCGCCGATGTTCAAGGGCATTAACCGAAAGATCGCCCGATGCGGTGCAGAAATGCCGCACCCCCCGCCAGATGCCCCTCCCAGATGCAAGGGCCAGACACCCCATCGGATGCCCAGCCCAACCGTGTTTCACGCAAAGAAATCGGCCCGGCGCGAACATCGCACCGGGCCGATCGCATTCCATCGCGTGCTCAAAGCGGTTATGCTTTCTTCGCGGTTGCCTTCTTGGCAGGAGCCTTCTTGGCGGCAGGCTTCTCGCTTTCTTCGGCCTTCGGCTCAGCGGCCTTCTTGGCAGGGGCCTTCTTGGCCGCGGGCTTTTTCGCCGGCTTGGCTTCGGCAGCGCCTTCTTCCGCCTCGATCGCGGCCTGCAGTTCGTCCTTTGTCACTTCGCGTTCGCTGACTTCGGCCTTGCCGATCAGGAAATCGACGACCTTGTCCTCGAACAGCGGCGCGCGCAGCTGGGCAGCCATCATCGGATTGTTGCGGACATATTCCATGAAACGCTGGCGGTCTTCCGGACGGTACTGCTGAGCCGCCTGCATGAGCATCATCTGCATTTCCTGCGAGCTCACTTCCACGCCGCTGGCCTGGCCGATTTCGGAAAGCAGCAGGCCCAGACGCACGCGGCGGACTGCGATATTGTGGTAATCGTCCTTCTCGGCCTCAAGCTCCTTGAGCGCTTCTTCCGGGTTTTCCTCGTGGCCCACCTCATGAGTCAGCTGCGCCCAGATCTGCTGAAACTCGGCTTCCACCATGGAGGGCGGAACTTCGAAATCATGCGCGGCGGCCAGCTGATCGAGCAGCTGGCGTTTCATCTGGGTGCGGGTCAGACCGGCGGTTTCCTGCTCCAGCTGGCCGCGCAGCAGGTTGCGGAGCTGCTCCATGCTTTCCAGGCCAAGGTTCTTGGCGAAATCGTCGTCGAGCGTGGCTTCGCCCGGAACCTTCACGGCATGGACCGTGATGTCGAAAGTGGCTTCCTTGCCCTTCAGGTTTTCGGCCGGGTAGTTTTCGGGGAAAGTCACGGTGATGGTGGTTTCGTCACCTGCCTTCACGCCGACGAGCTGTTCCTCGAAACCGGGAATCAGACGGCCGGCGCCCAGTTCGATCGCCTGATTCTCGGCCTTGCCGCCTTCGAATTCCACGCCATCAAGCTTGCCGACGAAATCGCAGACCACCTGGTCGCCCATGGCGGCCTTCTTCGTCTTGGCGGCGTCCTTGAAGCTCTTGGCCGAAGACGCGATGCGCTGCACCGATTCTTCCACTTCGGCATCGCTGACCGGCACGACCAGTTTTTCCAGCTTCAGCCCTTCCAGAGAAGGCGCCTCGATCTGCGGCAGCACTTCCAGGCTCACCGTCAGTTCGGCGTCCTTGCCCTCTTCATAGCCTTCGCCCAGCTGGACGTCGGGCTGCATGGCGGGACGCAGCTTGTGGTCTTCCACCAGCTTGTCCATCGCCTCGCGAATCGTGGCGTTGAGTACGTCCTGATGCAGTGCGGGGCCATGCATCTTCCTGATGATGTTGGCCGGCACCTTGCCGGGGCGGAAGCCGGGCATACGCACCTGTGGCGCCAACCGCTGCACTTCGTCCTCGATCCGCTGCACGATATCCTTGGCCTGGATCGTAATGGCGTAGGCGCGCTTCAAACCCTCATTGACGGTTTCAACAATCTGCATGACTTGATCAGCCTTCCTGAATACGCGATGCACTTCGTCCGACCCTGCGGCGGAATTTGGTGCGGGCGAAGGGACTCGAACCCCCACATCTTGCGATACTGGAACCTAAATCCAGCGCGTCTACCAGTTCCGCCACGCCCGCGGACGAAGCCAAAATATCGAGCGGTGGCCCTTAGTGGCACTGCGCGAAAAGGGCAAGCGCCTAGGGAAATGCCCTGCCAGCTTGTTTCGCCAGCCTGCTTCGCCACCCTGTTTCGTCAGTCCGCTTCCAGCATCCGAAGCAAACGGACCAGCAGCCCCGGATCCGCGCTTCGGGCGCGCAAAAGCGCTGCGGGTTGTGCCGGGCATTCCAGGCAATAGGCCTGCGCGCCGCGCGTGCCGACCATATGTTCCACACCGTCCAGCGCCGCGCCGATCATGCCTTGCTGACGCTGCGCCGCGATCGCGGCCCAATCCCCGCCGGCCCGGCCCCCTGCCCCTATCGCATCGCTGGCATGCGCGCCACGCAAGTGCCGCAACAGTCCGGACAGGGATTCGCCGTCACCAAGAAACTCCGGGTGCCACTGACCGGGTGCGAGTTTCGCCGCATCGGCGGCATAGGCCAGCGCTTCGTTCAACCCGCCGAATTCGTCGACAAGGCCAAGCTGCCGCGCGGTTCCACCGTTCCAGACCCGGCCCTGGCCGATCCGGTCCACCTGCTGCGACGTCTTGCCTCGCGCCCTGGCGACCAGATCGATGAAATGACTGTAATCATATTCGATATTTGACTGGATCATCGCCGAAACCTCCGGCGAAAGCCCGCCCAAAGCATCGGGCTGGCCGGAAAGCGGCGTGGTCCTGGTGCCATCGCTGGTGACGCCCCAATCCGCAAGCGCGCGTTCGAAGGTCGGTATCACGGCGAACACTCCGATCGAGCCGGTGATCGTGCCTGGCTGCGCGAAGATACGCTGGGCCGGAGTCGAAACCCAATAGCCGCCGCTCGCCGCCATGTTGGCCATGGAAACGACGATGGGAATCTTCTTGTTCCCGTAACGCTCGATCGCCCGGCGAATCCTTTCCGATGCCTGGATCGAACCGCCCGGCGAATCGACGCGCACGACCAGCGCGGCAAAATCCCGGCTGAGCGCATCGTCCAGCAGCTTGACGATACGATCACCACCGGCAACGCCCGGCCCGCCTTTGCCATCAACGATTTCGCCCGCGATGGTCACCACGCCGATCGTCTTTCCGGGCTTCAATTCCCTGCTGGCGGCCTGCCATGTTTCCAGCGATGTATGCGCGAAGCTGCCCGGCGTCTTGTCGCTCTTGTCCGCGCCCGCAAGTTCGGCAACCCGCTGGCCGAATTGCACGCTGTCACCGATCCGGTCCACCAGCCCCGCGGCCAGCGCGGCCTTTGCCGCATTGCCGCCCGACACCTTGAGCCAGCCGGCCGGATCGCCGGTGGCCAGCGCGATATTCGTCTTGGGCCGCGCCTTGAGGACATCGGCTTTCCATGTCTCCCAGAGCGATCCGTAAAGCGCCTGATCGGCCTCGCGCGCAGCGGGCGACGTATCGTTGCGCAGATAAGGCTCGACCGCGCTTTTGAACGTGCCGACGCGGAAGACATGCACCGTCACTTTCAGCTTCTCAAGCAAGCTCGCGAAATAGAGACGATTGCCGCCCGGCCCGGAAATAAACGCGCCGCCCAGCGGATCGACCCAGACTTCGGACGCATGGGCGGCCAGCAAGATCCTGTCGTCGAAATAGAGCGGAGCATAGGCCAGAACCGGCTTCTTCGCGGCCCGCACAATGTCCAGCGCCGCGCCGATTTCCTGCATATGCACAAGGCCGCCGCCCACGAAGCCCGAAAGATCGAGCACCACGGCCTTGATGCGCCTGTCCCTCGCCGCCAGTCGCAACGACTGCACGATGTCGCGCGCCCGGTATTCCGTGGGCAGATCCTCGTCGGAAAGCAGCGCGGCCAAGGGATCGGGTATCGCCGGCTCTTCCACGATAGAGCCATCCAGCTGCAGCAGCAGCGCGCCTTCCCGCACCGAACCGGCGCTGGGGCGCATGCTGAGCACCGCATAAAGCATCATGAAAAACAGCAGCAGGAACAGCAGGGCAAGCGCATCCTTGACCGCCACCAGAAGCTTCCAGATCGAGCGCGCGAAAACCATGGTGCCTCCAGCCATCCCCAGATATGCGAATGCGCCGATCTTTAGGGACAGTGGACAGTTTAGCAAAGTGACTTGAGCGAACACAGGCTCACGGCTAAGGCACTGTCTTCAATGACATCGCCAGCATCTTCCTATCCGGCGGGCTCTGCGGCTTTTCCGCATCGTGGGCTGACCGGTATCGCCGGCCTTGCGCCGCATGAAATCCTGTTCCTGCTGGACGAGGCGGAACAATGGGTGAAGCTGAACCGCATGCCGCAAAAGCGGGATGACTGCTTGGCCGGCCTCACCATCATCAACGCCTTTTTCGAGAATTCGACGAGAACGCTGCTGAGCTTCGAAATCGCGGGCAAGCGGCTGGGCGCCGACGTCGTCAACATGCATGCCGCGCAATCGAGCGTGAAAAAGGGCGAAACGCTGATCGACACGGCGATGACGCTGAACGCCATGCGCGCCGATGCCATCGTCATCCGCCATGCCAGCTCGGGCGCGGTGCGGCTGATCGCCGACAAGGTGGATTGCCCGGTGCTCAATGCCGGCGACGGGCAGCACGAACACCCGACACAGGCCCTGCTCGACGCGCTGACCATCCGCCACGCCCTGAAGATGCCGAGCGGCGGCATGTTCAACGGCCTGACCGTGACGATCTGCGGAGACATCCTGCACAGCCGCGTCGCGCGGTCCAACATTCACTGCCTGACCACGCTGGGCGCCGAAGTGCGCGTCTGCGCGCCGCCGGCACTGATGCCCGCCGCCATCGAACAGATGAAAGTCACGCCCTATCACGATTTCGACGCGGCGCTGGACGGCGCCGACGTGGTGATGATGCTGCGCCTGCAGATGGAACGCATGCAGGGCCAGTTCATCCCCTCCCCGCGCGAATATCGCCATCTTTACGGGCTGACCCCGGATCGTCTGGAAAAAGCCAAACCCGACGCGCTGGTGATGCATCCCGGCCCGATGAACCGGGGTATCGAGATCGACAGCAATGTCGCCGATCACGTCAGCCGTTCACTGATCACGCGGCAGGTGGAAATGGGGGTCGCCATCCGCATGGCCTGTCTGGACGTGCTGACCCGCAAGGCGCGCGGCGTGGAGGGCTGGCAATGAGCATTGCTCCGCCCCTGACCATCACCAATGGCCTGATCGTCCTGCCGGAAGGCACACCGGCGAAAGGCGCGATCCGCTGCGAAGGCGGACGCATCGCCAGCCTGGGCGCAGGCGTCACCGCGCAGCCGGGTGATGTATCAGTCGATGCGAAAGGCCGGCTGATCACCCCCGGGCTGGTCGATCTTGGCGTTTTCGCGATCGACAAGCCCGCCTTCCATTTCGGCGGGATCACCCGCGCGGCGCTGATGCCCGACCAGAGCCCGCCGCTGGACCGGCCTTCCGCCGTGCGCTTCGCCGCGCAATCGGGCAAACCGGGCCTGTGGGTGCATCCGCTGGCTGCCGCCACACGCGGGCTGGACGGCGCCGAGCTGGCGGAAATCGCGATGATGCGCGATGCCGGGGCAAAGGCGGTTTGCACCGGGCGGCGCTGGATCGCCGATTCCGGCACGATGCTGCGGCTGCTGCGCTATTGCGCCATGCTGGATCTCGTCGTGGTCAGCCATGCCGAGGATGGCGGGCTTGTCGACAATGCAGTCGCCACCGCGGGCGAGATGGCAACGCGGCTGGGTCTGCCCTCCGCCCCGGCCGAAGCAGAAGCGCTTGCCATCGCGCGCGACATTGCGCTCGCCGAACTGGCTGGCGCCCGGCTGCATTTCCGCCAGGTGACAACCGCTGCAGGGCTGGCCCTGGTGCGTGCGGCGAAGCAGCGGGGCGTGGCGGTGACAGCAGGGGTTACGCCCGCGCATTTCATGCTGTCCGACATTGCCACCGCCGAATTCCGCACTTTTGCCCGGCTTTCTCCGCCACTGCGTTCGGAAGCGGACCGCAAGGCCGTGCTGGGCGCCATTGCCGACGGCACGATCGATGTGATCGCTTCCGGCCATGATCCGCGCGGACCGGAAGACAAGCGCCTGCCCTTCGTCGATGCCGAACCCGGTATGGCCGGCGCGGAGACGCTGCTGCCGATGACGCTGAACCTGGTGCGTGACGGCGTGATCGACATTGCCCGGGCCTTCACCCTGCTGGCCACCAATCCCGCCCGCCTGCTGGGCATTGAGGCCGGTGTGCTGGGTGTCGGGATGGAAGCCGATCTTGCCGTCATCGATCCCGAACGGCCATGGATCGTCGATTCCGCCGAAATGGCGGCCAGCGCGGGCAACACGCCTTTCGACAAGCAGCCCGTTCAGGGCCGCGTGCTTGCCCTGTTCAAGGGCGGAACGCAGGTTTCATAAAAAAATGCCCCTTCCCAAGGGAAGGGGCAGAGCTTGCACAAAACCGTCCAGCCGGACGATACGTCAGTTCCGTGCCATTTGCGGCGCCGAACCACGTGCGGGGAGAGCTCCTGGAAGCGGGCGAGAGGCAGCATAGGCAATGCAGCCGCCGCCGCGACCCTTGACCGATGAACACATGCTGGCCGCCGAACGACGGTTGAAGCCGGCTGCCGACACGCGCCAATAAAGCTTGCCGCCAACCTCGGCCCTGGTGATGGTCAGGACATGGCCCTTGAGTTCGGGGTTGCGGGATACATAGATTTTCCAGGCGCGGCGCGCGCCTTCCTCGCTTCTGAAGGAGCCGAGCTGGACCAGATGCGTGCTGCCGCCAGCCGAAGCAGCGACCGGTGCCGGAGCGGCAGCAGCCACCGGGCGGGACCAGGCGGAACGCTCGGGAACGGACTGGATGACAGGCTGGAAAATATAGCGCTGCGCGGAAGTGGTATCCACCTTGCCGAAAGCCGCTTCGAATTCGTCGGAAGGCATCGGATCGGCGGCAGCGATCTGGCCGAACGAAGCGATCGGCGGCAGTTCGGCATCCTGCTGCGGCGCGGCAGGCGCTTCCTCGGCAACGGCGGCGACCTGCACGGGCTGCGGCCCCGGGTTCAGCGCAAGATATTCCGGCTGACCGAAATCGTCGCGAACCGGCGCACCCAGCAGGCCGGCCACGCGCTTGCGGTAATCTTCCGGCTTGCCGGCCATCGCCCAGCTGCTGATGCGCGCATCGAGCTGATCGGCGGGCACATCCTGCGCCGCCATCAGCCGCGCTTCGCGCCAGCGTCCGTCAAGCGCATAGGCATAAGCCAGGTTCTGGCGCAGTTTCGGGGTGTCTTCCCCTTCGCGCAGGGCATCGCCGAGAATGGCAACGCCGCGCCCTGTCTCGCCCGCCAGCGCCAGCGCCAAACCATAATCGCTCGCCGGGATCGCATCGCGATGCTGGTCGAGCAGCGCCACGGCTTCGCCATGATGTCCGGCACCAACCTTGGCCAGGGCCAGGCTGAGCGCCGTACGCGGGCTGGTATCGCCCAGTTGCACGGCATCCTCGAAACTCGTCACTGCCGATTCGAAACGGCCGGTACGCAAATAGACATGTGCCAGTTCGGCCCGTGCCGCGGCATCCATGGGATTTTTCGCAACGGCCTGTTCCGCCTTGGCAACGGCATTGTCCAGCGCGCTTTCCGATTTGGCGGAAGCTTGCGAAGTGCTGGCGATATGCCCCGGCTGGGCGCAACCGGTGGCCAAAGCCACGGCAAGCGCGCTGCCGAACATGTTGCGGATAGCCTTGGCGTTCTGGCGATAGCGGCGGGTCATGGAACAATCCCCTGTTCAAAAAATCAGTTGTGCTTTTTCACCTGAGCCGCCAGCGCCTCGATTTCAGGCATTTCAGCGATCAGGCGATCCAGCGCATCGGTCACGATCTGCTGCGCGCTGCGGTTGTCGATAGTGCAGGCCAGGCGCAGCTTGAGATGGCGCTCCGCATCAAGACGGAGCGTAAAGGCGGCACGGCGCCCGCTGGACAGCGCAGGCTTGCGCGCCCTGGCGGAGCGGGAAGCCCCCTTGGCGATGGTCTTGGCGATCTGCGCCTGCTGGCGGACGACTTCCGGGACTTGCGGAGAAGCAGGTTGCATGTCGCCCAAGGCAACGATTTCGGCTTCCGGTTGGGCCTGCTCATCCAGAGCACCTTCCTGGCTGACCCTGGCTTCAAGCCTGGCAACCGGTGCTCCGGCCGTCAGGCGCGTCGCAGGCGCTTCCTGCGGCTCCGGCTTGGCGGCAGCGGCCACATGGTCATCATGCCCCATGTCGTTCCAGCCGAGATCTTCCTCAAGCTGGCGGGCGGTCGCTTCGTGAAAATGATGCATCGGATGCAGCTGCGGCCGCATGGCGGGACGAGCGGCCCCCTTGCGGGCCAGAAGGCTTGGCGAGAGCGAAGCAAAGGATTTCGGCTCACTCATGTCCCCGGGCTCCTTCTCAGGAACCGGCGACACGGCGGCCAAATCCGCCGATGGGCCGATGGCCCCCCTGTATCACCGAAACATTGCTATTGGTGGGAGCCGCAAACACGGTGCGGCGGAAATTCCGTTCGAGCCGGTCGGAGATATAGTTCCACAGTGCCGCGACTTCCTGGGAGGAGCGGCCTTGCGGATCCACTTCCATCACCGTGCGGCCATCGATCATCGAGGCGGCGAAATCGGTGCGATGATGCAGCGTGACCGGAGCGACCGTGCCATGCTGCGACAGCGCCACGGCTGCTTCCGAGGTAATCTTGGCCTTGGGGGTGGCGGCGTTGACCACGAAGATCAGCGGCTTGCCCGCGCGTTCGCACAGATCGACCGTAGCGCCCACGGCGCGCAAGTCATGCGGGCTGGGACGGGTCGGCACCACGACCAGTTCGGCAACCGAAATCACGCTCTGGATCGCCATGGTGATCGCAGGCGGCGTATCGATAACGGCAAGGCGGAAGCCCTGCTGGCGCAGGATATGCAAGTCTGCGGCGAGCCGGGCGACCGTGGTCTGGGCGAAAGCCGGCAATTCGGCTTCACGCTCGTTCCACCAGTCCGCCAGAGAGCCTTGCGGATCGATGTCGATCAGAACGACGGGGCCGGCGCCCGCTCGCTGGGCCTGGACGGCTAGATGGCCGGACAGGGTCGTCTTGCCGGAACCACCCTTCTGCGATGCCAATGCCAAAACGCGCAATGCAAAGCCCCCCAAGCAAAAAAGAATTCAATGTCGATTGCTTCGGGAGATCGCAGAACGTTCCTAATTTTCAGTTAAAGGAAGGAGCCGTTTGCGTAAAAAGCCTAAGCATTGCCTGTCATCGCGACATAAGGGATTTGATAAGCATGTATTAAGCACAACGGCCTGATGCTGTATGCGAGCGGAAGGCCGTGAATTGGGCGGATCGATGACCAGACCGATACATTGCAAAGCGATCCTTGCCGGCGCCACGGCTTTGGCCATGCTGCTGGCCGCCGGTCCGGCGCTGGCCGATGTGAAGGACGGCGTCGATGCATGGTCGCGCGGGGATTATGAGGCCGCGCTGCGCGAATGGCGTGGCTCCGCCGAACAGGGCGATCCCGATGCCCTGTTCAACATGGCCCAGGCCTACAAGCTCGGACGCGGGGTGAAGCAGGACCTGATCAAGGCAGAGGAACTGTTCGCCCAGGCCGCCGGCAGGGGCCATCTGCAAGCCGCAGACAATTACGGACTGCTGCTGTTCCAGCGCGGCGAACATGCGCGCGCGCTGCCGTTTATCGTCGCGGCGTCCGGCAGGGGCGAACCGCGCGCGCAATATCTGCTGGGCCTTTCCCATTTCAATGGCGACGGCGTGCCCAAGGACTGGGTAAAGGCCTATGCCCTGGTCAGCCTGGCCCATCAGGCCGGGGTGCCTCAGGCCGCCCCGGCGCTGGCCGAAATGGACAAATATGTTCCCCTGGAACAGCGCCAGCAAAGCGTTTCGCTCGCTTCCAGCCTCGCGGCTAACGCGGCTGCCAGCCGCACCCGGCAATTCACCGCCGCCGATCTGGCCGCCAATCTGAACGCCGATCTGAACGCAAGCGCTTCCGAAGCGGGCAGCATGCCGCATGTGGCCGCGGTCGTTTCCGAAATGCCCGTCCAGCCGGCCGGCTCTTCCAGTAAGGCAAACCCGATAACGGCTGGCCCGATAACGGCTGGCCCGATAACGGCTGGCCCGATAACGGCTGGCGCGGATTATGCGCGCGCGCGCCCGACCGTGACCACGGCGGCGCCTGCGATCCCCGCCAAGCCTGCGCAGGCCCCTGCCCCCTCATCCCCGGCAAGCGGGCCATGGCGTGTGCAGCTGGGTGCCTTTGGCGTTCCGGGCAATGCGGAAGCCCTTTGGAAACGCGTGCATGGCCGGCCCGAACTGTCAGGCCACAAACCGCAATTCGTGCGCGCCGGGAAGCTTACCCTGCTCCAGGCAGGTGGCTTTGCCAGCCGGGAGCAGGCTCAGACTGCCTGCAAAAACCTGTCCGCCGCCGGCTTTGATTGCGTGACCGGCAGGAACTGACCGAGGTCAACCAGTACTGGCTGCATTACCGCAGGCCCTACTCCAGGGCGGGGTTTTTGCGGCTCGTGCTTGCGATATGATTTCGAAGGCTTCCCTGACCACATAAGCGCCAATGGCCGCGCCGACTGCGTGGTCGAAGTACCGGATGCCGGTCAGCAGCACAGCAAATCCCGCAAGGATCACGGCAGCATTCGCCACTACGTCCGCCCTCGTGAAAATCCATGCAGCGCGCAGGTGCACCTCGCCATTGCGCTGATTGCTCAGCAGACGAAGGACAACGATATTCACCACAAGCGCAACGAATGAGACAGCTATCATCCAGTCTGCTTCAGGCGCCTCTCCAACCAGCATCCTTCGAACTGCATCGAGTATCACGCCGGTTCCCAGCAGAAGAAGCGATACTCCGCTGATCAACGCCGCGTTTGCCTTGAAGCCCTGGCTTCGACCGATCGCAGCAAGCGCAATGGCATAGACGGTCGCATCCGAGAGCATATCAAGCCCATCCGCAATCAGACCGCTGGAACGGGCAACCGTTCCAGCAGCCACTTCGACAACGAACATCCCGAAGTTCAACAACAGCGCGGTCCAGAGGATCTGCCGCTGGTTTTCGGTTTCAATGGGTGGGGGGCTACAGCCGCAATTTGTCATCCTGCCTGCATATCAGACAAGTCGATCCCGGAAAATGGCAAGGCCCGCCTTCCCCCATCCCGATACCGCCTGCGCGGCCGCCTCATACCAAAGTGCCGGGATGCTGACGCATCACACTTTGGAAATGCTCAATCCCGCTTGAAGGGATTCTTCGGGCTGCGCAGCGTCAGCCGCACCGGCACGGCATCGAAGCCGAGTTCGCGGCGAATGCTGTTCACCAGATAGCGTTGATAGCTTTCCGGCAGCATGTCGAGCCGCGTGCCGAACAGCACGAAGCCCGGCGGCCTTGTCTTGGCCTGGGTGATATAGCGCAGCTTGATCCGCTTGCCGCCGGGCGCGGGCGGCGGATTGGCTTCCAGCGCGGCATCAAACCAGCGGTTGAGCGCGGCGGTGGGCACGCGCTTGCTCCATGCCTCGCGAATCTCGAAAGCCGCGCGCAGCATGTCGTCCAACCCCTTGCCGGTGCGCGCCGAAACCGCCAGCAGCGGCACACCTTTCACCTGGGCAAGGCCATCGTCCAGCGCGGCGCGGACGCCGTTGAACAGGCCCGAAGCGTCTTCCGCCACATCCCATTTGTTGATGGCGATCAGCAGCGCCCTGCCTTCTTCCAGCACCATGGAAGCGATCTTGAGATCCTGGTGCTCCAGCCCCTTGGTCGCATCGAGCAGCAGCACGACGACTTCGGCGAAATCGACGGCATGGCGGGCATCGGCGACCGCCAGCTTTTCCAGCTTTTCGGTGATACGCGCCTTCTTGCGCATGCCCGCCGTATCGATCAGCCGGACAGGCCGCGTCTCACCCGATTTCGGGTCAGTCCACATCCAGTCGATCGCGATCGAATCGCGCGTGATCCCGGCTTCCGGGCCGGTAAGAAGCCGGTCTTCGCCCAGTATGCGGTTGATCAGCGTGGACTTGCCCGCATTGGGCCGCCCGACGATAGCCAGCTTGAGCGGGCCGGAAAGTTCGTCTTCCTCTGCTTCGTCTTCTTCCGAAGGCTGTTTGTCGTCCAGATGCGGCAGCAGCGCTTCGAACAGATCGGCCACGCCTTCGCCATGTTCGGCAGAGATCGCCACCGGATCGCCCAGCCCCAGCGCATAGGCTTCCAGCAACCCGCTTTCCGCAGCGCGGCCTTCCGCCTTGTTGGCAACGAGAATGACCGGCACAGTCGAACTGCGCAGCCAGCGGGCGATTTCCTCGTCCAGCGGCGTGATGCCGGCACGCGCATCGACAACGAACAGCGCGACATCCGCCCCCTGCAGCGAAGCCTCGGTCTGGGCGCGCATGCGCCCGGGCAGGCTGGCGGGATCATCGTCCTCCCACCCCGCGGTATCGACCAGGGTGAAATCCAGCCCCACCAGATGCGCCTCACCGAAACGGCGGTCGCGCGTGACGCCCGGCTGATCATCGACCAGCGCGAGCTTCTTGCCTACCAGCCGGTTGAACAGCGTGGACTTGCCGACATTCGGCCGGCCGATGATGATGACTTGAGGAAGCATTGCGAGCCGGGAAGTGGCGCTTCCTGCCTGACTTGGCAAGTGAAACGGAGAGAATCAGGCAATTTGCCTGCGTTTTCCGGCAACCAAGCCCCGTCGTTCAGTCCTTCTTCGCCACCGGCGGATTTTCGCCAAGATCCTCGTACCAGGCTTCAACCGGGCCGCTGAGCTTCAGCAGCAGCGGCTGCCCCTTGCGGTCCATGCTCTTGCCGGCCTGCACTTTCACCCAGCCTTCGGAAATGCAATATTCCTCGACATTGGTGCGCACCGTGCCCTTGAAACGGATGCCAACGCCGCGCTGCAGCTTATCGGCATCGAAATGCGGGCTTGTGGGGCGGATCGCCAGACGATCGGGCGGCAGCAGGTCCGCGCCGGATTTGGTTTCTTCGGTCATGACAGTGCGCCTCTAGGCATCGCTGGGCACTTGTCAATTCGCACAAGCTTGCGTAATGGCGCGCTTCCGCTCAGGGACGACCGGGCAGCGGGCGCGTAGCTCAGTGGTAGAGCACACCCTTCACACGGGTGGGGTCGCAGGTTCAATCCCTGCCGCGCCCACCATGATTTCCCAAGTGATTTCATAGAATTATATTCCACTTCCGGCTGGCGGGCGAGTGGCCGCAAATCCTCGTCCCACTGTATCCCCACTCGATTGCCGCTAAATTTCCGGGCAATTCCGAGGCTGGTGCGCCTATGGGATGGCAGGGTTTTGACCTGCCCTTCTATTCCCCGTCGCCCAGAATCGCAGTCCAGTCGCGACCGCCGGGGAAGAAGCCGAGGATTGTTACCTGATCGGCTGTGACTTCAAAGGCGATTGTCAGGCGGCGTTCAAAGCCGGTGGTTCGCAAGCCTTGGCGGATGTGGTCGTGGCGGGTGCCGCGTTCCGATGCCGTGTCGAAGCCCATGACGTAGCTTTCCAGCCGTTCGATATAGGCCAGCGCAACCTCTGGCGAGGCTTGATCGGCTATCCAGTCATAGAGGCTGGCGAGATCGGCCTGGGCATCGGGTGACAGGACGACCTTGCGGCGGATCACTGGCGAGCCTTGCCCTTCGCGGTGTCCCTTGAAGCGTGGCGGACGCGGATTTGGGCGA
>Ga0299912_10002803_pt1 | contig 14279 bp, 21 predicted proteins | sample RVTome_2_FD_207667 | JGI IMG/M metagenome (GOLD analysis project Ga0299912, IMG submission 207667) | Soil microbial communities from uranium-contaminated site in the Upper Colorado River Basin, Wyoming, United States - RVT95D214 (version 2) ...
AAGGATTTTAATAGCAGACTCATGGATCCCTTCCAAAAGTAAAATTCGTGCGTCTTTTTTTTCGACATTATTTATTGTCAAGGTTGGATTCTCTCAAATCGTGGTTAAGTGCAACAATTAAGAATCGTTAAAAAGACCATTGAATTTTCCAAGGTTGACGACTCCCACTCGAATTTTCCAAGTTAGGGAATTTTCAAATTTATTTAGACAAAATTCAAAAATTACGGTTCTTTCGATCTTCCTACACAATCGAGGTTTGCGAACCTCGAACAATAGATCAACATCGTGGGAAACTTATGGTCAAGTCTGGCTATTCATATATCGGTGACACGTGGCACAAGAACGAGCGGAAAATCACTTACGAATCGGATAATTGGAATCGGCTCGTGCAGTACAGGCAAGAAAACGTTGTTACTCGAATTGACAAACCCACGAAATTGCACCGGGCACGCATATTAGGGTATCAAGCGAAACAAGGATATGCAATGGTCAGAATTCGCGTGAAAAAAGGAGCCCGTGCTAAGACTCGCCCAAAATCCGGAAGGAAAGCCCGTAATCTGGGGATTAAAAAATTAACCCCCGGCAAGGCTACACGATGGATCGCGGAAGAGCGGGTTGGTCGAAAGTTTCCAAACTTGGAAGTGCTCAACTCGTATTACTTGCTCGAAGATGGAAAGTACAAGTGGTTTGAGGTCATTATGGTCGACCCTCATCACCCTGCCATTATCGCCGACCCGAAAATCAACTGGATTGGAACCGGCGCGAATACACGGCGTGTATATCGGGGTTTGACTGCGGCAGGCAAAAAGAGCAGGGGGTTGTATAATAAAGGCATTGGAGCCGAGAAAATACGCCCGTCCTTGCAAGCGCACGATCACCAAGGGAAATAATTATTAATTCTTCTTTTCAGGAAGTACTCCATGAATGAAGTCAAGATAGGCTCAATTTCTATAGAAACCTTTTGCCACGCCACGGAGGATCTTGCAAAAGTTCAAAGCGCGGTCAAAACTCTCTGCAACTTAAATAACTTTCCTGACGAGGAACTTGCGTTTTCTACGAGCTATGCATATGGGGGATATGGTAATATGATCGTGATCGTGAAGAGCGAATTAAGCCACGATCCCCTCAATAACAGTGCATTTCAATATCTCAATTCAAAGATGTCGAAGCTCGACAAGATTTCAATGTACCAAAATTTTGACCGGCTAGTGGAGGGTACACACCTATTCACGAGGTTTGACAAACAAATTGCATATCAGGGTGGCGTAAAGATTACTTCCGAGGACCCCATAAGGGTTAAAATCCAATTTGACATGGGGTTTGTAAAAAAGAATCAAAAAGCCGAGATTGTCCGGGAATATTGTTTATCCACGCATTTCATCGAAAAGGAAGAATGATCTAATTGTATTTTGATTCGGGAATAATGCCAGATTTCCGCAACATTTCTGCAACGAAGGAATTGTTCTCGAGTCTCCCTTTTTTTGGGATCCGTGGGTGTTTTGCCATCTGTAACCTCGACACCCTCCCAATTCTTAAAGAATTGAAACCCCAATTCCCTACTTTGGATATCTATTCAAGATGTATCCTCCAACCTCGAGATGTCGAATCTTTAAAACGAGATTACAAGAAATATGCAGGAAAATTTGACATAATATCGGTACAATCCTCAAGTACAGAGGTATTAAATTTTACAGCACGGGACCCCCGCTTTCACATATTATGTTTGAGAAGTCGAACGGAGTGGGCCGCATTTAACCCTGGAGTGGGGAGCCTTGCATTTCAATCTTCAGCAGGGGTGGAATTTCCGCTCGAGTTTTTAGTAAAATCCGAGAGCGGAAATTCGATTGTCATCCGCTTGTGCCGTAAAGCGATGAATATCGCAGTTCATGCTCATGCTCCTATATTATTATCTAGCTTTGCCAGCTCCAAGTTAGAGCTCATAGGGGGAAAAGAGATCGCATTCATCGCGAATACTATTTTTGGTATTCCCCTGGGAATCGGCAAGAAAATCACTTCCGCGTTTCCCGGGTTAGTATTGAAAAAAAATCCCGCCCAAGGCAGTCGGGACGAACTTGCTGCAGGAGTTCGTATCATCCCTGATTTTCCCGAGGAGGAGGATGCCTAGTGAAGCTCGAGCGGCAGCGGTACATCTTAATTGAATATCTTTCCGAACAACCAATCGAAGACAAAGAAATCTTGAGCGCATTGTGGCACACGTTCACCAGATTATTCGGGGAAGTCAATGCTGGCGGAGTCGGCCTCTACATAATCTCTCATGACTTTGAATCCAAGCGTATCATTCTTCGATGTGCCCACAAGCAGAAAGAAAACGTGATCACCGCGGCGTCCTTAACCCGAAAAACGTTTGGAAAGCGGATAGCATTTTGTTGCCGGTTAACCAGCGGGACTCTCTTAAGTTTGAGGCGTAAAACTAAAGTTCTGGACACGCCGGTAAAATAATTTAAAGGCCAGTTTCTTTCACATTTAACTAGCAACACCCTTCGGAGATTCCACCCGTGCCTCACTTGACGTATGCAGAAATCTATGATAGGAAAAAATTTCGAAAATTTCTAGGATTTTCCTCCCTTTCAACAGTTTTTACCAACATCTTAAAATCATCGAATGCTAATTTTTTTCTTATCATATACGTTGATGGCAAACAATTCGTCAAAATACACGTCTATCCCGTTGCCGAAAATGCGGTCATCAAAGTCATCATCGAAGGAGACGAGATTTTCAACGATGTCTTGATTGCGCTCTCGAATCTTGCGAGTCGAATGAGTGTCATCCACACCTCGGGATTTGTTTTCCTCCAGAATCATATGATCTACGAAATGTACCTCGCGAAAACTGATGCTTTCCAAAAATTTGAAGAAGTTCAACAGGAATTGATGAAGTTAAAGGCCATTGATCGCGTGTCTTTGGAAGAAATTGACCCCAAACACCCTTCCACGGTGATATAATATGAGCTGGCGCGTGAAACTGCAACCCCCCGGAATGGAGGGCACGAGTGAAATTGAATTGGCGGACGTAGTTCCCTTTTTCAAAGCTTATCCTGAAGTGAAGCGGAATTTCTTTGATGAACTCGTCTCTAACATCAATAAAAACAAGGACTTCTACGTGGGAGCCAACATCAAAGCCGTCACCGGGCCTGACCAAACGGACTGGTCCGCGAATCCCTGGTTGTTACTGATTGCCCGGGAAACGGAGAAAGAAGCCCCCTTCTGGTTGTTATTCAAACGGGAAAAGACCCTCGCGGGATACCTCGTAGCCCTCGGTCCCGCCGGCGTGGCTGCTTACGCTAAGGACGAAGGTTTGGACGAAATTCGCCGCATCCTGGAATACATCATCACCTTCACCAATCGCTGGGATATCTCCATCTTCCTGCCCACTATTCCCGACCTGGCGGATGTCGCCCCCCCCAAGGCCAGCACGTCCCCCGAACCCGAAAACCCTGACGCGTGACTTTTTCAATTCCTTTTTGATCTATGATTCTTTCTAAATTTATTACCCAATATTTCATTTAATCAACTGGAATATCGATTGAATTCAGAACTTTTCCCTTTAAAAATAATAACTATCTGTGATAGCTCAGGCGACACCCGCTCTCGCAACCTCTGAAATAAATTACAATTTTCCCCCACATTTTCCACAAAACTCATTGGTGGTAATATTCTCTGATCCACAATGTTGGCAGATTCGTGGAGCTTGGGGGTTGATTATTGGAGAAGTTATCGTCTGGGGAACAACTTTTTGGACCACCTGGCCAGGTACATAACGCGTTACAGAATCCAAGAATTCTTGCTTTTTTTCTTGAGCTTCCGCTTTTATTCGTGGTACTTTTACGAATATTGTATAAACACCACCAAGAGAAATTCCAATACCAATTAAACCGAATAATATTGGCATTATTTTGACAAAGTCCGGTATAGAAGATCCTCCAAAATCGGACATTAAATTCAACATACCAAAAGCCATAACAGCAAAAAAAATACCAAAACCAATCATTACAATATATGGAACACGGCTTGAATGTATTCTTCTATCATAATAACATTCGGGACACACTTCGTGCTGCGTAGCCCAATAAGTTGTATGACTGTGATCCATATGATGTGATGTTGAAGAATGCTGAATGGTGTCAACAGTACGACATGCAACACACAACATTTTGTGACAGTTTTCACATTTAGCTATTGCTTCTCTGCCAGGATGGTATGCACAATTGACTTGAGTCATAAATTTTCCACTTTTCCCTCTGCTAAAAATTAAATGAAATTATTAGTAAAGCAGTTAAAAAGATTGTTATATTTATATTTGAACAACGCTGTGGACAGATTCCTGTTTAATTGAATTCAAATGGCGGGTTGAAACTTGTAATTTTATGTTGTTTAAAAAGGGGAATACAAATTTGCGCTTTTCGGCGGTCGTGACACCCATGTATTATTCGCGTTATTATCCCATCGCCTATCCCATATGGGTAACCACTATGTTGAGGTAATAAAAATTGCATCTTGTAACTCTACATTTGCCAGAAGCCTACGATGAAGCCATCGAAGTATTAATCGATAAAGGCGTGTACCCCAACCGTTCTGAAGCGATCCGCATGGCAGTGCGAGACCTCCTCAAAAACGAGCTAGGCACATTGATCTTTACCGCAAAAGAGTAACTCCTTTCCCGCCATTTCTCTTTCACTTTTACCGATTTGTGTGATGTTACCCCGATATGATCAGCCCCCATATTGCGCCAGATGTTCTCTAGGTATGTACTCAGCGTACTCAACGTATATCCAATAGAGGTGAACGAAATTAAGTTAATTACCTGCCACCTACCAACAAGTTATATTGATGGAATCGAAAAACTTGTAGAAAACGAGGTATATCCCAACCGGTCCGAAGCGATTCGTGTAGCCATCCGGGACCTGTTGAAGAACGAATTGGGGCACTTAATTCCCGCGCCCGAGGAGTAAATTGCAAGTTCTCTTTTTCATTTTTTCCTTTCCTTATCGTAGAGAACACAGATTACGAGAAAGATGACGTCCCGGCGGGGATGACCATCACGATCTCGTCCACGGGCATGAGCGCCACCCACTTCCGCTTGTCCTCGGGCACCACGTGCAGGAATGACTCCTTGATCTTACCGGCCAGCGCCCCCGATGTCAGTCCGCTCTTCTGCGGGCGGATATTCACGTACCACTCGGTACGCGGTTTGATCGCGGACTCCGGGCCCCCCACAACGTAGGGAATGAACTGGTCCTCCTCCTCCTCGGCTTCCTTCGGGATCACCTCGAACTGCAGCCCGATTGCCAGCTTGAGGTAGATGGACGTGATCGTGGTTTTCTTTCCGCTCACAAAGAACGACCCCTTCGGCAGGAACTCGCCGGACGGGGGGCTCTTGGAGATCTGTTCCGGGTTCACGTAATAGATGGCCATATCTCCCCACCCGAATCGCCAGGCGCGGGAATAACACCCGGCAAAGGTGGCGGCTTCATTGATGGTAGTGTCGGGGATGGCATCGCCCTCGGGATTTTTGATAACGCAGACCGGCGCCCCCTTGACATCGGCATGGAAGAAGAGGTCATTTTTCTCGAGGTGTTTTTTCACGATGGCCTCGTTGGCGCTCGCGTCTCGCCCGGCAATCACGAGGAAATTGTCGCTGGTAAAAAACCAGTGAAATTTTTCAAACCACTTTTTCTTGCGGAGGCGGACGAGGCCCGTGAACCTGGACTCCATCCGCTCGCTCGTGCGAGATTGTTTGCCAACCTCTTTTTCCGTGATCACTATAGCTTCCTTGGTCCCTTCGATCTTTTTCCGGGCCTTTTTCACCTCGGAGAAAAAACGGTCCGCAATCTGGTGCACGGTATCGTGGAGGGAAACGGAAATGACATTTCCCTCCAAGTTGACGACCATCTCCTGCTGGGCGGGTTTGAAATTCTGAAACAGCAGTGCTGAGGGGATGTTCATTTCCTTCCCCTTGGCGAGGGTGTTCTTGATGTCCTCCCACGATTTCTTGTCTTCTTTCCAAGCCTTGTTGACCGTGGCGAGCAGTTCGTCCAGGTCCATCAAGTGGGCGTACACGAGCTCGCCGATTGCTTGATTTTTCTTGGCTTTCTCCTCGTGTTCTGCAATGGTCGCTTGCTGCTGCTGGAGGATTCGCTCGTACTTGGAGAGACCTTGCCGAATCTCGCTTTCCTGTTCTTCCTTGAAAGCGTCCACGTCACTCTTGCCGAAAAATTCGTCAACCGCGGCGTTAAAGGTCGGAAACGATTTCGAGGGTAATCCCTCATAATTCTTCATTTGGAAGGGCACGAAGGTATCGTAGTCCCCCGCGGGAGTGGAAATGATGGCGGGGGAAAATTCGGCCTTCACTAACTTGTCCGAGATAGCCTTCAGCGCGAGGAAGACCTGGTCAAGCTGGAGGGCGGTCAAGTCTTTTGCGGGCGTCTCCTTGGGCACACCCACTTGGGCACAAATCTCTTCCGCGAAATCCCCTCCCAGGTTGAAGTTCCGGGCGATCGTGCGCACGAGGTCCGCGTCCGAATGCTGCATAGCATCCTTATAATCGGACTCCGCCAAGTTATTAATGTCCGTGCCACGGGGCGGGGGGAAGACGTATTCCTGCTTGGCGAGCACCTTGCGGTCTCTTGCGACTTTATACTTTTTCGCGAGGAAGATCTGGTTTTCCCCGTTCAAGAGCAAGTAATTCCCCCCTGCGAAGAGTTCGACGATGAATTTCCAGGGGGCTCCCTCCTCGCTCCCGAGTTCCATGATGAGGATCCGGTCCATATTATGCTGGTAAACCTTGAGGACGCGCCGTTTCTTCATATACTTACGCAACACCATGCAGAATTGCGTGGGGAGTGTCGGCATCGGGTACTTGAATTCCGTCAGGTGGACTCGCTTCTTGGGGTCGATGAGGAGCATTTTCTTACCATCTTTCGTGCGCAATTTCAAGATCAAGCGGTCTCCCGCGTATTCATAGACGTTGAGGATGAATCCCCCTTCGATAACCTTCAATTCGGTCACGAGGGCGAAGAGATCGGTGTTAGAAAGCATTTGCTTCAATTCGGGCAACTCCCGCGGTACGCTTGGAACCTTAAGGTGACAACGTTTTTGGAATTTTTCGTGATCGGAGAGGTCATTAAATAATAGCTTACGTGAAACGATTATTTAATCATATCCGGTAGGTAATGGATACGTAATAGTTATATTCTCACCCTTCTTCTTTTTCCTGTAGGTGTATAATTTTGCCAGAAAGAACATTTACATATGAAAAATTGAAAGCGGATCTGGATTCAGGTAAAGTCAAACCTGACGAAATCTACCGTCTAACAATAAGTCTTACATACGCTCAATTGCTCGGATTTTTACAACTCCGCGAGAGTTACAAGGGAAAATCTATGAGCGATATGGTTCGAGATGGAATTGAAACCCTAAGGCGCCAGCGTGCACACGATACAAATGGAATAGACCTTCGCTCTACAGTTGAGAAACTAATTCAAGACCAAAGGAGTCTTCAACAGCAATTCGAGGCAGGTATCAAGAAACTTAGTTTGGTGGAAGGATCTGAACCTACCTCTGAAGAGAGGGAAATACTCAAGGGCAAAATCTTAATGTTTCTTGGGGATATTGGACCGCTTGGATCTAAAGGCTTAGCAAAATACGTTGGAATTGATTGGAAGGTAATTGACAAGCTCTGCGAGGAACTTCTTTCTCAACAAACAATTGAATGGGTTGGGAACAAATGGAGGGTGAAACAATGAACGTAGAGACTAAGGCAAAAAACATAATCTCCGATGATGACTGGGACTCTATCACCCGTTATCTCGAAATGTGGGCACGGAAGAGTCCTGGGTCAGCCCGAACCCGAAAATCCGCGATTTACCGCTTACTCTCCTACGCAAATCGTGGAACGCTGATGTCAATCACATCCGATGACGTTGAAGCATATTTGACCACGATTGATAGAATTACGGTTAAACGGGGAGGAATTAATCAACCAGTCCGGTTAAGTTACAAACGGACGCAACTCGCTCTTTTGCGATCCTTCTTCAAAGTGTTCTCTCGTAAAGCTCGCAGAGAATTACCAACATACATTTCACCCGTTCCCGAGAGTGGAACTTACCAGTTCACCCCAGATCCCGCCCCGTCTCTTGTTGAGCGGGAAAAAACACTTGAGGAACAAGCATTCACAATTCCCCAATTGCTCCGCGTTCTCCAGGGATTATATTACGAGATCCCCAATCAACACTACAATAAAGCTCCTCAGGAATCCTTTATGGTTGGTGTACTTCTTGCTGTGTGTGGGCCTCGAATTTCGGAAGCTGTTTCCATCGCTCTCGATGATGTAAATATTAAGGAAGCATATTTCAGGACAGGTATTGCGGACAATGCTCGTAAAAATAACTCTAACGGCGCTACTCCCCTCTTCTTTAGCTTTCCTGATGCTGTTGCAAATTTACTCTCAATATATATCCGAAACCTGAAATTGGTTTATCCCTCTACGAAGTGGTTATTCCCAAGTATGAACCCTGCAAACCACTTGCCTACTCGAACCTTCATGTTCAAGCTGGGTAAGTTAGGCCTTCCATTTCAGGTAAAGACACATACCTTTAGGCGGACTCTTGAAACTTTCCACGCGAGAAATGACGTTCCCCTTCATTACATAGAGGTGCTCTCGAATCACGCAATCTCTTCAGTTGTCATGCGACATTATGTTCAAATTACATTAAGAGAGCGGCGCGCGTTATCTGAAAAATATTTTCCAAAGGAATACGAACCCATCATCGAATGGTTATCTTCCCTCTAATTTTATCCCATTCCTCATCGTATTCTCCAGATGTTTCTCCGAGATATCTTCAGGGGATTCTTTCGTAAAACCATTCTTTCGCGCACTATTGTATTATCACTCGAATAGTGGTATACCACCTCCTGGCGAACCAAAATCTTGAATTCAAGAATTACAAGGTTTCAATCCACAGCAATCTTGATTCTGAATCTTGAGTTCAAATCTGATCCCATTCATTGCATTAGAATTGAGAATATTTGGCACATAACTCTGGCATAACAAAGTAACATACACATAACCTTAAATATTCATACTCATAATCATTACATAACCAATACATAACCGGTGCATAACAGATGACGATTATAAAAAAGATTCTGGCCATATTAGAAGATGGGACTTATTCTATCCCCCAAATTGCAGAAAAGATTGGTTTGGATGAAAATAACACTCGGGTTTACATTAATCGCCTAAAATCCCGAGGGATGGTCATTGAAACTGGAAAGGATGGTCGAAATAAACTCTTCACGGTAAAACCCCTTCCTGCTACAGAGGATTCTCGCAAAATTGTTCAAACAGGAAAAATCCTTTTCAAGATTTTCGATGCCCATTTTAAAGATTTTGAACAATACCTTTCCCACGAGGAAAGAACAAACATGGATCTAATTGAGGAAGTGTTAAAAGATGGGTAGATGGACTGAAGCAGAAAAATCGGATGAGAAAAAAAGAAATACCTGTGAACCGACTCCCCATAAAGGACCCACGAATAAACCAGACGAGCTATTATTGGCACGGGTAGAGGATCTCGAAAGACGCATTGCCCGTTTAATGGCTGGCCTACCAAGTGACACCTTTCCCTGGGAGGTACTTGACACTATGCTCGATAATTTAATGTCCCGGGACCAGTTCAAGATGAAAACCAATGGTTCATGCAACAACATTACCATCTGGCGTATGTTAACCCGCTTAAAGGAAGCGAGGGAGAAGATGCTCCTGCGCGGGGGTTAATTCAGGGGTGAAAACGAATGAAAATCGTGAAAACAATCGGGTATTGCAAGATTTGCGGCCCAATTTATGGGAAGAGAACGTTCCAAAACAAGCAGCGGTTAGACGTGACGAAATTCACGTGCGAAACCCACGGGGTGCACCTGCAACCCGAGAAACCAACAAATGATCCCTCACGAATAGCACTCCTACTCCCCTTCCTTAAAATCAAGGAGAAGGTGAAGGAAGTGGTGAAGACCATCAACCAAGCGGGGTTCGAAAAGAGAGTGGAAATCCAACGCAAGCTATTGGAGGGCAAGCGAATCCACGAATCCATGCGAGACACTTATGCGCGCGTTCTGGCACTTGTGGACAAAAAGAAGCACCTTTCCTCGAAAACCCTGAGTATAACATTAGGCATCTCCTCTTCTCAGGCTGCAGCTTGGTTGGAACGCCTGCGCGATATGAAATTGGTCACGCGGGAGAAAAAACCCGGTCCCACGCGAATGGTCTGGCATTATTCCCTGGTATGCAAAATTTAATTTCGAGTATTAAAATCTTGAATCTTGAATTTCCCAACCGAGCTCCCCCTGATCAAAATATTTCATGGCAATAGCAATCAGATTCGTCCTCAGTTTTCTTGTTTTTTCCTTTTCACTCTCTTTTTTAGAAGCATAAGTTTTTATCGAGGAAAGGGGATAAAAGGAATAGAGCTCATCGCTCTACAGGGGGCCCCGCGAGGAAACCCTCCCCTCGCGCCCCCCTCCTCCCAAAGGTGGTATTATGGAGGCATCCCGCCTACTCTTTTATTGCATCTTGCAGGAAGGTCATGTGGACCAGGAGCATATGATCCCCGGGACTTACCTGAGGAAGTATGGGGTTTTTTTCTGGGTTCCAGGGACCAATTTCCATACACGCGAGTGGCGCGCCCAAGCAAGTGACCAAGCGCGTGAAACCAAGCAAAAAATAGAACGCCGACACAAGTGCCTACTTTGTCCCCCCGAAATTCAACCGAGACAAAGGCAAAAAAAAGTCAAATGTAAAATACCCCAACCGCGCTTTTCTGAATTATTTTTCTAAGGAGTATTTCTGCTCTGGACGAGCACTTTCATTTCTTTCAATTCCTTGCGGATCATAGCAAATTCTCTCTTGGTCCACGCCTCGATCATATCAAAGTGTTCCTTCTTGTCCATACCTAAGCGAGCCAGGAAGGTGATACAATCACTCTCGTTCTCGAACCGCGGGTTCATGTGGTATGTCCTGATGGCGTCCACGAACGATGCCGGGAGAGCGACCATTTCCTTCTTTTCTATATGCTCCAAGCACGCGGTATGATAGGGTTCCCCTAAGTCCCCCCAGAGCAAGTCCCCTTCCGGGATGCTTTTATGGCATAAGAAACATTCCTTGTCTGGTTTTTCTAAAAGCTTTTCCTTATTTTTGTTTTCCATATGTTCACCAACTTCATACTGTGTGACAATCTATCATATAGTGCATATAGTATAAATGTTTTTGTATGGTCAAAAAGATTATATCACCATCAGTCAAAAAACGGATAGATAATAAATATGCCATCAGTGAATTTCAACAAGATTCAAAAACTTGTCCTGGAAGCATTGGAAGATGGGGAAAAATATACCATCGCGTCCCTAACTCAGAAAATAAGCGATTCCTTACCGAGAATAAGCGATTCGGTTACGAAAATTCATAGAAGCTCCGTAGAGAAGGCCTTAAATTTGATAAAAGACTCGCAATCCGCCAAGAAAGTCCATTTTGAATGGCCACGAAAAATCTGGATGGAAAAAGTATGAGGAAAAAATTCAATAAACGAATGAATATAATGCTTGAAGAAGGGCTCTATGTTAAATTAAAAGAGCATAGGATGCATGTAAGCCTGATTTGCCGCTTTGTTCTTCACAAAGCGGTAGAATTTGTCGAACAACCAAGGAAATCTTCAGATCATCTTTCCTCCCTGGATAAAGAAATCCTGAAGATGCTTGGAATGCCTCTGAATATCCAAAAATAATCCGTTGATTTGATATCCAGGACAATATGAACCCTATACCCATATGCTGCCTAACCTGCATTATTTTTTAGCTTTTCTTTAATGTAGTTTCGTTCCTCTCTATCTGTTGGTTCTTCTCTATCAATTCCTTCATTAGATTTATGACAATTTGGGCATTTTTTCGATCCATACTCAAATAGAAAACCACATCGAGGACATTTGACCATCTTTTTTCCCATAAGCTAAATATGGTTTTGTCGGGGAATTTAACTCTATTGAGTAAAAGTTCGTGAAATTTGGGTTTCACACTAATAAATTGAATTCAGGATTTTGAACAATTATTAATAGAAAACAGAAACAAGAAAATTCAGGACGTTCCTGGAGTGGATTTCGCCTTGGGTACATGTACCCGCCAAATTGAGAAAAAAAGTTCAAGTGTTCAAAAAATGCCAGGGATGAATGCACTTGATGTTAAACTGATCCTCATACACTTGGCTAATTTGACTGGATAGAATGGTGTGCTGGTCACTATCAAGAAATGGGGAGAGATGCTTGTCCATCGTCAGGAGAGTGCAGGACGGGCAAGTTGCCTTCCGGTTTGCTTGCAAGTGCAAGTAAATATCCGCAAGAATGTGTAGATCAGCGGGATTAATTGATTTACGCTGGTGGTGATGAATCTGCGCGTAATCCCGTTCGTTTTCGATGCGGAAGGTTTCAATGGCTATCCTACGAAATTCCTCGGACGTGCTTTTCAGGGATTCGATATATTTGCGAAGTCTTTTTTCGATTGCCTTGGGAGAATCGTGTTTGATAATTGCAGATTTGATTGCCGCTTCGATTTTGAGCAATATTTTCCTGAAAAGGGGCATTCGTCCATTCTGGATTTTTGTGAACTGGTTCTTGAGCGTCCGGAGCTTGAAGAGGCACCGGTTCTTATAGGTGGACATGATGTTGTAATTCTGTTGTTTATTTTCGAGACGGGCAACCTTTTCCTTCTTTCCAGGTTGGGACAGAAATTCCTTAAAATTACCTGTAATAATGCGATCCATATTGTCCCCGCACTCCTCTATCACCTTTGTGGAGATAACTCTCTGTATCTTATCCGGTACGTCTGTTAACCCTTTTTGGATGGCATCGTGACATAAATGCGCCCGTTTAGTAGCCCCGATGCATTCCCCCAACCCCGGGATTTGGCAATAACAAGCTGCCCGAATAATGACATTCGTATCAACAGAAAAAAACAAGCATCTTCCCTCGTGGGTATTTTACTGGACGAGGGAAAGGATATCTTTCAAATTATCCCCCGAAATGTTGTCGATTTTCATTTCTTCGTCCGGGGTCCACATGAAATCGCGATCAAGTGCTTCCTCGTAAAGCATATCAGTTATTTTTTCGAGGACTCGCATATTTAACACTTCATTATCCTTCGATTGCGAGATATCCTCGATAACTGTGCAGAGACTAATGATGCGCGGCATTAATGCTTGAAAATCACCGGCAACCTTGGGATTTTCCATTTTTACTTTTGCTTGGGAAAATCGATCCAATGCCTTCAAGAAGACCAATCGCAATACCCGTGTTGCGTGGTAGTAATAGAATTCCGGGAGACTCATTCCCTTTATATCGCTCAGATTGCCCAATGCTTTAACTTGTTCGATGAGTTGAAGTAATGGTGCGTGAATGACATCCGTTACTTCTTTTGATTCGAGAATTTTGTTGTTAGCGCCCTCTAATTGGGCGATGAGCGTTTTACACGACATTATTAATCCTCCTTTCTATCCGACATAAATATTTATAGTAAGGCAACAAATCGCTTCATATCTTGCATCCTTTGGACTCGAGGTCTTCAATGGTTTTTTGTCGCCAATTTTCACGCAATCAATTACGGTTCGATATACAATAGGAAGATCGGAACTTATATAATTATTGGTAATGATATCGCTCCTCGCGTTTTTAAAATGTACCATTTTTTTTGGTAATTATCTTCGAACTGCGTGATAAACGTACCTGCCGTTTTGAGGTGGTTGCAATGTGGTGCTCCCGGCAAAACCGTTGTTTGTATTTTCTCGCAATCTTCTTCAAAATGCTCTAAAAAAATATATTTGAGCGGATCCATATGGGTCCATATGGTAGGTAAAGAGATTTACCTTGGCACTAATTTTTTTGACTCGCATCTTTCCACTAACGCTTTCCCCTTTTCTGCAATGGTGTAAATGCCCCGCTCTTCCTGTTCAACAAAATCTCCCGCGATAAGGCGTTTGAGAGCGGCCCAAACGGTAGACTTCTGCACGGAATACAACTTACGAAAAGGCTCCAAGGTTGAAAGGTGTCGGTAGATGGCGTTCAGGGTACATGGTTGGTCCCGCTTGTCCAAGAATTCGAGAATGAAAAAGTCCCGTGGGATCCCGCGCAAAATCAGTCCTGCTTGCCACTTCAGCAGGGTATCCCGCTCTTTTCGGGCTAGAGCGGCCTCTTCCTCGGCTTTCGTTCTTCTCCCATCCAAGGC
>Ga0299912_10002804_pt1 | contig 14279 bp, 14 predicted proteins | sample RVTome_2_FD_207667 | JGI IMG/M metagenome (GOLD analysis project Ga0299912, IMG submission 207667) | Soil microbial communities from uranium-contaminated site in the Upper Colorado River Basin, Wyoming, United States - RVT95D214 (version 2) ...
CGCCTTGGCCTCGACTATGGCCAGCGGGAAATCGCGCGTGTAACGCAGCAAATAGTCCACCCGCTTTGGCGGTTTGCGTACGAATCCCTTGCCCACGGGCACGATGCGGCCGTCGGTGATAGTGCGCTGCTCCGCAATCGAATGAGGATCGTCGTCCCAGCCCACCGCCTGGAGCTTGGGAACCACGTACTTTCGGCAGGTATCGGCTTCGCTAAGCGGCGGCATGTGGGGATTCTAAGCCCCCATTGTGCTTTTGGGCGAGAGTGGTAGGCTGTTACTTAAATAGCCTTCGCTCCGGGCGCCATGGGTAATGCCTTGATTTGCTATGCGATTGACATGGGCAAACCGGAAAGCGATCATGCTATTCAGCACTTTTGCTTATGATTGAGTGTTAGCCGTCTAGATGACATCACGTCGCCCCCTGCCACTAGAGGCCGCAATTGCGCTCGCGGAGCAGCACTATCGAGAGCTGCTTTCGATTCGAGCTATCGACTGTCTCGCAGACGGTGATTTCGGCAACGGAGCGCAGCGCCTGCGAGTTGAAGCTTTACTCGATAAATTGAACGCCCTTATTGTTCAAATACAAGGCGCCCTTTCTGAGCGAATACGGTCAGACGAAACACCAATCATGTCGTTGGTGCCCTCACACGCCCACTTTCTGAGGGCTGAGTTATTGCCGCACGCCAGAATTATTCAGAAAGCTTCCTTTACCGCGGACGGTCTAGCTGACCTGTTCGACCTCCTTGAGGATGAGTCAGTCGATAGCTCACACACAATCAGGAACGCACTCTGGTTTACGACGGATTACGCGGACAATTTGCTTGACGATCAAGACGAACGCCGCCTTTCTGTCGATATTGCCCAGGAAACACTTGAACAGCAGTGGTTTCAACCAGATTTCTGGAGTTCGAACCTTCGCATGCTGAGACCAGCACTTCTCGGCAAGAGCGAAAGCGCTATTCCTACGCGAATAAAGGTTCGTCTCGCAGAGATGCAGAAGGCTTTTGTTTTCGGCGCATGGATGGCGACAATTGCGTTATCACGTGCCATTATCGAATTTGCGTTGATCGAGCGGGCGCAAAGCTTTGGAGTCTCTCCGGTTCGAAAGACGTCTGATGGAACTCAGCGATATCTTAAGCTCGATGATCTGATTAAAACGGTTTCCAAATCGCACCCAGAGCTTGAGCGCGGATTGCGAGTTCTCCAAGACGCCGGAAATCGAGTGCTTCACCCGAAAAAAAAACAGAACGTCATACCTACACCAAAGGTCTTGCGCTCGGAAGCATATGAATGTGTAAAGGAAACGCTGTCTTTGGTCGAAACGCTCTATGCAAAGTAGCTTGCCGGAGGCGGCTAACCACGCAGTGCACCAGACACGCGCAAGAGCAGCGCGCGCTGGTAACTGCGGACGTCAGAGGGCACGAGCACGGGGCGCGATCCAGCTCATCGCAACGATGAGCGATGCATCGCTCCGCGAGTTTCTGATCGGCGAAGTGTTGAGCTTCGTGCGGAACGCCTGTCATTGCCCGGGGGTGAGCCGGATCGTTCTGGTTGGCTCTCTCGCAACCCCGAAGGCGAACCCGAAGGATGCCGACGTTCTCGTGACCGTAGCAGATGATGCGGATCTTACCTCCCTGGCCACCGCTGGGCGTAGACTGAAGGGAAGGGCTCAGAGTCGAAACTCTGGAGCTGATATCTTTCTCGCGAACCCTTCTGGAGAGTACATTGGCCGCATCTGTCATTGGCGAGAGTGCCGTCCTTTTGTCCGGGCTTCATGCGATGCGCGTCATTGTGGAAGGCGGGCTTTTCTCCACGATGATCTTGATGATGTTTCACTTGGGTCACGGTTGGTGAGAGAACCTCCCTTGGAACTTTGGCCGAACGTTATCCGTCGAGTCGAAGTGCCCGCCGATATCGAATCTCTGCTACTCCGGGCGCTTGTAACCAGGGGAGTCAAAGGAGAATGAAGTTGGTTTCTAACTTTCGCGTCAGCCGGGGCGCCCGGCGTTTGCGCTGTTCGGTTCCCGTCGCGCTTCGCCCGCCGGCACTCGCTTACGCTAGGCTTTATGCGCTTTTCTTCGCCGCCAGCCACGCCAACACCACCCCCGCGCTGGCATCCGGCGGGAACACCGGATAGAACACTTGCTCGATCACGCCGTCGCGCGCGATCAGCGTCAGGCGCTTGATGAGGGTCATGCCGTCAACGCTGAACGTCGGCAGCTTCAAGGCTTGCGCAAATTCCAGTTTCTCGTCGGACAGCAGCTCGAACGGCAGGTGCAGGCGGGCTACCGCTTCGCGCTGATAAGGGGTGTCCTGAGTGCTGAGGCCGAACAGGCTGCCGACGCCGAGATCGCGCAGTTCCCGGTAGTGATCGCGAAAAGCGCAGGACTGCGGCGTGCAGCCGCGCGCGCCGGGAATCGCGTTCCATCCCGTCGGCAATTCCTGGTCGGGGCGGCCGGTGCGCGGATAGCAATAGACGACGCTGCGGCCGGCCAATGCAGCGAGGTCGATAATTCGGCCGCCGGTGGCAACGAGTGGTGCTGATGGCAACCGCATGCCGGCGAGATGCGCGCATGCGCCATCGTCCACCGGCACCGGCAGATCGGCCGGCAATTCGTATACGTTGTCCGAGCGCGGCATGCTATTTCTTCAATAAATACAATAAGATATTGTCGTAGAGGCAGTCATTTCCCGATCAGCAGATTGACCAGAATCTGTTCATAAATCTTCGGGAGCGCCTCAACCTCCCGAAGATTTATGCATTCGTTGACCTTGTGGATCGTGGCATTGGTCGGGCCGAACTCGACCACCTGCGGGCAGATGTCGGCGATGAAGCGGCCATCCGAAGTGCCGCCGGTGGTCGACAGCTCGGTGGTAACGCCGGTGACGGTTTTGATCGCGCGCGCCACCGCATCGACCAGATCGCCTCTTTTCGTGATGAACGGCCGGCCGCCGTAGACCCAGTCGATGTCGTGTTCTACGCCGTGCTTGTCGAGGATGCCGATGAGACGCGTCTGCAGCGACTCGGCCGTGCTCGCGGTGGCGAAGCGGAAGTTGAACTGGATCTGCGCTTCGCCGGGAATGATGTTGGTGGCGCCGGTGCCGGCGTGGAAATTGGAAATCTGCCACGTCGTCGGCGGAAAATATTCGTTGCCGCGGTCCCACTCGGTCTGGGCCAGTTCGGCGATCGCCGCCGCGACGTCGTGCACCGGGTTGCGCGCAAGATGCGGATAGGCGACGTGGCCCTGCACGCCTTTCACCGTCAGCGTGCCGGACAGCGAGCCGCGGCGGCCGTTCTTGATCATGTCGCCGAGCTTGTTGACCGAGGTCGGCTCGCCGACGATGCAGTAATCCATTTTCTCGCCGCGCTGCGCCAGCGCCTCGACCACGCGCACCGTGCCGTCGACCGCCGGGCCTTCCTCATCGGAAGTGAACAGCACCGCGATCGAACCGGGATGATCGGGATGCTCCCCGACGAAATCCGCGATCGCCGCAACGAAGGCCGCAATCGACGTTTTCATGTCGGCGGCGCCGCGGCCGTAGAGCGCGCCGTCTTTGATGGTCGGCGTGAACGGATCGCTGTGCCATTGTTCGAGCGGGCCGGTCGGCACGACGTCGGTATGTCCCGCGAAGCACACCAGCGGTGCCGCGGCGCCGCGCCGCGCCCACAGGTTGTCGACGCCGTTCGCGCTGATCTTTTCGCACGCGAAGCCGAGCGGCCGCAGGATCTCGATCACCATATCGAGGCAGCCGGCATCGTCAGGCGAGACCGAGCGGCGCGCGATCAGTTTTTTCGTGAGTTCCAGCGTATCGATTTCCACGGAATGGACTTTCCTATCGGAGGAGTTTATCGGATCCGGCCCCGACAAACTCCTAAAATGAAAAAACTAAAGAACAGGGCGCAATTCTTCCGCACATGCCTCTTACCCTAATCGGTTTTCATTCTAACAGTCTGTCGCCCCGGCTTCGACAAAAGCCATCCCGATTGCATTCGTCACTGCGTACATTAGCAATGTCCGACAGACTGCTGGCATCTTAGCAAATAGCAGGTAAAATTGGGGGGAAGTTGAGAGTTAAGAGTTAAGAGTTAAGAGTCGAGAGTTGTGAGCGGAAAACCAACAGATCGAACCGAGCCCTCTCACGCCTTACTGCCCACCGCCCCCACTCTCCACTCTCCACTCTTAACTCTTAACTCTTAACTCTCCACTCACCGCCCTTAGATGACCACGCTGCTCATCTCTCATCGCTGCCATGCTGACCATGGCGCGGACATCGTCGCGGCGGCAGCGCGTGCCGGTCTCGAACTCGAACTGCTGGCGCTGCCCGCCGGCCGCGAAGCACGGCTCGCCGACACCGACTGCGCGCGGATCGATCTCGCTTATTTTTCCGAGGACGTCTTTCCGGAGTTCTCGCGCCAGTTTTTCTCCGCGCTGCGCAAGGCACCCGGCCTCAAATGGCTGCACGTGTTCAATGCCGGCGTCGATCATCCGATCTATGCCGAGATGCTCGCGCGCGGGGTGCGGCTCACCACTTCCTCCGGCTCGGCCGCCGAGCCGATTGCGCAGACTGCGATCACGGGCCTGCTGATGCTGGCGCGCAACTTTCCACGCTGGCTCGAGGGCCAGAGAAAACGCGCGTGGGACCCGATGCGCGTGCCGGATGTGCCGCGCGATCTCGGGGGCCAGACGGCGCTGATCCTGGGGCTGGGAAAAATCGGCAACGAAATCGCGCGGCTGGCGCAGGTGCTGGGCCTCAATGTGATCGGCGTGCGCCGCGGCGGCAGAAGGCCCGATGACCATGTCGACGAATTGCATGCGCCCGCCGCATTGAACGACCTGCTGCCCGGGGCCGACTGGCTGATCATCGCTTGCCCGCTTACCCCAGAGACGCGCGGCATGGTCAACGACGAGGTTCTCGCCCGGCTGCCCCAAGGCGCCCGCGTGATCAATATCGCCCGCGGCGAAATCATAGCCGAGGCCGCGCTTACCGCCGCGCTGCGCGAAGGGCGCCTCGGCGGCGCCTATCTCGACGTATTCGAGCAGGAACCGCTGCCGGCGGATTCGCCGTTGTGGGGTCTGCCCAATGTGCTCATTTCGCCGCACAATTCAGCCGCGGCGCTTGGCAACAAAGAACGCATCTACCGGATGTTCATTGCCAACCTCGAAAACTGGCAACGCGGCAAAGCCCTCGGCAACGAAGTGCGCAGCACCCCCTAACAAAAGGAGGAAATATGAATAAAATCAATATGTTAATAATTAGCGCTGCGCTGGTTCTCGCGACGCAGCCGGCGCTGGCCCAGAACTGGCCGGCACGCACGGTGCGCGTCATCGTGCCCTATGCCGCCGGCGGCAACACCGACTACACCGCGCGCACGGTCGGCGCCAAGCTGGCGGGAATGTGGGGTCAGCAGGTGGTCGTCGACAACCGGCCGGGCGGCGGCACCAACATCGGTTCGGAACTCGCCGCCATCGCCGCGCCCGACGGCTACACGCTGTTCATGGGCGGCGCCTCGAACGCCATCAACATGACGCTGTATGCGAAGCCGCCTTACAACACGCTGCGCGATTTCGCGCCGGTCGCCTGGTGCGTGCAGGGCGCCGCCATGCTGACCGTGCACCCGTCCCTCCCGGCAAAAAACCTGAAGGAACTGATTGCGCTGGCCAAAGCGCGCCCCGGCCAGCTGAACTTCGGTTCGGCAGGCCTCGGCAGCTCCAACCACATGGCCGGCGAACTGTTCAAGATGATGGCGGGCATCAACATCGTGCACGTGCCATACAAGGGCAACGCGCCGTCGATCACCGACGCCATTGCCGGCAATGTCGAAATGGTGTTCAGCGGCGTGCCCGCGCTGATCCCGCACATCAAGTCGGGACGGCTGCGCGCCATCGCGATCAGCAGCCTCGAGCGCTTCCCCGCCGTGCCGGACGTGCCCACGTTCAACGAATCGGGCGTCAAAGGCTATGAAGCCAGCAACTGGTTCGGGCTGATGGCTCCGATCAAAGTGCCCCGGGATATCATCAACAAGGTGAATGCCGACGTGAACACGGTGCTCACCGGCAAGGATGTGCGTGAAAGATTCGACCGCGACGGCCTGATCACCAAGGGCGGATCGATCGAGACCTTTGACAAGTTCATCCGCTCCGAAATCACCAAATACGAGCGGGTGATCAAGAAAGCGGACATCAAACCGCTGTGAGCCCGGATGCTCCAGCCGCGGATTTCGAGCGGCTGTTCAACCCGCGCGCGATCGCGGTCGTCGGGGCGTCGGGTGATCCCCAGCGCATCGGCGGCCAGCCGGTCCCGATCCTGCGCGACACCGGCTACCTCGGTGCGATCTATCCGGTCAATCCCAAGTATCCCGAAATCTCGGGGCTCGCCTGCTATCCCGACCTCCGGTCCGTACCGCGGCCTTGCGACCTCGCGATCATCGCGGTTAATGCGGTGGTCGTGCCGCAGGCGATTCGCGATTGCGGCGCGGCGGGAATTCCGTTCGCGATCATCTTTTCCGCAGGTTTTCGCGAGGCGGGCGACGCGGGGGCAGCGCTCGAAGAGGAGCTGAAGACCGCTGCGCGCGAAGCAAACGTACGCTTCATCGGACCCAACTGCATCGGCACCATGAACTTGAAGGACCGCGTCTACTGCGGCTTCGGGGCGGGCTTCGCCAATCCGCACCTCAAGGCCGGGCCGGTCGCGTTCGTGTCGCAGAGCGGCGGCTTCGCATTCAGCGTCGTCGGACTTGCCGATTACGAGGGCATCGGCTTCAACTATGTGGTCTCCGCCGGCAACGAGGCCAACATCGGCACGCTCGACCTGATCGCCTACTTCCTCGAACGCGATGACGTCGAGGTGGTGGCGTGCTACATCGAGGGCATAACCGACGGGGCGCGGCTGCGCGCGATCGGCCGCCGCGCGCTCGAGCTCGGCAAACCGGTGTTGGTGTGGAAAGCCGGCAATTCGGACATCGGGCGCGCGGCGGCGGAATCACACACTGCCAGCATGACCGCGGGCTATGCGCTCTATCGAACCGCTTTCGACGAGGGCGGCTTCATCGAAATCGAAGACGTGCACGACCTGGTGGACGCCGCGCGCGCCTTCAGCTCGCACCGGCTGCCGCGTGGACCGGGGGTCGCGGTCGTGACGACTTCCGGCGGCTCGGGCGTGCTGATCGCCGACGCCTGCGACCGGCAAGGGCTCGAATTGCCGCGGCTTGCGCCCGATACGGTTCGCGCAATCGAGGCCCTTGCGCCGAAGTACGCCACGCTCGCCAACCCGGTCGACCTGACCGCGCAGGTCACCGCCGACCACGAGCGCGTCAATCGCGTCTGCACGCATCTGCTTGCCGATCCCGGCATCGACCAGTTGATCGTGCGCTACGGCGGCGTGCAGGGCGCGCGCGGCGCGGCGTGGGCAAACGGTCTCGCGGCAGTTGTCGAGGAGTCGGACAAGCCGGTACTGGTGGCATGGAGCCGCGTGCCGGACCGCACGGAGGTCTCCATGCAGGTGCTCGAGCGCCACCGCATCCCGTGGCTGCTCACGCCGACGCGCACCGCACATGCCGCGGGGGCGCTCTACCGCTTCGCGCGGCGCCGCGAGCGCCTGCAGGCGCAGCTTGCGCGCCATAGCGATCGGCCGGTCGCGCCGCAGCCGCTCGAGTTGGCGCCGGGCGCACGCACGCTCTCCGAACACGAGTCACGCCAGCTGCTCGCCGCGTACGGGATTCCGGTGACGCGAACACGGCTCATTGCGCCGGACGCAATCGACGGACTCAAGCGCGCGCCGCTCGCCTACCCGCTTGCGGTCAAGATCGATTCGCCGGACATCGCGCACAAGACCGAGGCGGGCGCGGTGCGCCTCGGCGTGCGCAATCTTCGGGCGCTCAAGCAGGCTGCACACGACGTCATGGCGGCGGCGCGGCGCCACCAGCCGGATGCCCGCATCAACGGCGTGCTGCTGAGCGAGATGGCGCGGGGCACGGAAGTAATCGTCGGTGCGGTCAACGACCGCTTCTTCGGGCCGGTGGTGATGTTCGGATTGGGCGGCGTGTTCACCGAGCTGCTGCAGGCAGTGAGCTACCGTTTCGCGCCGTTCGACTTCGACACCGCGCGCGACATGATCCGCGCCATGCCCGCGCATCCGGTACTCACGGGCTACCGCGGCAAGCCTGCGCTCGCCGTAGCCGCGCTGGCCGACGTGCTGGTGCGCGTGTCGCTGCTCGCCGCCGATCACGCCGCGCGTATCGCCGAGATCGACGTCAACCCGCTGTTCGTCGGCGCTGGCGGCGTGGTTGCCGCCGATGCGCTGGTGGTGCTGCGCGCCTGAGGGCGCGATAAAATAGAACACTCAGTGTTCTCCGTGATCTCTGTGGCTTGATTGTTTTTCAATCCGCTTTTCAACCGTTTGGCGGCGCACGGCGCCGATGTGCCGGGAAAAAATGTTTTTCGAGAACGTCGACTTTTCCACGCTGGAGCTGCCGCCCGCTGCCCTCAGGCTGCGCGAGGAGGTGCGCGCCTTCCTGAAGGCTGAGATTGCCGCCGGCGCCTTCACGCCGCATCTCGGGCACACCGAATTCAACGCCGAGTTCACGCGCAAGCTCGGGGAGCGCGGATGGATAGGCATGACCTGGCCCAAACGCTACGGCGGCCAGGAACGCTCCTATCTCGAGCGCTTCGTGATGACCGAAGAGATGCTCGCTGCCGCCGCGCCGTGCGCCGCGCACTGGTTCGGCGACCGCCAGACCGGGCCGAGTCTGCTCAAATACGGCAGTGAAGCGCAAAAGCTGCGTTTTCTGCCGGCAATCGCGCGCGGCGAGTGCTATTTCGCGCTGGGCATGAGCGAGCCCGGCGCGGGCTCCGACCTGGCCTCGGTCAGAACGCGCGCCGAGCGCGCACCGGGGGGCTGGCGCGTGACGGGACAGAAGGTCTGGACGAGCTGGGCGCACAAGGCGAGCGCATTCTTCGTGCTGTGCCGCACTTCTCCTGATGCCGGCAACCGCCACGACGGTCTGTCCCAGCTCATCGTCGAGCTCGACGCGCCGGGCGTGACGGTGCGGCCCATCCGGTTCATGAATGGCCATCATCATTTCAACGAGGTCTTCCTCGACAGCGTGTTCGTCCCCGACGAGATGCTGGTCGGCGAAATCGGCCAGGGCTGGAAGCAGGTCACCTCCGAGCTCGCGCTCGAAAGAAGCGGCCCGGAACGCTACATGACGACTTTCCCGCTCTTCGTCGAATTGATTCGCGCACTGGGCCCGGCGCCGGATGCGCGCGCGCAGGAAATGGTGGGCCGGCTCGCCGCGCGCTTCTGGACGTTGCGCAGAATGTCGCTCGCCATCGCGCTGGCCCTGGAACCCGGCGCCGATGCCGGGCATAGCCCGGATCTCGGCACCGAGGCGGCGCTGGTCAAGGACATGGGCACTTTCTACGAGCGCGAAATCATCGATGCCGCGCGCCTGCTGGCGGCGGTCGAACCGACACCGGACGCAACGAACACCTTCGAGCGCTATCTCGCCGAAACCATCGTCTGCACGCCGGTGGCGACGATACGCGGCGGCACGACCGAGGTGTTGCGCACCCTGATCGCGCGCCGGTTGCTGGGGCCCCTCAAATGAATGTTCCTGACGAAGCGCGCCTGATGCTGGTGGAATCGGCGACGCGGTTATTCGCCGATCACATCGACCAGAAAATGCTGGATGCTGCCAAGCGCGACGGCTGGTCGGAAAAGCTGTGGCAGGTGCTCGAACGGGCCGAGCTGCCACGCGTGTCGATTGCCGAGGAACTCGGCGGCGCCGGCGGCACGCTGTCCGATGCGGCAGCGGTGCTGCGCGTCGCCGCGCGCTATTGCGCGCCGGTCCCGCTGGCCGAAACCGGCATGCTCGCCGGCTGGATGCTCGCCGGCTCCGGTCTCGCGGTCCCGCGCGGCCCTCTGGCGGCAGGGCCGGTGCACGACGAAACGCTGACAGCGCGCAGGGACGGCGGGCGCTGGATTATTTCGGGCAAGCTCGCGCGCGTGCCTTGGGGACGCATGGCCGGCCGACTGGCGCTGCTGGCGCGCGATGGCGACCGCGATCTCGTCGCCAGCGTCGATCCCGCACAGTGTAAAATCACGCCGGGACGCAATCTGGCCGACGAACCGCGCGACGAGGTCGTGCTCGAGGATGTGGTGCTGCCCGCTGCGGATGCCGTACCGGCGGGTGCGGGCGTCACGCGCGAGATGCTGCGCTACCGCGGCGCGCTTGCCCGGTCCATCGCCATGGCTGGCGCACTGGAGCGCGCGCTCGAACTTTCGGTGGCCTATGCGCAGCAGCGGGTACAATTTGGGCGCAAAATAGGCCAGTTTCAGGCGATTCAGCAGGAGCTTGCGTGCTTTGCGGGCGAAGTGGCAGCGGCGGTCGCCGCCGCGTTGTCGGCAGCCGGCGTGCTCGAGCGCCACGCGGCGGGAAGAGCCGGACACGAGGATGCCATGCTTGCCGTTGCAACCGCAAAAATCCGCGCGGCGCAGGCGGCGCATGAAGGCGCCTTGATCGCACACCAGGTGCACGGCGCGATCGGCGTCACGGACGAATACGCTCTGCATCACAGCACGCTCAGACTGTGGGCATGGCGCGAGGAATTCGGCAACGAAGCCGTGTGGGCCATGGCGCTCGGCCGTGCGATGCACGCGCGCGGCGCCGATAAGCTGTGGATGGCATTAACTAAAAACCAGGAGAACACATGAAATACGGACGCTTGTTGATCGGACTGCTGTTGGCAACCACCGGCGCACACGGCTGGGCGCAGGACTGGACGCCGCAGAAAAACGTCGAAATCGTGGTCGGCTCCGCTCCCGGCGGCAGCAACGACAAGACTGCACGCACGGTGGAGCAGATTCTCGTTAGCAACAAATTGGTCAGCACCCCGATCACGGTGGTCAACAAGCCGGGGGGCGGCGGCAGCATCGCCTTCACTTACGTCAGCCAGCGTCCGGGCGATCCCTACACCCTGCTGATCGGCACCACGGCACTGCTCAGCAACCACATCACCGCCCGCAGCAAGCTGCAGCATACCGACTTTACGCCCATCGCCTCCCTGTTCAACGACTACGTGGTGTTTGCGGTCAACGCCAATTCCCCGATCAAGACCGGCAAGGACCTGATCGAGCGGCTGAAAAAGGATCCCCAGTCCGTCGCCATCGGCTTCGCGACCGCGCTCGGCAGCCACAATCACATCGCCGCCGGGCTGCTGATGAAAGCAATCGGCGGCAACGCGAGGGACCTCAAGGCGGTCGCATTCAAGGGCTCGTCGGAGGCCGTCACCAACCTGCTTGGCGGGCATATCGATCTTGTCACCACTGCGGCCGGCAATGCTGCCGGCCATGTCGCGGCCGGCCGCATGCGCGTCGTAGGCGTCGCCGCCCCGAAACGTTTCGGCGGCGTGCTGGCCAATGTCCCGACATGGAAAGAACAGGGCGTCGATCTCGTATTCGGCGGCTGGCGCGCCATCATGGCCCCGAAAGGCCTGACCCCGGCGCAGGTCGCGTACTGGGAAAGCACGCTGCGCAAGGCGACCGAAACCCCGGATTGGAAAGCCGGGCTCGAAAAGAATTACTGGTCCGACGATTTCACGACCGGCGATAAGTTCCGGAAAGACCTCGACAAGGATTACGCCGCCATGAAAACAGTGCTGGTCGAGCTCGGGCTCGCGAAGTGATGGTTCGTCAGGAGAAAAAATGACCGCCCCCGTTGTCCTGGTCGAGCGCCCCGCTGAAGGCGTAGCGCTCGTTCGCATCAACCGCCCCGAAGTACGCAACGCGCTCAATCTCGAGGTCCGCAAACTGATCGCCCGCCATCTGACCGAGCTGGGCGAGGACGACACAACGCGCTGCATCGTGCTCACCGGCAACGACAAGTCGTTCGCCGCCGGCGCCGATATCAAGGAAATGGCGGGGGCGGGCACGATAGAAATGCTCGCCCGCGGCACGCACAAGCTGTGGCGCGCCATCGCCGCCTGCCCCAAGCCGGTGATCGCGGCGGTCAGCGGTTTCGCGCTCGGCGGCGGCTGCGAGCTTGCCATGACCTGCGACATCATCATCGCCGGCGAATCGGCCAGGTTCGGCCAGCCCGAAGTCAAGATCGGCATCATTCCCGGCGGCGGCGGCACGCAGCGCCTGACGCGCGCCGCCGGCAAATACAAGGCCATGCGCTATATCCTGACCGGCGACCCGTTCAGCGCCAAAGAGGCTTTCGACATGGGGCTGGTCAGCGAAATCACGGCCGATGCCGACGTCGAAAAGCGCGCGCTCGAAATGGCGCAGCAGATCGCGGCGCTGCCGCCGCTCGCGATCCTGCAGGCGAAGGAAGCGGTGCTGCGCGGCATGGATGCCTCGCTCGATACCGGCCTGGCACTGGAAACCAAGGCGGCCCAGATCCTGTTCTCCTCGCAGGACCAGAAGGAAGGCATGGCGGCGTTCATAGAGAAGCGCAAACCGAAATTTTCCGGCCGGTAATCCCAGGCAATCTCTGATTAAGTCGTCCCCGCGAAGGCGGGGATCCAGTCACTACCTGAACATCCTGGGTTCCCGCCTTCGCGGGAATGACAAAATCGTACTTAATCAGAGATTACCTGGCAGAAAATTAAATGCCCCCCATCACAACGTCGCCCCGCCGCGACGAAAACCGCCGCGTCATGGCGCTCGTTGCGCTGTTCGCCGGCGCCACCGCCATTGCCACCTCGGCGCTGTTCGTCAAGGTGAGCGAGGCCGGGCCGGTCTCCACGGCATTCTGGCGCGTGTTCCTGGCATTGCCATTTTTGTGGGCGTGGGCGCTGCTGGAGAACCCCCGGCAGCATTCCGAAAATTTTGCGCGCGAACGGCGCCTGATGATATTCGCCGGCCTGTTCTTCGCCGGCGATCTCGCGATATGGCACTGGTCCATCGTGCTGACCTCGGTGGCCAATGCAACGCTGCTCGCCAATCTGGCGCCTATCTTTGTCACGCTCGCCGCCTGGCTGCTGTTCCGCAAGAACCCGACCGTGTTGTTTATCGTCGGCATGACTACGGCACTGGCCGGCATGGTGGTGTTGCTCGGCGGCGACTTCAGACTGGGCGGCAGGGCCTTGATCGGCGATGCGCTGGGCGTGGTGACGGCGATGTTCTATGCCGGCTACCAACTGACCGTGACGCGCCTGCGCGGCACGGCATCGACCGCGAGCATCATGGCGTGGAGCGGTTTGATTACGGCGGCGGTCTTGCTGCCGCTCGCGCTAGCGTCAGGCGAGCAATTTTTTCCTGTGACGACTATCGGGTGGCTCAAGCTCATCGGGCTTGCCATAATCTCGCAGGTGGCGGGGCAAAGCCTCATCGCCTATGCGATGGCGCACCTGCCGGCGACATTCTCCTCGGTCGGGCTGTTGCTGCAGCCGGTCATGGCCGCGCTGTTTGCCTGGGTGCTGCTCGGCGAAGCAGTCGGCGCGATACAACTGCTGGGCGGCGTGCTGGTGCTGATCGGCATCCGCGTCGCGCATCAGGCCGGGCGTGACCGGTGAGTGATGAGTGGTAAGTTGTTAATAACCCTTTGTTTTTATTTAATAAATAATTAAGCAGCCCCAATTATTCCCATGACGAAATCCTTCGCACAACGCATCGCCGCGATGAACGCGATGTACAAACTCCCCGCCAACGACCGCCCGACGCTGCCCGCGGACGTCGTCGACCGATTGGCCAAATTCAAGGCCACCCTGCTCGACGAAGTGCATGAAATCGACGAAATCGTCGGGCTTGCAAAAAGCGGCGGCGCTCCGGCCGACATTGCCGTCGCCATCGCGGACATCCTGGGCGACATCATGGTCTACTGCCGCTCCGAGGCGTTGAAGTATGGCCTGCCGCTGGAAGAAGTGCTGGACATCATCATGGACAGCAACGAGAGCAAGCTCGATGCGAACGGCAACCCCATCTACGACGCGAACGGCAAGTTTCTCAAGGGGCCGAACTACTGGAAGCCGGAAGCCAGGATCAAGGCGCTGCTGGAAGAGCGCGGAGTGCAAGTGGCGCTAAAATAGAACAAGGCGCAAGCTGTCGCCGGCGCGGCAGCAGTGGTCCGCGTCCCGCGGTTCGTATAGAGTATTGCCACAAGCTTTCAACGGGGAGAAAAACATGAGAATCTTGACGTTTTGTGCATTGGCGCTGTTCACGGGCTTGTTCGGTTCCACCGCTGCGTCTGCGGCGCAAACCTATCCTGTCAGGGCGGTGCGCATCATCGTGCCGTTTCCGCCCGGCGAAGCAGCCGACATCATCGCGCGGCTGGTCAG
>Ga0299912_10002805_pt1 | contig 14278 bp, 13 predicted proteins | sample RVTome_2_FD_207667 | JGI IMG/M metagenome (GOLD analysis project Ga0299912, IMG submission 207667) | Soil microbial communities from uranium-contaminated site in the Upper Colorado River Basin, Wyoming, United States - RVT95D214 (version 2) ...
CTTTCACGATCTCGATCGCGCGTCGACGACGCCTTTCCAGTTCCTCTTGGGTCCCATGGGGTCTCATGCCCCATAGTATAACAGAAAAAGCTCAACTGTTCCATTATTTATGCGAAGGTCAATAGCAATTGCAGACGAACACGAGGAGGTGCTAGCAGGTGCAGACCAATACCAGGAGGTGGCTAGCATGTGTAGACCAATACCAGGAGGTGGCTAGCAGGTGAACGAGATCGTTGTTGAGACCAATTTTCCCGATCTCCGACTGTTCAAGCGGGGGAAGGTGAGGGATGTCTACGAGGTAGATGATAAGCTCCTTATCGTGGCTACTGATCGGGTGTCTGCCTTCGATGTGATCATGGCCGACCCCATACCGGGGAAGGGGAGGATCCTGACCAAAATCTCCGCATACTGGTTTCATGCCATGGAGGATGTGATCCCCCATCACCTAATCTCCACACGCGTTCAGGACTACCCCCCTGCGTGCCGGCAGTACAAGGACGTGCTGGAGGGCAGGAGCATGTTGGTGCAACACACCGAACCCCTTACCGTTGAGTGTGTGGCCAGGGGATATCTGGCAGGTTCGGGATGGAATGAGTATCAGGAGTCGGGGAAGGTGTGCGGGATCAAGCTCCCTGAGGGATTGGTGGAATCGGCCCGACTGCCAGATCCCATCTTCACCCCTGCCACCAAGGAGGAGGTGGGGAGTCACGACATCAACATCACCTTCGCGGAGATGGCGGAGAGGATAGGAAAGAAGCAGGCAGAGAGGCTGCGCAAGACCACCCTTACCATATACGAGCGTGCTTGCCAAATCGCCGAGGCCAAAGGTATCATCATCGCCGACACCAAGCTCGAGTTCGGCATGCGTGTCGGTGAGCTTATCCTTATCGACGAGCTCCTCACCCCTGATTCCTCCCGCTTCTGGCCCGCTGACGGGTATAAGCCGGGGGGACCGCAGCAGAGCTTCGACAAGCAGTTCCTGCGGGATTATCTCCTCACGCTGGCGTGGGACAAGAGCCCTCCTCCCCCACAGCTGCCGAAGGATATCGTAGCTAAGACCAGGGAGCGGTATGAAGAGGCATTGAGGCGGTTGATTGGTTAGAGTCGCACTACCTACCCCTATGCTCCCTAACGAACCGACGCCGAATGATCGTCGCTGCCCGGCTAAGTGCTCGGAACCCGCCCTTCCCGGTGCGGGTTGCGGCGAGGATAGATCGATTCAGCAAATTTTGAAAAAGGAGGAAAAGGCATTAAAATAGAGCTAGATAAAAGGATTAAAAAGGAATAGTGTTGTGGTTACGAGGGGGATGCTCGAATAATAATGAAGGAGGTGTAGCATGCTGCAAGAGATCTATGAACAGATGGCCGATTCAATAAGTGGTTATCTTCCCACCGTGGCCGGGGCTTTTGCCGTTCTCATCGTAGGATGGTTGGTGGCCCTGGTGATCGCCGCGGTCGTGCGCGCTGTGGTCAAACGTACAGCCTTGAGCAAGGTACTGGCCCGCTTGATTTGGCCGGAAAAGAGGGGAAGGGAGAAAGGCAAGATAGTCGATGTGGAGCGATGGGTTGGAAAGGGAGTGTTTTATCTGGTTATGCTCTTCGTGCTGATTGCCTTTTTCCAGGCGCTCGGCCTTGTGCTCATAATCGAACCCATCAATCAGCTCTTAATCCAGGTATTTCAGTATCTCCCCCGGCTGCTTGCGGGGGGGCTTTTACTGCTTGTAGCCTGGATTATTGCGAGCGTGTTGAGATGGATCATCTTCCGGGCACTGAGCGCCGCCAAGCTCGATGAAAAGCTGGGAAGTAGCGTAGTCTTTGAAAAAAAGCGGCGTATTGCTTTGACAAAATCCATTTCTGACGCTGTATACTGGCTGGTATTCTTGTTATTTTTGCCGGCGGTGCTGGGCGCCCTGCAAATGCAGGGTATCCTTGACCCAGTTCAAGGGATGATCAACAATATCCTCGGATTTCTGCCCAACATCTTTGTAGCTGCTGTTATTGTAGTGATCGGCTGGTTCCTTGCCCGCATCGTCCAGCAGATTGTAGCTAATTTACTGGTGGTTGCGGGTCTTGATCGTCTCGGCGAGAGGATAGGATTGACGCCGGTTCTGGGGGACAAGCGGCTCTCCGGTGTTGTGGGGCTGATCGTCTATATCCTAATCCTCATCCCGGTGTTTATCGCTGCTCTCAACGCCGTGCAGCTGGAATACATCACCCGGCCGGCGAGCAATATGTTGAATGTAATTCTGTCGGCGCTGCCCGCTATCTTTGCCGCCGCCCTGCTGGTGGCGATCGCCTACATCGTTAGTCGAGTCGTGGCCCGCGTGATTACCAACGTGCTGACCGGAGCCGGTTTTAATCTTCTCTTTGTTAAACTGGGACTCACTAAAGAGCAGGCTAGGGGGAAGTGGACGCCGTCTTATATCGCAGGATACATCGCGTTGGTGGCAATTCTACTGTTCGCCACTGTAGAAGCGCTCAGATTACTGGAGTTTGCTGCGTTAGCCGATCTGGTGACCAGATTCCTGGTTTTTTCCGGCCACGTCATTCTGGGATTGATCATCTTCGGCATCGGTCTGTTCCTGGCAAATTTAGCAGCACGGGCAGTGCAGTCCGCCGGAACGGAGAAGGCGGCTCTGCTCTCCGTTGTCGCCAGACTCTCCTTTATAGTGTTGGCGGCGGCCATAGCCTTGCGGGAGATGGAATTGGCCAATGAGATCATCGTCATTGCCTTTGGTTTGGCACTGGGGGCGGTAGCAGTTGCTGCTGCCATAGCCTTTGGCATAGGAGGACGTGACATTGCGGCACAACAGTTGCGGAAATGGACGAAGACAGTGAATCCTCCGGTAGCTGCAGCTAAGAGATCGAAGAGGTCTAAAGCAGCTAGGAGATCTAAGGTATCTAGGAGAGGAAAGAGATCAAAAAGATAGCAGTGCTAAACGCTGTAATGAGGCTCGAGCATCCCCCTTTGCGTTGAACAGGGTCAAGACGAGCGATAGAGCTAAGGAGAACATAGAAACGATTTAGCGGAACAGGGTTCTTTGAGCCTACACAGGCACATTCAGAGGGTTACCTCTGAGGCTTGAGGATGATGAGGTAAGAAGGGGGCATCTATAATGCAATAGATGCCCCCTCTATCGTCCCAGCTACTGTCTCAGTTCTTCCAAGGTCGGCCCTAGGCTCTTCCAAGCCAGATAGGTCATAAACTTGATGTACCACCCTTCGTCGGTATCTTCCTGAGGTTCCGCTGGCAGCGCATCCCCCTGCTTCACCAGCTGCTTTGCCTTGGCTATCTCATTGCGCTGCTTATAGAGTAGGGCAAGGGAATAGTAGCTGTACTTGAGTTTAGGGTCCAGCGAGATGGCCTTTTCATAACTCTGGATGGCCTTGCCATTGTCGCCCAGGCATTCGTATGCCCCTGCCATGTCATCGTATGCCTTTGCGTATTGGGGATCAAGGGAGACGGCTTTTTGGTACTCCTCAAGGGCCATCCGGCAATTTTCCTTCCCTTTCTCGCCCACGACGCCTTTCCAGTGGTATGCTAATCCCAGGGCCTTGTGAATCTTGGCTGATTTCGGGTCCAGGGAGGCAGCTGCTTTCCAGTTCTGGATGGCGAGATCCCATTCCCCAGCTCCGTAGTATTCTAGCCCCTTCTCGTAATATGTCTGGGCATTCTGCGCAAGGCAGGGGATGATGCCAAGGGAAACCGCCACCACGAAGACAATAACGGCCAGCACTATATGCCTTATGTTGCACGCCATAGATCATCCTCCTTTACCGAATAGTCTCCATTCGTTCGATAAGCATACCGCTTTAAATGGGGCACGCATAGGGAGATTTTTTGATTATTTAGAGCCGTACTTTTTTTCGTGACTTTTTTCGTCGCTTTTGTGTTCGATCGGCATTTACCCTCCTGGATTGAGAACACTGCAGCTTCGTTTCTTCGTCCGCAACGCGCCCGTCGGAGAGTCTGATGAGCCTCCGGGCATAGCGGGCATACTCATTGCTGTGCGTCACCATGATCACCGTTATCCCTTCGTGGTTCAACGTAGTGAGCAGCTTCATGATCTCGGAGCCAGTGTGCGTGTCAAGGTTGCCGGTCGGTTCGTCGGCAAGGATGACGCGTGGATGGTTCACGATCGCCCGGGCAATGGCTACACGCTCCTGTTCGCCGCCGGAGATCTGATTTGGCAAGCGCGTTGCCTTGTCGGGGAGGCCCACGCGTGCCAGCGCATCGATGGCAGCGGCGAGCTTCTGTTGCTTGCCCATCTTCACGATGGCCAGTGGCAGCATGACGTTTTCCGCAAGCGTCAGGTAGGGCAGGAGGTGAAAGTTCTGGAAGACGAAGCCGACGGACCTCCTGCGAAAATCGGCGCGCTCATCGGAAGTGAGGGCATAGACGTCAACCCCGTCCACGAGGAATCTGCCCGATGTCGGTGAATTAAGGCCGCCCAGCATGGAGAGAAGGGTTGATTTGCCGGAACCCGACTCACCCATAATGGCCACAAATTCTCCTTTGTCGATCCCGAGATCGACGCCCCCAACTGCGGTGATCGTCGCTTCTCCGGCGCCGTATTGTTTAACCAGGTTTTCTGCATCTATATAGCTCATTGTTTTTCTCCTTACAAGGCCCGCAGGGCTTCATTCGGGTCGAGCCGCGATGCCATGAGGGCAGGATAGAGGCTTGCGGCAATCCCGAGCATGATCGAGGCGAGGAAAGCAGCCGCCGCCATCACCGGGTCGAAAGTGACAGCTGCGTGGCCCTGCCCCTCAGTAAACAAGGGGAGGAGCAGCCTGGTAGCGCCCAAGCCGGCGAGGTAGCCCGCTATCCCTGCGACGGCCGCCACCATACCTGCTTCGAGCAGTATTATCCGCAGCACGTGGGACTTGCGAAAGCCCATGGCGCGGAATATCCCGATTTCAACGGTCCGCTCGCGGACGCTCCCCATCATGGTGACCAGCACCATGAGGCAGCCGACGAGCAGCACCAGCGCTGAGACGCCGTATGAGAACTTCTGGAAGTGGCCGATCGTTTCCATCCGTCCCTTGACCACCTGCTGGATGGCCATAACGTTGCCGCTGGGCAGCACGGCGGAGATCTGTTTTACCATCTCGGGGATGGGGCATCCGGAACAGAGCGCCGCCACCTCCACCAAGGATATTCTGCCTTGTTTGCCAAGGATGCCTTGGGCACTTGCGAGGGGTGCGAAGATGAGCCCATCGTCCTGTGAGCCCGTAGTCTCGAGTACTCCCGTCACGGGAAACTCCCGTCCCCGTATGGTTACCTTGTCTCCAGCCGTGAGGCCGATGACGCGCGAGGCTTCGGAACCGATAATAACGCCATCTTCCGTGGTAGGCATCTTTCCCTTCACGCTCCACCAGGGCCTGAGAATCTGCGCGGCTGTGAAATCGATCCCGGCAAGCAGGATTCGGTGTCCTCCCACGGTGATTGGACCAAGCACCATCAGCCCCACCGCGGCAACGTTGGCAGCGTTCTTAATGGTCTTGATCTTCGCAAGTTCCTCCTGGCGTATCTCCTGCATGTCAAAGGAGATACCGCCCAACGACATGCCGCCATAGGTGAGGGAAAGGTTCTCGGTCTTGGGTACAATAAGGATATTGGCACCGTACATCTCCAGTTTATGGTTCATGTCGCTCTTCATTTCCTTAACCAGGCTGATGAGTCCGACGACCGTCGACACGCCGATGAGCAGTCCCACGAGCACGAAGAGCGCGCGGGCCTTGCGCCGCCTCAGGTTACTGATCACAATGTTTTTGAGTGTCATCGCTTCACCTCCGGAAATCGAAATAGCGCCTGCCCTGGAGGATGTCGGCCACCTTGATGATGACGGTGCCATGCTCCACCTTCCGGTTGAGCGGAGCAGGGTTGCAGCCGCCCTGAACTTCATTGATGCGGGTGGATGGGAATCGTCTGCCGCAGTTGTTACAGACCATAACATCGCCCTTTTGGGAGTACCCTTTGTTTTCCGGCCAGCAGACGTTGCAGGCGTCAAAGGCGGCGCGGATTACGCCATCCGAGCTCTTAATGATAAAGTAGCGGATGGCCACACCATCATCGGTCTTATAGGTATAGTGGCGCGCCTTGCCGTTGGCAAAGGTCTTCTCGGCATAGGTGATTTCGGTCGCCGTTGCCGGTAGCGCAGAAACCGCAACCAAGCAGTATAACGTTGCCAATATAAAAGCTGAAGTTATTCGCGTGAACATACTATTCTCCTTTCTTGTGTGTGCATCATGGCTGCAGAGCGTGCAGCCTGCAAAACGGCCCCACAGGCCGCGATTTTTTTAAGGGGAGGTGTGCTGTTTAGCAGCGGAAGGTCAGATTGACTAGGTAGGACAAACTAAGGGGTGGACCGTATCCAGTCCATCTCCCGGCCGACGTAAGGATTTGAGACAGGAGACGGCTCTGCAACCCGGTGTCTAAAGCTGCATAGAGCGCAGCGGTATTGTACTCTCCACTGGATACCGCGACAAGCGGTATGTCGGGTAAGGCCGCCGTGGATCCTTGTCCCACATCGCAGCAGCAAGCGTCCATTTCGCCGCAGCAACACTGGTGAGTCTGTGACGTCGAAAATGGTGCTGCAGATCCGGCACCAGGTATACAGAGAGCCTGGCTATTTGCCACAATAATATAAACCTGCGATACCACGAGAACCACCGCCAGGAGTACCGGTGTGACCCTAAAAAGAATCTTGCCTATTTCGTTTATTCGCGTCATATGCATCATTTTGATTCTGTACATAGTATAACCATGCGCCATCCCATTTTCAATCACGCCCCATTTCAGGCATTCTTAGCGTCTCGGCGCGGGTATTCGTAATGGTAAACATTAATTCCCCAAGAATCTCTTTTTTAAACTCCCCATCACCTCTTGGTACTCTTTTATGCCCAACTGGCGGATCAAAACAAAATAGACCAATACCGCCACGGCCATGACCAACAGCAGGGCGATTATCTGATTGAGCAGAAGGCGTTGATCCATGATCAGGCCGGCAACGTGATACAGATAATAGGCCAGCAGACCCATAGCCAGAGAGGCGAGGGTAATCTTGATAAAAGCGCCTATCAGGTAGCGCAGGTCATATCCTCCCACCTTTCTATAAAGGACCGCGCTCAAAAAAACAAAATTGACGATCATGGTGATAGAGGTAGAAAGGGCAATGGCCTTGTGCTGAAATGCGTTCAGGGTGAGCGATACAAAAAAAATATTGGTCGCCACGGCCAAAAAACTGGCTATGACGGGATATTTTGTATCTCTCAGTGCATAAAAGACCGGGACCGTGATCTTGACCGTAGAATAGGCAAAGAGGCCCACGGCATAGTAGACCAATGCCTCGGCCGTATGGATGGTATCGCTGTTCAAGAACCGGCCATGCTCAAAGATGAGGCGGATAATCGGTTTGGCCAGGAATGCCAACCCAAAGGCGGCAGGGATGGTCAGCACAAAGGCCATGGTCAGGGAAGAGACGTAGGTTGCCTTCAAGGCCCCCATGTCGCCCCGTGAGGCATGCCGGGAGACAACCGGCAGCGTGGCAATAGAGATGGCTACCCCGAAGATGCCGATGGGGAACTGCATCAGACGAAAGGCGTAATTGAGCCAGGAAACACTCCCCTCAGCACAGCGGGCGGCAAAATTGGTATTGATGAAGATATTGATCTGGGTGGCGGAAAGGCCGATCACCGCCGGGATCATCAGGAGCATGATCCGGCGCAAGCCTTCATCGTGGAGATTGAGATGAGGACGCCATGCAAAGCCGCTTTGTTTCAGAGAAGGTAGCTGGATTGCCAGCTGAAGGATCCCGCCGATCAAGGTCCCTACTGCCATACCGACAATAGGGGGCTGGCCAAAATCAGGTGCCCACCAGGCGCACAGGACCCCTCCCACGATGGAGCCCACATTAAAAAAGGTAGAGGCCATGGCTGGCATGAAAAACCGCCCCTTGGTATTCAAGATCCCCATGACTGCAGCGGCTAAGGAGACCAGGATCAAGAAAGGGAACATGATATTGGTGAGGAGCTTGGTCAAGGCGATCTTACCCGCGACCTGCCCAAAGGCAGGTGCCATGACGCGGATGATCTCCTCGGAAAAGATCATCCCCACAATGGTAATCAAGGAAAGGAGCAGGGTTAACGTCAGCAGGACATTATTGGCCAAGTGCCAGGCAGCCTCCTGCCCCTGCTTCTGATCGTAGTCGGTAAGAACAGTGACAAAGGCAGCTGACAGAGCCCCTTCGGCAAAAAGGTCTCGCAGTAGGTTGGGAATGCGGAAGGCCACCACGAAGGCATCCATATAAAAGCCGGCCCCGAACAGTACGGCCATAACCTGCTCTCTTATCAACCCCAAGATGCGGCTGAAGAAGACGGCAATGCCGATTGATCCCGCTGATTTAGCCACCTGAGTGGTTGTGGTATAGTTTTTTCGGGTCTCCATCGTTCTCTGTGTAAGACAACCTTGTTTCTGGTTAGGTTTTTTACTTACCCGCTTCCTGTTCGGGGCTCCATGTTCATGATACTTTTTTTCCGGCGCGGGCCTTTTTTAGAAATGCAGAAAGCAAAAACGCCAATTCCAAGGCTTGATTGGCATTCAGGCGAGGATCGCAATAGGTAAAATATTTATCCGTTAATTCTTTTTCCGTAATACCTTGCGCCCCACCGGTGCACTCTGTCACGTTTTGGCCGGTCATCTCACAATGGATACCGCCGGCATACGTGCCCTCCGCATAATGGATCTCAAAGAAATTTCTGACCTCTGCTAAGATTTTATCAAATGAGCGGGTCTTAATACCATGAGACGTTGTAATTGTATTGCCATGCATGGGGTCGCTACTCCACATGACCTTACGGCCTTCACGTTCTACGCTCCTGATCAATTGCGGCAATGTGTCGACGATACGATCTCCCATGCGAACGATAATGGTCAGCCGTCCGGGTTCATTAGAGGGATTTAATACATCGATCAGACGTAATGACTCATCAGGATCGAGGGAGGGTCCGGCCTTGATGCCGATGGGATTCTTAATCCCCCTGGCAAATTCTATATGGGCCTTGTCCAGTTGATGAGTTCTCTCCCCGATCCAGAGCATATGGGCGGAACAATCGTACCAGTCGCCTGTCATCTCATCGCGGCGCGTGAGGGCTTCTTCATAGTTCAATAACAAAGCCTCGTGAGAGGTATAGACCGTTGTTTCCCTGATAGTGGGCGTATCTTTTAACGTCACGCCGCAAGCCTCCATAAAGGCAAGCGCCTCCCCTATACGGTCGGCAAGGGTTTGGTATTGATTCCCTAAAGGGCTTCCTTTAACGAATTCGAGATTCCATTGATGCACCTGGTGTAAGTCAGCCAGGCCCCCTTTGGTAAAGGCCCGTAATAAATTAAGGGTTGCTGCAGACTGGTGATAGGCTCGTATCAGACGATGGGGATCAGGGGTGCGAGCAAGCTCGTTAAATGCAATATCATTCACCATATCCCCCCGATAACTCGGCAAGGGGGCCCCGTCGATAGTCTCCGTATCGGAAGAACGCGGCTTTGCAAACTGGCCGGCCAACCGCCCGACTTTTACCACGGGACAACTTCCTGCGAAGGTGAGGACGACCGCCATCTGTAAGATCACCTTGCAGGTGTCCTGGATGTTCAGCGCATTAAAATCGGCAAAGCTCTCCGCACAATCCCCCCCTTGTAACAGAAAGGCGTTTCCTTCGGCCACCCGCGCCAATTGTCTCGTTAATTCCTGAACCTCGTCGATAAATACCAAGGGGGGTAAGCCCCTGAGCTGAGATTCTACAGCATGCAAGTCGGATGGCTGAGGATATTCCGGCTGCTGCAAGATCGGCTTATTCCGCCAGCTCGAAGGGTTCCAGGTATCCATCTCGTGAGTAAAGAAAGGTTAGCGCGCGATCTTTCACTACGGTTTCCTTGATCCCCTCAACAGCTACCACGACCCGCTTGAGCCCCCTCCGCCTGACGATCCCCCGCTGAAGCCGCCAAAGCTCGAGCCGCCGCTGAACCCGCCGGAACTGGAACCGCTACTGGAATAGGTCCTTCCTCCTGCGGAAAAAGAGCCGCCGGAAAACAGGCCTGCACGGGCAAGTTTTTTCCCATAGCGCATCCCGATGATAAGCATAACAAGAGCCCACGCCGGCAGGATGTAGACGGGAAATCCCATCGCCAGGGCAAACACGATGCTCATGAGCAAGGGGATGCCGCCGAAGCCCGCGCCCCAGATCCGAAAAAAGCTTTGGCCCTTGCGGCGCAAGGAGGAACCCAAGGCCAGAAATCCCAACGTGATAAAAAGGGCGAAAAAGAGGATCATGCCCACCTTAACCGGCCACGTCGGCTCATCCGGCTGCGGCTCAGGCCGTGGTATCGGGACGCTGGGGACGAAATCCCGGCCGGAAATCAGCGCCGCAATCTGCATGCTCCCTTGCAAGATCCCCTGGTTGTAATCCCCTGCCTTGAAAAAGGGTATGACGGTTTCTCGTATAATCTCGCCGGCGCGTCCGTCCGTAATGACGGGCTCCAAACCATAGCCGACCTCAATGCGCGTCTTGCGCTCGTTCGGCGCAATGAGGAAGAGCACGCCGTTATCTTTATCCTTTTCTCCGATCCCCCACTTCGCGAAGAGCTTTACGGCGTATTCTTCAACTGACATACCATCCAATGAAGGGACGGTTACCACTGCTATCTCGGCGCCTGTGGATTGTTTTACCTCGGCGGACAGGGCATCGATCTGGGACTTGGTCATATCGGACATGATGCCGGCAAAATCGCTGACCCATCCTTGTGGGGTTGCGGGCATCGCCGCCCATGCGCGCGGAGCCGCAGCCAACAAAATACAGCTTATGAATAGAATGATTCGTTGTGCCCGATTCATGAAAAGTCCTCCGCGCAGTTCACGCGTTGTCGATTTTTCTGATCACGGATTCCACAATCTCATGCAATTGATGAAAGAGGTCCTGGAGCTCACCGCGTTTTAGACGGATCTCCTTTTTCTTAATTTTCTTTATCTTTGCGAAGATGTCCCGAGGCATTGATATCTTTCCCCCAAGAACAGCATTAGCTTTGCCGATGAGATAGTCGAATGAATTGCCTGCCTTGACGAGGAACATCTCCAGGGCATATCTGTCTCGATTGCTGTTCAGCCAGGTATCGCGCATAGCGAGCAGCTTGGAACGAAGTTCAAACTCGATCTGGTAACGCATGCGTTTTTTGTCGACCTTTCGTTTACCAAAGGGGTCCTTTCCCACAAGACATTGGTGGTTCTCTTTAATATCCTCAAACTCCAGGGGGAAGACGTCCCAGGCATGTTCTAGTTCCTCTTGGGTCCAAAAGACGAGCTGCGGCAGCTGCTTTCTCACCTTTCTGCGCATCAAGCGGCCGACTTTAGATATGTGCTCCAAGTCGAGTTTTTTGAATACGAGCATCAGATTCAAATCGGAGCGGGCGGGGACATACTCGCCGCGCGCGGCGCTCCCATACAGGATGACGCTCACCAGGTTATTTCCCAGCTCCTGTTTCAATTCCTTTACCCAATCTTGTAGTATGTTTTCCATGCGATCTACTCCTTTGCTCAATACTTACATGCTCTTATCATTTCGTCAACCTTGAAAAAATCTTTTAAAAGCCATCCACCGTATCCAAAAAAAAGTCCCTTATCATCTCCTCATATCGATTTGTAGAGGGCTATTTTACAGCATTTATTGGGGGTTTGAAAGGGTTTTTAAAGGTCTTCTAAAACCTGGCGGCGGGTTCGCCGAAGATGGGAGAATGGTTCTGCAGTGCGCGAAGATTGAACTCCGCGACATTGCTTACAGGCACCTTTGCATAGGGGGCTAGGTTTAGGTTCTTAGAGGGACAAATCTATGTCCCCGGGAAATTGCCGCCACCTATGAGAATCTTCCATGGTGCACTGTTGAGCAGCTTGTTCTGTGCAGTTTCTTGCGTTCCATGCCGTATTCATATGGCGATAGGCATGTTTCATCGCCACCATGAATTTTCTCTCTCCGTATTCCGGATCTTCTTGCAGCGCTTTAACAGTCTGCTCCAACTTCTCCAAGGCTGCACGCAGATTAAAGATAATATAGTCTCCATTCATCTTCGTATCCTGTTTTACCTAATTGTCCAAGAAATTTTTTCCTCGCATGCGTTCATTAAGTCGACGGCATGGACTGTTCAGAAGACAGCTAGTTTACTTCTTGCGTTTATCCTTTATATAAACCGACTTGGAATGCCCGTCTCCCACAGGACGTTCTTCTATCTCAAAGAGTCTCGTTGCAGCAACCAGCTCGCCGAGTTTTGTGTAACCGTAGTTTCGCGGGTCGAAATCCGGGGCCTGCTTGGCAATGTTGCTTCCCACCGGTGCGAGATGGGACCATCCACTCTCGTCTGACGATGCCTCTACGGCATTCCTCAAGAGGTTGACAAGCTTTGTATCCTGCTTTAACTCATTCGTGGATTTTCGTGTTATGGATAGATGGTCGTCTTCTTTGGTTATTAAGACCTCTGTATATATAAATTTGTCGCAGGCGGAGACAAAAGGTTCCGGTGTCTTTTTCTCCCCGAACCCATACACAACAAGACCCGCTTCTCTTATCCGTGAGGCTAGTTTGGTAAAATCGCTATCGCTGGAAACGATACAAAAGCCGTCAAATTTGTTTGTATAGAGCAAATCCATCGCATCGATGATCATGGCGGCATCGGTGGAATTTTTACCGACCGTGTAGCGAAATTGTTGTATCGGCTGGATTGAATACAAGAGCAAGACCTCCTTCCAGCTCTTTAAGTAGGGGCCGGTCCAGTCTCCATAGATCCTCTTAACGCTTGCGGTCCCATATTTCGCTATTTCCGCCAGCAACCCTTCTATAATCGAGGGCTGGGCATTGTCTGCGTCAATTAATACAGCCAATTTTTGCGCTTGCCCGTTCGTCATAATCTCTCCTCATTCTTCCAACAGAGCGATCTATGAATATTGTCGCTCGCCGGCATTTTAGGCGATTATACAGCATTTACAGGGGCTTTGATAGAAAAATTTGATACTAATTACTTTCTGGAAGTGGATCTGCCTGGAGGGCACATGAAGGCATAAATCGGATTTTTATCACGACGTCGGGTTTCACCCCCCTGGCCGGTAACGCAAAAAGAGCACTGCCCCCATGGACAACGCCCTTTTTTCCGAGGTTATTCAACCTCTACGTGGGTTTCTCTCTTCTCTGCGGCCTTTTGTTCTTTGACCTCTATTCTCTTTGTCTTTATCTCAGCCTTCGGGAGGTTGATTTTCAAGACGCCGTCCTTATACATCGCCTTTATTTCCTCTCCCGTTACATCCTCCGGAAGACGAAAACCCCGATGGAATGAGCCGTATTCTCGCTCAATCCGGTGGAAGCACTCATCCTTCTCTTCCTGCTCCTTCCTCTTTTCACCCGTTATATTCAGGATGCCATTGGCATAGGTTACATTGAGGTCTTTTGCTTCAATGCCGGGGATCTCTCCCGTAATGGTATATTCCTTTTCCGTTTCCGCTATATCGAATGCAGGCACCAATTCTCCTTCTCTGCCGAAGACCGCGGGAAGTTCGAGATCATCGAAAAATCGGCCCAATACGTCAAACTCAGGGATTACGGAGAGAAACCGTTCTTGTCTCGGTATTAATCTTATCAGGCTGTTCATTATACTAACCTCCTTCTTACTTCCTATCGATTGAATTCTAATCATTATGTTTCGTTTTTCAACCTCCCCCTGTCCGCGCGAATCGAGGGATGTCTCCCATGATGGGGAACCTAAGGGTCTTGCAAAGGGCGAGCAATTGTTCAGGTAATCCATTGGCTAAACCTTCGGCGGCATGACGGAGCGTCACCCTCGAACTATACAAATCCCCCTGGATCCCCCTTTGCTAAAGGGGGAAGAGCTCCTCTGGCTAAACCGAAGGTGACCCTTTGGTCAGAGCCACCTCGGGGAATCCCACCAAAGGCGGAAAAAATACTATTTATCCCCTCTCCCGCTGGCGGGAGAGGGCAAGGGTGAGGGTGGAATACATCCGACTTTTCCCCTCACTTGTGTCGCATGGTGACACATCCCGTATTCCCTGGTTTATGCACAGCGGAGCGGGACTTCATCCTCTCCCCCCGGGGAGAGGAAAGAAATTTATAAAAAACCCTGTTGAATACCGCCTAGCTCTGCTGGGCGGATGAAAACAGGGTCGCCGAAGGCGATAAAGGGTGGTATAAGTCGGGCATGAGCCCGATAAAGCGAACAAGTCATGCGGTC
>Ga0299912_10002807_pt1 | contig 14277 bp, 16 predicted proteins | sample RVTome_2_FD_207667 | JGI IMG/M metagenome (GOLD analysis project Ga0299912, IMG submission 207667) | Soil microbial communities from uranium-contaminated site in the Upper Colorado River Basin, Wyoming, United States - RVT95D214 (version 2) ...
CTTAAAATTCTGCTGCCATAACTTAGGTTACAAGCACCTAAAGCTTTGCCATTATAGCTCTGACGATTTTTCGATGCTGCAAGAAGTTTCTATTTTTTGGATTAAATTTTAATCCAACCAACTGACGACGACTGGATGAACCTGAGGAAAACAGGTTGGCTTAGGTGTATACTGGATTCAGCATATACAGGAATGATTATGAGATATTCAAGAAGAAGGATAGTAGTAGATTCATATCAATATAGGGTATAGGTATAGTCGAAATCGAGTATACGCTTCTTAGAAAGTTTTTTACGCTGGAAAAAAATTGGAGACCGGAAGTTTTCCGCAGGTCATTATTTTTGATGGGTTAAAGCTACAATCAGCCCAATTATTGCGCCGAGTAAAACCAGCAAGCCGCCGAGTCCACCGCCGATGAGTCCCACAATTATCAGCACTATAGCCCAGACAAGAGTAGTGACGCTTTTTGCACCAATGATTGCTATGACGCCGCAGATTAACATTACAATTCCACTGTACGCAAACGAGTAGACACTCCAATAGAAGAATGATGGTCCTCCGAATCCTATTGAAAGTAAACTCAGCAACCCAAAGATTACCAGCAGAATGCCACCTATAAGCGCTAAGACATAAGCCACTTGCCCTATAGAGGTTTTAGCCATTTGATCCGTTCACCTCCTGCCTGGATACTATTTCGGCAGGTAGCGTTTATAAAATTTTTTTGGGTATATACGTGGAAACTTGTTTGCACAATTTTTGGGTTGGATTAAATTTTAATGAAAAAAACCCCATCATTCTCAACTGCCGGAATTCTGGCGGGCTGGCGCCCGCAACTACGCTGCCGCTGCCAGTTGACGGAAATAAGGCGACAGCTAAAACTCAACCTACGCGCACGGGGGCGCTGAATAATGACCTACGCTGTACTGAGCAGAAAACTACGCTGAAGCAGACCAACAAAGGTAGTGTGATACCGTCAGTTCAATAGTAGATACTCAGCAATATACTAATTATCACATACTACCTTTGTTTAGGATGTACTTAATTGAAACAAATCAGGATATCTTCTTGCAGCATCTTCACTAGGTTCACTAACTACACTTTCCTCACGATTTCTTTAAGTTTGTCCTAAAACAGGTTAAAAAGGAATTTGAGGGCAAGGACCAAAACTATTAGTAATACTACTACGACAATAGCAGACCATAGAAATCTTCCGAGACCCATTTGCTCAATCACCTCTTTTTAGGACATTTACTCCAGACAAACTAAGCCTTGTTTTGTTTTATTAATTTGTTGGTTGGCGATTAGACACAACAATTCTTCAATGTAAGAATGAAAGAGGAAAATTAAGAAGAAGCTAAAAGAGCAAAGTTTTAATTTGTTGTTCCAGCTTTGGCAGTAATGTCAGTATTTTATCGCTTAATGCTTTTGGGTTCTGCTCGATAAAGATTTAGTGGGATAACGCTTTGTGCTTTTACAAGATTGGTGAGCGTTTGGTTGGGCGTGTTATGCGGAGAAAAGTGTTAAATTCTCTGGGTTAAAGAAGTTGGGTTATGGCGCCTGAAATTTCGATTCCTCTCGATAAAGCTTTTGAATTGTGCAGAAGTCACAGGGCTAAGAATGGTGTTCGCTTGTTTAGTCAATGCTGGGGCTGCGTGCGATTCTCAAAGGAGATACCAGAAAAAATGTGCTTTTACAAGCCGCCTAACAATGACGGCTGCAAAATCGTCAATAAACTATTTGAGGAATCAAGTAACGAATAAGGCGTTTGTTGTTCAGTAAAGGTTACTTTCTTTTTCTTTCCAGCTTCTCTACCGCAGAACGTGTTCCCACGTAAACGGTATCTGTTGACCCGACGAAGAGCCCTGTTTCCACTACGCCTGAAATCATTTTCAGTTTCGTTTCAAGCGCTACCGCATCGCGTATAAGCCCGAAAACAGCATCTATGACTACGTTGCCGTTGTCCGTTATCACTGGTCCCACCTTGCCCTTTCCTTCCCTCACGATTGGGTTTCCGCCGAGTTCCGCTATCCTGCGTTTCACAAGGGAAATGGCGAAGGGCAAAACTTCCACGGGTACAGGATGATCTTTCTCGCCGAGAACTTTTACTTTTTTGTTTTCGTCGGCTATGATGATGTTTTGTTTTGACGCGGAAGCCACGATTTTTTCTCGCGCAAGCGCAGCGCCCATGCCCTTGATCAAGTTTAGCTGTGGGTCTATTTGGTCTGCGCCGTCTATAGTCACGTTCACTGCTGAGTGCTCTTCCAGTGTGGTTACCGCGATTCCGTGCTTAACCGCCAAAAGAAAAGCCTGATAGGATGTTGGGATGCCCAGCACGTTTAAGCGTTCGCGGTTTATTCTTTTGCCTAATGCTTCTATGGCGTAGGCGGCTGTGCTTCCACTGCCTAAACCAACGATGAAGCCGTCTTTAACGTGTCTTACGGCTTCTAAAGCTGCTTTTCGCTTGGCTTCTTCAACCCATGCTTCTTCAGGTTTCAATTTCCATCTGTCCCAGCCTGTCTAAGACTTTTTCCACTTCGCTTTGAATCTCCTCTATTCGCTTTTCCGCATCGGTTTTCGCGCTTGGCTTTTCCGACGGTTTCCGCTTCTTTTTCTGCTTCTCTTCTCCTTCTTTCGCCTCAGCCTCTTCTTCTTCCTCTAAAGCAGGCGGCTGCGGCGTCGGCATCCGCACTTTTACCTCTTTTATTGGTGTCACATCGATTTTTGAGCGTAGCTCTTCCACTTTTGAGGATAATTCTCCGAAGCGTTCGCTGAAGAGTTTCATCAAGTCCTCTTGCATGCCTTCAAGTTCGTGTAACGCTACTACTGTTTCGTCTTTTGCTATGGAGTCTTTCACAGTCATCATCCGCGACTTGTACGTTCCAGCTAGGCGTTCACGTTCCTGCTCTGTGATTTTGCCTTCCGCATGCGCCTCATAAAGTCGTCTTATGGCGTCGCTCAGGATTTCTCGTTCCAGATCGAGAATTCGAAGTTCATCTTTGGCTTGAGAAGCGTCGGTTGCTTGCACGCTTTTGGAGATTTTGAATGGTAATCCGAGTTCCGCTTCTATTTCGGGTTTTTCGGGCGGTTTTTCAGGTTTTTTTCCGCGTTTTCTCATGGCGTAAATGACGATTCCGCAGGCTACTATAACCACTAAAACTATTGCTGCTATGGTTGCGGGGTCGTCGAGAGCCATGCTATCCTCTGTATCTCATTGCTTAAGGGTGTATATATAAATTATATAACCGTTTTTAACGCTGTACCCTGCATGGACGCAATGAATAGTTCTGCTATGCGTCCTGAATGTGAGCAACATATTCCCGACATCTTCTCAATTTTAACCGTTGCGAAGTATGTTTTAGCCATTTTTTGAACGTGTTCAAGCTTGAAGCCCAAGTGCACGTCGCCCATTTCTGTTTTGAATTCTTCAAACTTGTGCTCGCAAAGGTCAAGAATTATGGCTTTGCCATTATTTGTTAGGACTTTTTTGATGCTTTCGAAGACTGTTTCGGGTTTAGTGCTGTGGTGCAGCATCAAAGTGGAAAAAACTGCGTCGAACTTGTCTGGAATTTCAGCGTAGGCTCTTGCTTCTTTTATGCTTGCTTTGATGTTTTCAGCTACGCCAAGAAAAGGCGTTATGCCCACTTGTTTCTTCGCTAGTGCCAGCAGCATAGCTGGCGTGGCGTCCATGGCGTAGAAAGCAACATCTCGCACTGAGCGGTTTACTTTTTCGGCGATTTTGGCTGTGAAGAATCCTGAGCCTGCTCCAACATCCAGCACCTTCGAACCTGTTCGAAGCATAGGAGCGGAAAACAAGCGTTCAGTTATGGCTTCGACGATTCGATTAACGCCTTCTTCCCCGAAATATCCTTGCACAATTGCGTCGCGTTTATCACCTTCTTTTGCGGTGAAGTGTTGCACGCTTTTGGCTAGTGCTTCAGGGTTTGCTGCGCCCAACTTGCTGAAAAATTGTTCCATATCAAGACTTTTCACGTACTCTGCAAGATTATTCAACGCGTCATCATGGCCTCTTTTGTTCACGGTAACAGGGTTAATCAAAGCGACATGTTGCTTTTAATTTTTCGCATACTGGTGCTCCCAGTATAAAAGGAACTAGCGCTCGGAAAAAACTACCCTTGAAAGCTGCGTGGTTTCGCTACTTTTTTATTCTCTGTTTCCCGATAGTATCGCAGGTGATGCTCTTTGAAGGTTATTGCATTTAACGGTAGCGCGAGAAAAGACGGCAACACTGCCATATTAATCAGGCGGGTTCTGCAAGTTCTCGAAAAGAAAGGAATCGAGACAGAACTAATACAGCTTGCTGGGAAGCCGATACGCGGCTGCAACGCGTGCCGAACCTGCTACACGACCAAAAACAAACGTTGCACCATCGAAGATGACAACGTAAACGCGTACATACAAAAAATGACGGAGGCAGACGGCATAATCTTGGGTTCGCCTGTCTACTTCTCGATGATGACGCCTGAGCTGAAGGCGCTCATCGACAGATCGGGCTACGTGGCACGCGCTAACTCAGACTTGTTCAAAAGGAAAGTAGGCGCAGCAGTAGTTGCAGTCAGAAGGGCAGGTGCAATCCCAACATTTGACGCCATAAACCACTTCTTCCTGATAAGCCAAATGATTGTGCCAGGCTCGTCCTACTGGAACATCGGAATTGGACGGAAAAAAGGCGATGTGGAAAGCGATAAAGAAGGCATGGAAACTATGGAAGACTTGGGGCGGAATATGGCTTGGTTGATTAAAAAACTGAAATGCTCGAAGCGTTAGCTACTTCAGTATCGCCTTCAGGTCTTCTTCAGGGCTTGTTATCGGCATGATGTTGAACTTTTCAACGAGCACTTTTAGGATGTTAGGCGTTATGACGGCAGGCAGGCTTGGTCCCAGTCGAATGTTCTTTATGCCCAAGTAAAGCAGCGATAGCAGTATAGCCACAGCTTTTTGTTCATACCACGAAATCACAAGCGACAGCGGCAAATCATTAATCGGCACGTTGAAAGCTTCAGCCAACGCCTGAGCCACTTTAACTGCGGAATAAGCGTCATTACACTGTCCCATGTCCAGCAGCCTCGGGATGCCACCGATGGCACCTAGGTCTTTGTCAAAGAACCGGAATTTCCCGCATGCAAGAGTCAGCACCACCGTGTCGCTGGGCGCTTTCTCCACGAACTCCGTATAGTAGCTTCTTCCCGGCTTCGCTCCGTCGCATCCGCCTACCAACAAGAAACGCTTAATGTGCCCCTGCTTTACAGCGTCTATGATTTTGTCTGCTATGCTTAAAACTGCGTTTCTGGCGAAACCCACAGTCACGTATTTGCCTTCTTTGTCTGCTTGAAATCCCGGCATTTCTAACGCTTTCTTTATCACCAGCGAAAAGTCTTTGTTTGCTACGTGCGTTACGTTTGGCCACCCAACAGGTCCTGCAGTGAAAATGTTTCCTTTGTAGTTTTCCAGCGGTTTTTGAATGCAGTTGGTCGTCATTAGTATGGCTCCTGGGAAAGCTGGGAATTCTCTTTGCTGGTTTTGCCATGCTGTTCCATAATGCCCATAAAAATGCGGGTACTTCTTCAACTTGGGATATCCATGTGCTGGCAACATTTCTCCATGCGTGTAAACGTAGATTCCTTTTCCTTCACTTTGCCTCAAAACATCCTCTAAATCTATAAGGTCGTGCCCAGACACGAGAATTGCCTTGCCTTTTTTAGCGCCAAGAGGAACACGTGTAGGCACCGGGTGACCGTACGCCTCAGTGTTCCCCGCGTCCAGCAACTCCATGGCTCTGACGTTAACCTCTCCGCACTTTAACACTAAACCTACAAAATCGTTGACGCTGAGCGATTTATCCAGTGCAGCCGCGAGACCTTGGTGTACAAAATCGAAGACTTTGTCGTCTTTTTTTCCAAGAATGTACGCGTGATACGTGTAGGCAGCTACTCCTTTCAAGCCGTAAGTCAGCAACCACTGGAGCGAGTGAAGGTCAGCGTCTATAGCAAGCTCAGACTTTACTCCAAAACGTTTGCCCTGTGCTATGAGCCCTTCTTTCGTTTTCTCTAAAGCCAAGTTAGCAGGTCCGCTGTTGGCGTCGATGTTGCCTCCTGCCGCTCGTATCTTCTTCCGCAGTGACCCGCGTAGTTCTGCTGCTTTTTTAATGTATTCGATTATTCTGTCTGGGTCGAAGTTCACGTTCGTTAATGTAGCGAACAATGCCTCGCAGGTGAACACGCTATTTTTCTCGTCCTTGACTCCGACTTTGCCTGCTTCAAGGCTTAGCTGTGATAGCCCTCTCAGCATGTAGACCAGTAAATCTTGAAGCGTAGCCACTTCAGGGGTCTTTCCGCAAACGCCTACTATTGTGCATCCTTGGCCTTTGGCTGTTTGTTCGCATTGGTAACAGAACATTTGTTCTTGGCTCATTAATTACACCGTATAACTGCTTAGTAGTGCATGCAAATAGCTTTTGTCCCGAAATTGTGAGGAGTCAATGCTTGTATCTTTGAAAGAATTTGTTTGTGTCAAGTCTAAGTTGACGGTGGCGGTCTTGTTCCCAGAATAACATCCACATCTGTTTTTGAGTTGTCTCGCACTACTGTGAGCACTAAGTGTTCGTTCGGCAGAGTTTTCTCTTCAAGATAACTTGCCAAATCATCGTTGTTTCTTATTGAGGTCCCGTTCATGGCGATTATGACATCGTCGACCTGTAACCTGCCGTCTGAGGGGCCATCCTCTGTGACTTCGGCGATTTTCCAGCCATAGGTAACGTTTATGCCCAGTTCCTGCGCCGTCGAGTAGCTCATGTCTTGTCCTTTAACGCCCAAGTACGAGTGACCACTATAATCCCCAGTGGTAATCAAGGCGGATATTTCCCTGAGTATAGTGTTTGAAGGAATGGCGAAGCCTAAGCCCTGCGAGTCAGAGACTATGGCAGTTGTTATGCCCACAACTTTTCCAATGGCGTTTAGTAGTGGTCCGCCGGAGTTTCCAGGGTTTATGGGTGTGCTGGTCTGTATGATGTTGGCTATTGCGAAGCCGCTTGCATAGTCTTCGGTGATGGTTCTGCCGAGAGCGCTTACCACGCCTGTGGTTAGTGAGCCGACTAAGCCGTAGGGATTTCCTATGGCTATCACTGGGTCGCCTACCTGCAATGTGGATGAACTGATAATTTCAACGGGGTTAAACTCGCCAGCTGGAGCGTCAACCGAAAGTGCTGCTAAGTCCGCGTACGGGTCAGTTCCGAGGACTGTGGCTGAGTAGCCGTTTCCGTTTGAAAAGGTAACGCTTAAACTGGATGTGTCATAAACTACGTGGTAATTTGTTATCACAACCTTCCTGCCTGAAAAGTCATAAACGAAGCCTGACCCTTGAACTTCTCCATCGCTGGTAGTTCCTTGAACCAAAACAACAGAGTTCCGTACACCTTCGTAGAGATCCGCCAGCGCCGTAGCGTTCTGGTAAATCGTGATGCTTTGGTAAGTAATGTTCTGAGAGCCTTTGAAGTCTGACATTTGATTCTGTAAAACTGCAATTTTATCGTTCAGGGTTTTGATTTCTTGAAAGCTTATGTAGTAAGTCACTAAGCCTCCAACGAGTATGCCTACCGCGAACAAAAGTGCAAGAAGGCTAGCTGAAGCTTTACTGTAACCTTTAGATTTCCACATTTTGTCCAACCTCTAAAATGACATTTCAACAGTTGCTCAGATAAAAGTTCCGCTACTCAATCACGCAGTTTCGCAAGTGCCAACAATGCCAGTAACAAGGTGGCTACGATTCCGAAGATAAACGGGTAATAAGGCGAAGCCTCGTAGAGAACGCCGCCAAGGTACGGAGCGAAAACCGCGCTGAACATGCTGACTGATTGGGGAATAGCAATCCAAAGTGCGCGGGCTTTTTCTGGAGCACATGAGCCGATGATTGCGTTCATTAATGGCCACGCCAGATAGGAACACCCAATTAGCAAATGTGTTACCAGCAAAACGTTGAAATCTCCAAACAACAAGAGAAGCACAAGCGAAGACCCAACCAAAGCCAACGCGGCGGCAAGCGCGTAAGATTTTTTGAACTTGTCACCGACCCTGCCCAAGGCGATGCCCACGATTGCCGAACCGAGGAAGAAGAAAGAGCCTAACACGCCTATCTCAAAGCTTTTGTAGCCATAGACATCCGCCAGAAAGGTAGGGATGAACGGGCGAAAAAGCAGGATGGCAAACATAATTAACCCAAAAAAAACCGACAACACAAGCAACTTCCGATTTTTCAGAAACCGCAACTTTGAACAATCTTTTTCTGGAGCACGTTGCGTGTGTTTTGCGGGAACTTGTTTTCTAATGAAGAAAAAAAGAACACCAGCTAAAGCATAAAAAACAGAAGCTAAGAAGAAAACAGGCTGCATGCCTGTGGTTTTGGCTAAGTAGCCGCCTATGGCAGGAGAAAAAACGTAGCCGAGAGACCAAGCAGACGAGATTGCGGTAAAAGCCAAAGTCAACTTGTCTTTGTGCACTGTTGTGACGATGTAAGCAGTGCTTGTTGGCTGACCAAACAAAGTGCCCCACAGAAGCATGCCTGGTAACATTTGAACCCAGTTGTGGGCGGAAGCAAAGATAAGTGGTGCAGGTAGCCATATAATCCAGCTCAGGATTAAGATTTTTTTGCGGTCGTATTTGTCTGCGAGGACTCCGGCGGCAAGCAAAGTTAAAGCGGCGCAAACGTTTGCTGTGGCGTAGAGCATGCCTATTTCAACGGGGCTGGCGTTAAGCGAGTCTGTCATGTAGTAAGGCAAAATGTAAGCGTAAAGTCCGTCTCCGAAAGAACCCACTAAATTCGAGAAAAACAGTATTCTTATGTCTCCAGTTAACAGTTCCGAGAGAAAGCGGAAGTTTAGGGCGCTGTGCAAGCGAGCTACGGGTTAAGCCTCCTTTTCTTGTTTTAAACAGTTAAGGAGAGAAAGACCTAAAAAACTGTTGGCGCACATGGCGTAGCGTTGCCGCCTTCAAGATGCTTTCAAACCGAGCGTTATTTTCTTCTGTCGATGACGTCTAGGGCTTCGGGTCCTGTGCCTATCAGCACCACGGGTATGCCTGTTTGACTTTCGATTTCTTTTATGAACTGTTTGGCTTCGTTGGGTAGGGCGTCGAATTTTCTTGCGCCTTGACACTTGGGGAACATGCTGTCGAGTTTTGTCACTGCGGCTTGTGTTGCCCCGTTAATTTTAGCAGTTTTCTCAGCTAATTCGAAATCGAAGGGTGCAGAGCGCCTGTCGCGTCCTGTTCCAGCTGCAGTTTCAAACCAACCTCTTTTCATGGCTTCTTCCTTTGTTATTTCGCCGGGTAAGGGTCCAGCGCCTACGCGGGTTATGAAGGACTTGTACACTATGAGGACATCATCTACTCTTGTGGGTCCTACTCCTGCTTCGGAGCATATTGCCGCGGCGCCCGTGTCTCTTCCAGTCACGTATGGGTAAGTCCCGTAAAAGAGCGAAAGCATGAAGCCCTGTGTGCCTTCCAACAGCACTTTCTTGCCCGCGTCTATTCCCGCGTTAATTTCCGTTGTCGCATCCGCAAGGTAAGGCTGCAACTCGGGAATGTCTTTGGCGAGCTTCGCTGTTCTTCTCACGCGTTCTTCAAGGGCGGGTCCAACGCCCCAACCTGTCGTGCCTATGCCTTTCAGATGTGCGCTAGTCTTGTCTTGAACCGAATGCTTTTCCTCAATTATCGAGGCGTTCTGGTCTACGCCCATGCGACCTTTCACTTTTGTCAGTTCAACTTCTTCGAGGAATCTTGCGACCTGAACATTAGCTCCTGCACCGATTAGCAAACGGCATTTTTCATGCAGAAAAGCAGCGGGAACCATGTGCAGCGCATATTTTTTGCCGTCCATCCAAACGGTGTGGGCAGCGTTCACTGAGCCTGTTCGCACGCAAAAATCCAGCTTATCTTTAAGGGCAAGGTAAGAGATTATTTTTCCTTTGCCTTCGTCTCCCCAGAAGGCGCCAACGATAACCGTACACGGCATGTAATTCACCGCTGAAAAGCGGTGCCCAGACTTATTTAAATTAGTCGCTCTTTTTGGTGGCTATTGTTGACAAAACAATTTTCTCTTACGTTCAACTCACCTGTTGTGTATACGCGCTCCATGATTGAGCGAAAATTATGCCAGAAAAAAAGACAGCGCGCACGCTACGCCTCTCAAACGGGTCGTTTGCTTTCTCTCACTGCACTTCTATACGGTGTGGTGCGCGCTAAAGTTTCAGACCTTTTGCCACGCGTTTGCCAAACTCGGAGTCAGCTTTGCTTAAGTTCTCGACCATGCGTTTCTGAATGGGCGTTTCAGCATGGCTCAGTGAATCCACGATGTTGCCCACCAAGTGATCCTGATCCACTTTGCTGAGTGCGCGGTAGCGTTCGCCTGCTTGCTTGAAGTCGTTTGTCAAACTGATTTTCTGGCGCCAGATTTCTCCGCGGAGTTGCTCATGGGTCGTGGCTGCGGCTGGCGCTTCATGGGGCATTCCATCTGCTAGCGTGTTGGGTTCGTAATTGACTGTTCCGCCTCCATAAGGCGCGTACTGCATGGCGCCGTCGCGCTGATTGTTATTGACCTGTACCTGCGGTCGGTTGATTGGAAGTTGCAGGTAATTAGCACCCAACCGATGCCTCTGGGTATCAGCGTAAGAGAAGATTCTGCCCTGCAAGAGCTTGTCAGAGGAGAAATCGATTCCCGGAACAATTGAGGCTGGGCAGAAAGCAGCTTGCTCCGTTTCAGCAAAGAAGTTTTCAGGATTGCGGTTTAACACCATCTTGCCCACAGGCATAAGGGGAAATTTGTCTTCAGGCCAGGTTTTTGTGGCATCAAGAGGGTCGAAGTCCTGTTTCAATTCATCTGCGATTTCCATAATTTGAACATGCAGTTCGTACTCTGCTGTCTTTCCTGAGGCAATGGTTTCGTACAAGTCGCGGGTGGCTATGTCAGGGTCCTCGCCAGCTAGACGAGTAGCCTCATGACGATCAATAGTCTCTATTCCTGCTTTTGGCTTCCAATGATACTTTACATAAACTGCTTTGCCCTTGGCGTTCACCCACTTGTACGTATTGACACCAAAGCCTTCCATCTTTCTGTAGCTCTTCACTGTTCCCCTGTCCGAAAAGAGCCAAGTAATCATGTGAGTTGATTCAGGAGTTAGCGAGATGAAGTCCCAGAAGCGACTGTTTGCCGAGGAGCTTGTGGGGTAACCAGTGTCAGGGGCTGGCTTGAAAGCGTGCACCATGTCGGGGAATTTGATGGCGTCTCGAATGAAGAAGACTGGCAAGTTATTGCCTACCAAGTCATAGTTGCCGTCTTCAGTGTAAAACTTCACTGCAAAGCCTCTGGGATCACGGGCTGTGTCTGCGGATCCTCTTGCGCCGACAACTGTGGAGAAACGGACGAAGACAGGGGTCTTTTTCTTCGGGTCTTGAAGGAATTTTGCGCAAGTGTATTTGGCCATGCTCTTGTATACTTGGAAATATCCGTGGGCACCGGCACCTTTCGCGTGGACCACACGCTCAGGGATACGCTCACGGTCAAAGTGCGCAAGCTTCTCAATTAAATGCACATCTTGCAGCAAGACTGGACCGCGTCCGCCTGCGGTGAATGAATTCTGGTTGTCAGAGACAGGAACACCCTGATTCGTTGTAAGATGCTTGTTTTTCATACTCGTACAAATCCTTTCTTGTTGTTTTGGAGTGTGTCTCCACATGTAAAGGACTTAAAGGTTTATTTAAGACTTATTATTACCTAATAAACGATATGAGCCACTCTCAGAAATCAGACATATCAATAATCGACACTCTGCGCAAAAAAGGATACAAGGCTACTACGCAAAGGATAGCGATTTGCCGATTTGCACTTCATAGCCGAGATCATCCGAACGCGCAGAAAATCTACAATGAAGTTAAGAAGGTTCACCCAACAGTCAGTCTTGCCACCGTCTACAAAACTCTTCAAATTCTGACGGAACAAGACCTAATCCAAGAACTGGATTTGCCAGAAAGCAAGGCACGATTCGATTCCTACATGGACCCCCACATAAACATAGTCTGCCTTCAATGTGGCAACATTCAGGATTTCAGCGATAATATTGCTCGCGAAATGGTTGAAAGAGTAACGACCAAAGCAGATTTCACGCGGACAGGACAACGCATAGACATTTACGGTATATGCAAGACATGCCGCGACAGAACCAAATAGGCCTCATCAAAGCTCTGATACGCAAGACACAACAACACATAGACGCGCACGCTATCTGAAACGACTCCATTTATGAGCGTCTTCATGTCAGTCTGGTCCCTAACCTTTTTGGGCATCAATCGTGAACCGACACTTCAACCCATATTTCAGCCTTCATATAAGGGGGCTCTACTCTCCGAGAGAGTACTAGTGTCGCTTCAGTTTAGCCTATTTATAGAGGGGGTATAAGTTTTTTCCACGCGCTAGAGAACCACAAGCGCCATGTGTCACGCAGAACATCTCTTCTTAGCTTCAGCATCTATCTTTTCCAGAAGTTTAAGCACTTTTTTTCCTCTTTTCGCCTTTTGCTTTTCAGTCACCGTGCTTTGAGCGTGGCAAATAGTGTCCACTACTATTCCTTTTGCTTCGTCGTAAATTACTGGGTAAATACGGCAACCCAAAGGTCTATCCGCACGGACTTTGCAGCGCCGCTTTTCCGCATCATAAAAAACGCAGCAGCCCTGCTGATTTCGCAGTGTAGCGTAGCCAGCTCTGTCAAACTGCACGAAAAACTCTTTGCTGTAACCTTTCTTCTCTAAACGCTCAATATCCGCATTAGAAAGCAGCATTTCTGTTTCTCTGCAACAAAGCCCACAGCGCAAACAACGCATAAACGTATTCTGTTCCGCTGTGCTATATTCAGCTTTTGTTTACACCGCGCTTAAGGCAACATCAACATAGCCAGTTTCATTTGGCAATCCTGTAAACCAGCCAAACATGCCCCTTGCCCAAAGCCTCTTTCTTCCGCAACTTCAGGTTGATGCCTTTGTCGATGTTGCCAAAGATGTTGTACGCGCCTTTTCCAACAATAACTGGATGAATCAACAGGCTAAGCTCAGACGCTAAACCTTGCTCCAAAAGCAAGTTGCTTAATATTCTTCCAGTATCAGCCAGCACAATCTTCACTTTGTATTTTGCCGAAAGCAGTTCAAGCGACTTCTTCAAATCCACATGCCGCGTACCAACCACATGGTAATCATAATTTCTTTCTCTAAGATACTCAATGTAGTCTTTCGGCGTTTCTTCTGATACCAGCACAACAACAGCCCTGCAGTACTCAAATCTTCTGCATGCGTGAAGTAACCCTTTCAACGCTCCTGCCGTGTCAGGTATAACCCACAAAGGAAGACTCGCATCTCTTTCCGGTTTCTCAAAATCCCTTTTCTCTTCGGAAGGAACACCTGCCTCGTACAACTCAACGCCCACTTTAACCGTATTAGAGCCAATCAAGTGGGCATCTGGCTTGTAATTTTCCGCAATCTGATAGTGCAAGCCCATATTCGGCTCAAAACTAGTAAGAGAACCATCCAGACTTACTGAGTTATGAACAATAACTTTGGGCAGCATATTCTTCCTCCAATTTTATAATCCGCTACTCTCGGGCATTTCTGCTTTTTCACTGTTCACCTTAGAAAATGAGCATAGCGCGCGCTTCAGCCTGCTGTCTGTATCAAATTCAAGTTTAACAATTCAGCCCAAGCAATACTTCTCAACGGTATCTGACCAATCTTGCGGTTCCCATAAGGAATATATTCAACAAAGTTTCCTTTCCCAAAATCGCCTTTTCGAATTCCAGTCAACTGCACATTTATTATCACAGAACCGTCCTTCAAGTGCAAGTTAACGTTTTTCCCGAGAAAAGACTTGGCACTGTTCAAACTAAAATTCTCCATGCATCAACTTCCCCAGTCAAGTTCTTTATCGGATATCCTGCTCCAACATTGTTTACAAATGGGCAGTTTTTGCCCTTTGAAGAGAATATAAAGTTTAATGTTTTCGCTTTTACACTTGCTTTTCCATGGATTTTTACAATGTTCCAATCTTGTGAACCTCCGGTATTATCTGCATTCAGCATTGTGCGCGAAAACTGCTTTTAAAACTCGTTATGAAACGACTCTTGGATGCTGTAGAGAGAGGTGAGTTAAAGTGAAACCTTTATACGCCAATTGCCTCAAATTTAAACGCGGTGAATGTCTATGGATTATTATCAGCTTGTCGCTACCACCA